>TARA_R110002050_G_scaffold46421_4_pt1 | contig 13400 bp, 9 predicted proteins | sample TARA_R110002050 | Tara Oceans TARA_R110002050 (sample SAMEA4396988) | marine metagenome | biome: Polar Biome; feature: [DCM] deep chlorophyll maximum layer (ENVO:01000326); material: water (ENVO:00002006), including particulate matter (ENVO:01000060) such as... | depth 25 m
TACGGCGTGCTTTCCTCCTTGTCGGACACAAAAATAGCCGCCAGCAGTGCTGAATATGAAAGATCAACAAGCCCTAATAACCTGAGTTAAGAACGCTGTCGCGTTGAAACTGTCATAATGAATGTCAGTAATCAGATGCATTCACTTATACATTCTTCGTAAATCATGACAGAGACTCTATGCCGTTATGCCCGAAACTTTTCTCTAGCAGAATCATCCTGGTGTTTTTTTTCTGTTTATTTCAATCCTTTATGGTTTGGGCTGACACCGAAAAAAATATCGAGATCGAGCTTGAGGGTATAGAAAAGGACTGGAGTGAAACTCTGGTAAATGGTTTGAGCATCAATCGGCAAAAAAACAGTCCCCGATTGGATTCCCGAAGTGTTCAACGATTACATGAACAGGCCGTTGATGAATTGAAGCACATGCTTACCGTCTATGGTTATTATTCACCTGAAATTACAGCCGAGTTAACTGAAACAGATGAAAATAACTGGTTAGCCCAATATAAAATTGACCTGGGTGAGCCAATTATCATTCGCCAAATTGATGCCGAAGTGAAGGGGGATGCCAAGACGGATCCAGCATTTACCAAAATGCTCAACAAACTGCCTCTGAAGGTCGGAGACCATTTTGATCATCAAAGTTACGAAAATACCAAAAAAACCTTTTTGAGACTTGCGGCTGAGCGTGGGTATTTTGATGGTGTGTTTACCTGCAGCAAAGTCAGTGTCGATATAGAAGCCGAAGCTGCCGATATTTGTCTGGTATATGACTCAAAGCAACGCTATCGGTTTGGTGATATTGATTTTCCCGATACCGTCGTCAATGCAAATCTACTTGAGGCAATGACACCGATCGAACCCGGTGAACCGTTCGATGCCAATAAATTACTCACGCTGCGAAATAATTTACAAAACAGCGGTTACTTTGCAACAGTCTCAGCCCAGGCGATGACATCTGCGCGTGAAAATGCAGAGGTGCCGATAGAAGTTTCGTTGAATGAAAATCTGAAGCATCGCTATAGTGCAGGTATCGGATATGGAACAGATACAGGCGCCAGAATGAGTCTGGGCTGGCAGAACAGGTATGTGAATGATCGCGGACACAGACTTTCGGTTGAAAGTCGTCTATCGCAGATTGCCACTCGGGTCGGTGCAGACTACAAGATGCCATTCTGGAGTGAAAATATTGATACGGTCGGTTTCAATACTGAATATAAACAAGAAGATACAGATACAAGTGAAAGTCGCTCAGTTGCTGTTGGGAGTTATTACAACCGAATGCGTTGGGGCTGGGAAGAAACCGGTAGCATCAAGTTTTTAAATGAAAGTTTTGATGTGTCTGACGAATCAGCTTCCACATCATTACTGATTCCAGGTATTGCTTATGCAAGAACCTGGGCAGATGACACACTCTATACCCGCCAGGGTGGACGGGTCAGTTTGGAACTAAGTGGTGCCGCTGAAGGTATTTTATCTGATATCAGTTTTAGTCAGGTCGTCGTCCGTGGTAAATATATTCAGGGTTTTGGTGAGTCAAACCGAATTATCACCCGTGCGACTGTTGGTGCAACAGAAGTTAGTGACTTTTCAAAACTACCCAGCTCTTTACGTTTCTTTGCCGGTGGTGATAACAGCATTCGTGGTTTTGATTATGAGTCATTGGGTCCGGAAAATGACCTGGATGAAGTCATTGGGGGGCGTTATCTGGCAGTAGGGAGTGTCGAATATGAACATATGTTTGTTAAAAACTGGGGCGCAGCAATATTTACTGATTTTGGTAACGCATTCAATAGTTGGTCTGATCCAATAGAGTATAGTGTGGGTGTGGGCATTCGCTGGCGTTCACCAGTTGGCTTGATTCGGGTTGATATAGCCAACGGGATTTCAGATGAAGACAAGCCTTTCGGTTTGCATATCGTGATAGGACCTGATTTGTGATAAAACGCGCATTATGGATAATCGCAATCGTATTGCTACTGGTGGTTCCAGCAGCAATGTATTGGTTATTGATGACAAAGTCCGGCTTTAACACCGCACTTAATTTCACTCAGCAATCTCTTCCAGCACTGTCAATTGATGAAGCGAGTGGCCGCCTTTATGACGGCATTTATCTGCAAGGTGTCGCGTATGAACCTGAAGAGGGTGATGCGTTTTATATAAAAAGTATTGATGCCCGCTGGCAGTTATGGTCGCTGCTTTCCACCCGTTTGATTATTAACCAATTACATATCGACCGGCTGCAAATTAAACAAAAAGATGGGCTGGATGAAGAAGTTATCGTGGATGAAGACTTTACGGTGCCGGATATCAGTATTCCATTGGCAATTCATTTACGTTCTTTCCGAATAACACATGCAGAAATGCTTAGTCCTCAAGGCGATATAACGCCATTGTTCGATCGTTTTGATACCTCTTTACGGGTGAATTACGATCGGTTAATCATTTCATCATTGCGACTGAATCGGGATGTTCTGGCGTTTACCCTGCTCGGCGATGTCAATCTGAGCTCTCCACATGCTACCAATCTGAACTATGGCGCCCGTCTTAATGATCCGGAATTAGGGCTTATTTCTGCTACCGGGACAATTACCGGTGATTTGCAGCAAATGACGTTACGTCAGCAGCTGGGCGAACCGTTCGCTTCTGAGCAAACCTTGATGGTACGTAATATTCTTGATGATTTGGATTGGCGATTGACGGCTGAAAGTGGAACGCTGCCATTATCACGGATCCTGAAAAATGAAATTGGTGATCTGACAGCGTTAAATCTGAATGCCCAAGGTACATTGGAGAGTGCCAAGGCAGAACTCGACTTTCAGTTGCAGGGATCTGAGACGTTAAATCCGCCTGTAGCGGCCAGTTTAAGTGTCAATTCCAATGATTTGCAAAGTTGGCGGGTAGATCTGATGACGGCAATCAGTCAGAACAGTTTTGCCGAGTTGCATGGGAACATCTTCATCACAGAAGATCCCACGGAAAGCGTTTTTTCCATTGATGGCAGCTGGTCAGAATTACAATGGCCCTGGCAGACAGATACTGAACTGCTGGTTGGCAAGGCTTCAGGTGAATTGTCTGTTGATGGTACTTTGCAGGACTATCGTTTAATCGTCAGTAGTTCTTTGCAGGCGATGGAACAGGAATGGAATATAACTTCATACTTACGTGGAGATATGCAGAAGGCCTCGGTTAATTCTCTTGAAATCAAGTCGGCGTTAGGCCAACTGGATGTCAGTGGTGATTTGAGCTGGCAGCCGGAGTTAGCTTATCAACTGGATGGCGAATGGAAAAATCTGCAGCTTCCTGCCAGTTTAACCGGCGTGCCGGTAGAAAGTTATACAGGGCAATTTAAGCTTGATGGAAAGAAACAGCTTTTCAATTTAACAGTCGACTCGGATTTTATTGTGAATGAGATTCCGCTCATTCTTAATTTGGTGGCAAATAGCCCAGAAGCAGGAATAACGGATGTACGGGCCGATACTAAAATAGCTGATGGCGGGGCAGGATTCAGTGGTCGCATTAATTGGAAAGAAAAGCTTGCGGTTGATGGCAAACTGACATTGAGACAGCTTGATCCTGCTGCCTTCGCTGCAGAGTGGCCTGGGCTGATTAGTGGTCAGGCGCAGGTAACGTTTCAGGATAAAGGTGAAAACGAGTTTCATGCCAGTGTGCAGGAATTACATTTAAATGGTGTGTTACGTGATCGTAATTTCTCACTGGACAGTAACCTGCAAGCGGTAAATACCGATATCGATATCGAAAATCTGCAGTTGAATCTGGGGGATTCGCAATTATCATTGAATGGCAAAGTAGAAAAACAACTAGACCTGAGTTGGAGTTTGTCATCCCCGAATCTGCAGGATTTTCATCCCGAATTATTTGGCACACTGAGTGGTGAAGGGCAACTTTACGGTGAGCTGGCCAAATTGAAATTAAATGCCAATCTGGACGGTTCAGCTATCCGTTGGGCAGATGAACTGACTGTAGGATCTATTTCAGCAGATGCTCAGGTGGATCTGACGGATAATCAGCAAAGTAAAATTAATATTCAATCCACGGCAATTTCGATTGCACAGCAGAATATCGACTCCATTGATTTAAGCCTGAATGGCAAGCGTGACCAGCATCAACTGGCGCTGGAGATACAATCGGAAATGGCGACATTATCCAGCCTGTTGCAGGGCAGCCTGAATGAAGATGACCAATGGTCTGGACAATTGCAATCAATGACCGTTACCAATGATATAGCTGGCAGCTGGCAATTAAGTGAGCCGGGTGCAATTCAATTATCAGCCGATAAACAGATTATTTCACAACACTGCTGGCAATCTTCTGAGCAGGCAAAGCTTTGTTTACAGGGTGAAAATACAGCAGAAGGTGCACAAACATTAATTGAAATAAATCAATTATCGGTGGCGACTTTCAAACCCCTGATAGAGAACTACGTTGCATTATCTGGTGAAGTTTCCGGTAAAGTCCAATTAGCAATGCAAACCGAGGGAGATATTACCGGGACGGGTAATTTATCGCTGAATGATGGCACATTAAAAATGCAGTCTGAAGGTATAAGCCAGCAGCAACCGATTGTCTTTAATACAGTTGATCTACGCTATCAGCTGACGGCAGAAGAAAGTATGGTTGCCATCACTATTGAGCCTGACATTGCTGGGGTGGAACCTATTGAAGCCAGATTGCAAACCGCACCAGCAAAAACTGTGATGGCAGCACCTCTGGATACCCCAGTCACGTTGCAAGTGAAGAATTCTATTGAAGACCTTGCCTTATTAAATATCGAAACACTGGCTTTTGATGAACTGGCAGGCAAACTGGAACTTCATGTCGATATGGCGGGCACTTTCAATCAGCCTGAATTGACGACTGCTATCAGTTTGCGTGATGGACAGATATTTCTGGTCGATATGGGGATTACCCTGTTGGAAATTAATGCCGACATCAATGGTGATCCTTTATCCGGCTTAAAAATATTATTACAGGCTCAGTCAGCAGAAGGTCAGTTGGAGATGGCTGGTGACTTCACTATGACCGATTCGGATTGGTTGCTGGATGCGACGATTAAGGGGGACAGATTAGAATTAATGAACCTGCCTGAGGCCTATGTGATTGCCTCCCCGGATTTAACGCTGAGAATTACACCTGAAACTGCCAAAATTAGCGGTAAAGTAAAAATACCTACTGCTGATCTGGCACCAATGGACTTTAATACCACTGTCTCAGCCAGCCCGGATGTTGTCGTGGTTGGACAGGATACATCAGAAGAGAAAATGCGTTTAGCAACGGATGTTGATGTAACGGTTGAACTGGGTGAAAACGTCTTGATTCGTGCCCTCGGTTTTAACGGTCGTCTGGCGGGTGACTTACGTATTTATGGCGAAGCCGGAGAGCTGTTATTAGGTGATGGCGAAATTACCGTTCATGACGGTATTTATGCTGCCTATGGTCGCGAATTAAAAATTAATAACGGCAAAGTACGATTTGCAGGAACGGCCATTGATAACCCTGATCTGGATATTAAAGCAGTTCGCAAAGGCACGGATTATGATGCTGGAATTCATATCACCGGACCAGCCAACAATCCTCAAGCCACATTGTTTTCTAACCCATCTATGAGCCAGGAAGATGTACTGTCGTATATTGTGCTGGGACGTCCACTAGGGCAGGCGAGTGCTACTGATGCGGCAATGCTGGCGTCAGCGGCCACCAATCTGGGGATTTCCAATGGTAATGCAGTGAGTGAAAAGATTGCCAGTACCTTTGGGCTGGATACCGTTGAGTTCACTGGAGAAAGCCCGGATAACGCCGCTGTGCAAATTGGCAAATACCTGTCGCCTAAACTCTATTTAGGCTATGGCATTGGCATTTTTGAGCCGGTAAGCACCGTTCAATTGCGTTATACATTAAGTAAAATCTGGACCTTGCAAGCCGAGTCCGGCACACAGAGTGGCGTGGACCTACTATATATCTACGAACGATAAAAAAGCCCTGTGATGATGGCCATCACAGGGCTTTCAGGACCTACCTTTTCATCACGTATGAGGTGAGTCTTCAGATAAAATCAGGCACGGTTCTTTTCGCGGATTTCATCCAGTGTTTTGCAATCGATACAAAGTGTCGCTGTTGGACGAGCTTCCAAACGGCGAATGCCGATATCTACGCCACATGATTCACAGAAGCCGTAATCACCTTTTTCAAGGTCGATCAATGATTCTTCAATCTTTTTGATCAGTTTACGTTCACGATCTCTGGTACGCAGTTCAAGAGTGAACTCTTCTTCCTGAGTGGCACGATCATTTGGGTCAGGGAAGTTTGCTGCTTCATCCTGCATATGGTGAACAGTACGATCAACTTCTTCCATCAGTTGTGAGCGCCATTTTTCGAGAATACCCCGAAAATGTTTTACCATATCCTTGCTCATATATTCTTCATCATCACCCGGTTGATACGGTGTGAATTTGACATCATTTTGTGTCGGGTCCATGTTGGCAAACCTCATACTTTCTAAAAATCAAGGGCGCATCTATACCAGATGCTTCGGGCATGTGCAAAATAATTGAACTATTTTACCCCATTTTCAAGATTAAAGAGACTAATGAATCATTTAAAAGCCGTTATATTCGACGTGGATGGAACCCTCGCTGAAACCGAGCGGGATGGGCACCGTCAGGCGTTCAATCGCGCATTTGCTGAAGCGGGTCTGGACTGGCATTGGGATGAACAGCTTTACGGACAATTATTAGCTGTAACAGGTGGCAAGGAACGTATTCAATATTACCTGGAGAACTTCCATTTGCAGTGTGGTTTTGCTGGTGATCACAGTGAAATAATTGCCAGCCTGCATGCTGATAAAACACGACATTACGCTCAGATAATAGAAGCAAAGACGATCGAGTTACGGCCTGGTATAAAAAGAATAATTGGAGAATTAAGAGAGCAAGAAATTCGCCTGGCGATCGCCACAACCACTACTGCAGAAAATGTCACGGCATTGATCAACGCCACGCTGGGCGAGGCAGCCATCAGTTGGTTTGATTGTATTGCAGCGGGTGATGTCGTGCCTGCCAAAAAACCTGCGCCGGATATTTATCACTATTGTCTTCAGCAATTGCAACTGAATGCAAGAGACTGTCTTGCCATTGAAGATTCTGCCAATGGCTTGCTGGCATCAACTGGAGCAGGAATAACCACGTTGGTAACCCTTAATGCCTATACTGTTGAAGATGACTTCACTCAGGCAATTTGTGTTGTTGATCAACTTGGCGAACCGAATGCTCCATGTCGAGTTATCGATGGTTTGCCGTTGAATACAAGCTATATAACAGCTCAATCACTACAGGATTTACATGCCCAAAACAATTAACGTCACCCAGCGCGCCCAGGAAATTAAACCGTTTCAGGTGATGGATATATTATCGCAAGGAAAGATACTACAAGCGCAGGGCAAGGATATTATCCACCTGGAAATTGGTGAGCCGGATTTTCTGACACCTCAACCGGTTATTAATGCTGCAATTGCTTCGTTAAATAAAGGCGATACCTTTTATACCCCATCATTGGGGTTAATGGCGTTACGGGAAAAAATTGCCGGATGGTATCACCAGCAATACGGGCTCGAAATATCACCTCGGCGGATTGTGGTTACACCAGGCGCCTCGGGTGCATTGCTTTTAGTGATGGGAGCTTTGTTAGAGGCCGGCAAGCATTTATTGATGACCGACCCGGGCTATCCCTGTAATCGTCATTTTGCAAGGTTTGTGGAAGCCTCTGCAGTTTCAGTGCCAGTGGGAGCTGATACGGCCTACCAATTATCGCCACAACATATCGAAAAATACTGGAACCAGGATACCCAAATGGCCTTGGTTGCCACTCCTTCCAACCCAACCGGTACCATCATTGACAAAGTCGGCTTAAAAGCCCTCTCAGACGCCGTCAAGGCTAAACAAGGTCTGCTAGTCGTTGATGAGATTTACCATGGGTTAAATTACGATGGTGTTCACTTACCCTCCATTCTGGAAGTAGACGACGAAGCGATAGTGATTAACAGCTTTTCCAAGTTCTTTGGTATGACCGGTTGGCGATTAGGCTGGGTAGTCGTGCCCGAAAGTCTTGAACCAGTGATGGACCGTCTGGCTCAGAATCTGTTTTTAGCTGCGCCAACCAATGCTCAGCATGCTGCTCTGGTAGCATTTGATCGAGAGAGTCTGGACATACTTGAACAACGCAGAGAGGTGTTTGAAAAACGTCGGGATGTTTTGTTACCCGCGCTGCAGGACATTGGATTTTCCATTCCGGTGAAACCTCAGGGGGCGTTTTATTTATATGCTGACTGCAGCAAATTCCTAAGCGGCAAAATTAACAATAGTCTGGATTTGTCCCGTTATCTTTTACAGGAAGCAGGTGTTGCTATCACACCGGGAAATGATTTTGGTCAGCATCTTGCCGATAAGCATGTGCGCTTTGCTTATACCACCGATGAAACGCGTTTAATGCAGGCTGTTGAACGGATTCATGCTGCATTGACTAAATTATAGAGCGATAGCCCCTACCGGATAGTGCAAAAGCAGCTAAAACTAGCGACCAATAAAAAAGGCTCGACCCATACATTTAAAAAATCTGGGCCGAGCCTAATTTTTCTCTGTGGTGAATATTAATGATAATGTCGTGCTGCATTGATCACTTTTTTTGCCATCGCTTCATCATTGCATTTATCGGCAATATCACCCAGTGTAATAACACCTACCAACTCTTCGTTGTTCGCATTGTTAAGCACTAACAGGCGTTGCACCTGTTGGTCAGCCATATTGTTTACAACTTCATCAATAGGTTTGTCTTCATAGGTATATAAAACCCGTTCGGTCGCAATATTTCGGGCTTTTTGATGCGGGTCTTTCGAATCAGCCACGACTCTGAGCGCTATATCACGGTCAGTGATTACGCCAATCACCCGGTTGTCTTTACTGAGTGGAACGAAGCCTAAATTCTTATCTCGCATAGTTTGGGAAACTTCCTGAATGCTGACATCTGCATCAAGGTAAAAAGGTTGTTTTGTCATCACATCTTTCACGCGCATCATCGAATTTCTCCTTTGATTTTCTCGTTTCAGAAGAGTGGGGAAGTACAGCCAGTATTTTAAGCTGCTTAAAATAAGAGATGGAGATTACAGAAGTGAATTCAACCCTTAATTATGCTTTTCCAACCAGCGATATTAGCTGGCTGGAAAAGGTCCAATTAAATTTATACCGCTTGCTTGGTTAAGTTGTTTTCCAGACTTTTTAATTGTTGCAGACAATCTCGTTGACTCAAAAATGCCAACTCTTCCTGCGGTTCAAGCCATGACTCAAGTTGCTGCATATTGTCGGCATGGTGTACTTTCCATTCCGCTAATATTCTGGGTGGATGAAATACAGGTTTTTGGTTTGCATTGTCAGGCAATTGGGCGATATGCCAGTTGCAAAGTTGTGGATTATTTAGCAACCGAATAAAGGCATGCTGTTTGGGCTGTGGCGAAAGTGCTGAAAGCTGATGATCCAAAGCCACCAGAATGGGAGCCGGATTTTTTTCTTCTGGCGCCCGCAGTATGCCAAGCCACTTAAGCAGTTTACTGCGACGCGTTCCACCACTCAGCCATGACAAAGGGATCGACAACATCAATCCCCCGGTAATCGGCAGTAGCCAGTAAAACAGCTCAATACTAAGCAACAAAGCAATAATGGCGAGAATTATGCCGAATAATGTATGACCAGCATGAGCTCTTGCTACCGCAGCCCAACTCAGCGCGCCATCATCACGTGACTGAGGCATCCAGCCACTGTCCTTGCCACGGAAAATTCCGACCACCACACCAAACTGATGCACCATTAATATCGGTGCATACAGCGCCGACATAAGCATTTCCACAACGACACTTAATGTCAGCAGAATGGGACCGCCAAATTTCATGCAACGTGGAATATTTATCAATGCTGCAAACCAGCCAAACACCTTAGGTGCAATAACTATGGCCATGGATACGATGAAGAGTGTTAAGGCACGCTCAGAATCAAATACTGGCCAGGTAGGGAACAGAGACGGATTGGCGAAATATTCCGGACGCACATACCTTGCCTGTAAGGCAATGGCCAAACCGACAACAATTAAAGACAGCCAGAAAACGGCACTAAGATAGGACATTAATCCGGAAAATATATGCAAACGAGTGGGTAACACAAAACCCTGAGCAAACATAAACGGGGTGTGTTGCAGGTTACCCTGGCACCAGCGACGATCACGAATCATCACATCAATCAGCGATGGAGGTGATTCTTCATAGGTTGACTGAATATCGGTATCAAAACGTACTCCCCAGCCTGCACGACGCAGTAAAGCAGCTTCGATAAAATCATGACTTAATACATGACCACCAAACGGTGGTTTACCTGGCAAAATTGGCAGATGTGAAGCCTCGGCAAACGCACGGGTTCGGATAATCGCATTGTGGCCCCAAAAGTTGGATGATAGGCCGTGCCAGGCAGATAAACCTTCGGCATAAATAGGGCCGAAACAATGATTGGCAAATTGTTGTAACCGTCCATAAAGCGTATTGGCACGCACAATAGTGGGTAAAGTCTGGATTAATCCGATACCGGGCGAGGCAGCCAGTCGACGGGATAGGGTGAGCATGCACTCGGCGCTCATCACACTATCAGCATCCAGTACTATCATGGCTTCATAGGCACCGCCCCAGCGTTGTACCCAATCACCGATATTGCCCGCTTTACGTTCGGTATTCTGTTGACGACGACGGTAGTAGACCGGACAGCCTGATTCGTCCTTGTTAATCAGATCCAGAAAAGCCTGTTCTTCTGCAATCCATGCATCGGCTTTATTGGTATCACTGAGAATAAAAAATGCATATTTTCCTGGCGCTTTGGCTAATAAATCCTCACGCATCACCTTGAGCGCCGCCTTGATACGGATAGGGTCTTCGTTGTAGATGGGCAGCAGAATGGCAGTGGTAAAGTCAGGTTCCTGCTCGGACTGTTTAATAAGTCGAGGCTTTAAATGCAATAAAAAACCCAGCAGTGCCTGAGCAAATGCAAATGACACCCAGAGAAAGTTGATGCTGAAAAGAATTAAAAATAACCACTGCAGGTTGGTGACAACGTTAGTGGTGCTTAAGACCCCGTAGATTTCAGTAATCCCGTAATAAGACAAACCCAGCATCACGCCAAGTACAAATAACCGGGAAATAAGCGTACGCAGAATATAGAAGAAAGTGCGCTGACTATGACGCATGGAAAGCCCTTGTTCGTATACTCCATGTCGGGGCATTTCCAGAGGCGATTCAGCAGGCAAGGCACGTTCACTTTGTATGGCTTTTTCGGTATTATCGATCCGTAAATCAACACTCATAAAGAATTATTCCAATCCCTGTTCAACCATCTGTAAAGCCATGTGGGGGCGGCATATTTATCATCTTTATTTAACTGTATCCGAAATTCTGCCACATCAGCATCTTCTGTATCGAAAGTAATAAATACTCTTGCGCCATTGATATGCGGGTTTTCCTGAATTCGGCTTTCAAGGATTTTGCCATTGCTAATACTGGCAACAACATCAATCTGTTTAATATCCTGACTATCGATATTGCTGTAATCAATCACTATTTCTTTACTATCATCAAATAGCTTGAGACCACTGCTACTGTTCACAATACGCGGTCTATTATTGTCTTCTGGAACATCATCAGGCGAGGTTAATGTATAGGCATATTCAAACGCTTCCCCTTTTTTCAAACCATCTGCAGGACGCCAATACGCCACAATATTATCGTTTTCCTCAGAAGCTGACGGAATTTCAACCAGTTCTACCTGACCTTTTCCCCAGTCACCGATTGGTTTAACCCAGGCAGAAGGACGTCTATGGTAATTCGCTTCAAGATCCTCATAATAACCAAACTCACGGTGGCGTTGAATCAAACCAAATCCTTTGGGGTTGTCATCTATAAACGCACTGATTTGCAATGTTTGCGGGTTATTCAGTGGACGCCATAAACGCTCACCTTTGCCATTACGCATTTGCAAACCTTCAGAGTCATGTACAGCAGGTCGAAAATCCAATTGATCAGCGCGATCCATTCCGCCATGCATAAACATGGAAGTTAACGGTGCAAGCCCTACATGCTTAATATCAACCCGTGGGAAGAGGATGGCATCGACATCAATTTTGCTGGGCAAACCTGGATGAATCCCGAAGCGATAGGCGCCGGTAACACTTTTACTATCAAGTAAGGCATGCACCACGATGGCTTTTTGACTTGAAGAGGGCCTTTCAATCCAGAAACGTTTGAAAAGAGGAAACTCTTCACCTTTGGGTTGTGCGACGTCAATGGCCAGACCGCGAGCAGAAATACCATAGAGCTGTCCTTCGGAAACTACCCGAAAATAACTGGCTCCCTGAAATACAATAAATTCATCCTGATAGTCGTCATTATTTATTGGATAGTGCAGCCGTAAACCTGCATATTTACCAACTTCTGCTAATTTTTTACCAATTGCTTCATTTGGAACCTTGAAGGACGTTTCAGATAATTCCAGTGGAAAAGCCTTGCCACTTTCAACCACATCAATATCAATCAAATCTTTATACAAAAAGCCAGGTGCGAATAGTTGCACCGAAAACTTGGTTGGGGTTTTACCCCAGATCGCTGCATTTTCCTGAAAATTTATTTGTCTGTAAGTTGAATAATCAAGTTTTGCTAATTCTTCGGGCGCGTTCGGTGAAGCTTTAAAGGGTTTTTCGGCAAGTTGGCGGGCTATCTCCACCACTGTATTACGCGAAAATTCTGTTCCTTCATCACCATTTTCAACAGAAGTTTCTGCCTGCGCTGTTTGAATAAACAGAATAAGAAAAAAAGCCGTAATTAGCCAATAAATGGTCTTTGTGTTGAGTGAAGAGTCAGTTTTTGGATGCAGAGATAAATAACTCAACATTTGGCTAAATCCTTATTGCGGGATAAATGAAAAGGGATAGAAGTTGGGAAGGCTCGGTCGTATAAATGGTTTGGCGCTTGTTAATCCAATATTCCAGATCTAGTAGACTGGCACCATAACTTGAGTTAAGCCCAAGGGCTTGTTGATCTTTCATCTTCGCCTCTGTTGTGAGCTGAAAAAGCGACAATCAAGGCACGAGGAGCGCCTTTTGTGAGATACATCCATGTATCTCACCCCATTGGGGCTTGCGCTCAAAAACGTTCCTGACGTTTTTGTAGTTATTCTAAATAAGCGACGAGCAACGCAGACCGACGCGCACCTCCCTGGCGCGCCTGCATACAGTCCATCCGTGGACATAAGTGGCGCATTTTCAGTCACAACCCGAAGGGCTGGGACTATTTTTGCGACCGCC
>TARA_R110002050_G_scaffold97131_1_pt1 | contig 13396 bp, 12 predicted proteins | sample TARA_R110002050 | Tara Oceans TARA_R110002050 (sample SAMEA4396988) | marine metagenome | biome: Polar Biome; feature: [DCM] deep chlorophyll maximum layer (ENVO:01000326); material: water (ENVO:00002006), including particulate matter (ENVO:01000060) such as... | depth 25 m
TCCTATGGTGATACTTCCTATATCTCCAGCAAAAAAAAGCGCTTTTTTTCTAAAATTATAAAAACCAAAGATCAAAATTGAAATTATAGCATAAATTAACAAGTCTGAATCTATGAGTTGCTCATTTACGTTGATAAAATAGAACCCTACTAAAGTTGTCAAACTATACAAACCAGTAATTCCGTTAATTCCATCCATAAAATTAAACATATTTACCACACCAATTCCAAAAGCTAAAGTGAAAATAAAAATGTATATTGGAGTAAAAGGCGACCCAACCTCCAATAAAATTAAAAAAATAGCTAAGAACTGAAAAGGAAACCTAATTTTTGAACTTAATGTATAGATATCATCTAAAAAACTAATAACAGAGACTAGAAGAACGCCTAGACAAAAATACGGATATTTAAAATCGTTTAATAAAAAGAACAATAGAATGGCAATAGTAAAGATAATACCTCCTCCTCTTACAGTAATTTTTGTGTGCGAACTTCTTTCATTGGGTTTGTCAATTATTTTATATTTAATAGCCAGTTTTAAATATATAAAAGAAACTATAATAAGTATGCTTAAAATAAATAAGTAATTTTTCATTGATGTATTAAATATCGCTTAACCCATTTATAGGTTTAAATTTTATATGTTGTAATATTTTCTTATTAGAAAATGTAAGAGTCTTAGTTAATTTTTCAAATTTAGAAGAATTAAATGGAAAAACCCGAATAATATCTCCGATTTTCGAAATCAATTCAAGTAGAAATTTAGGTAGTTTTTTGATTTTTTTATTGTATTTATTTGCTATAACAGTATCTATTTGAGCAATTGTAGGATGAGTGCAATCTGTATAATTATAAATACCATTTAAGTTTAGTAATTCTGGAATTACTTTAGCCACATCCTTGGCAGAAATAATAGATCGTTGAGCATCCCCTTTTCCAATTCTAAAATAATACCCTTTTTGTATAGCATTACTAAGACCACTTAAATTACCAACAGGATTTTTCCCTGTTATCAAAGGTAATCTTAAAACCACAACCTTTATATTATTTTTAGCCCCAAATTTTATAAGAATTTCCTCTGCTTTAATTTTACTTAAAGAATAAGGTGTAACCCCCAGGAGAGGTGCCGTTTCATTAATCAACTCGCCGGTTTCTTTTCCATAAACAGCAACCGTGCTTATAAAAATAATCGTTTTTAGTTTTACTAAATTTAAACCGGTTAATAAATTTTTTGTCCCATTATAATTCACTTTAAAAAACTCATCTTTCTCTATATCAGTTTTAGGAATTACATGGGCTTTTCCTGCAACATGTATAACATAATCTACTTCAACATTTGGTAATTTATCTAGAGATAAATCACATTTTATGTCTGCTTTATTATTACGCCCCACTTTTACTACTTCATATTTATTATATTCTAAAAAATCTAAAATAGTATTTCCTAAAAAACCTGAAAAACCAGTTAACAATACTTTTTTCATGATTTCTTAAATTGAAAAAACTTAGGTATAATTCTAAAAAATGGATATAAAAGTTTAACAACTTTTAAGTCATTTTTTTTAAAAGCTTTCAAACATTCAAGATTTTGATAATAAATATTCTTAAAGCTTTTATTTGTCTCTCCGCCTAATCGCATTTTAACTAAAGGAGATGCTAAATACTTAGTGCTAATTTTATATCTATCCAAAAACCTTAGCATAATTTCAAAATCTGCTGCCAATTTAAAACTCAAATCGAATAAACCATATTGTTCATAAACACTTTTCTTGATATAAAAAGTAGGATGAGCAGGATGCCATCCATTTTTAAAAGGTTTTTGTTTACCAGTAACCCATCTTCGAACAATTTTATTAGTATCATGTTGAGACACATAAAATAAATCTGCATACACAGAATCTAAGTTTTTATTTTTTGTAAAAACATCAACTACCTTTTCTAGTGCATGCGGATCACAAAACAAATCATCAGAATTTATCAAACCAATAACATCTCCTGTCGCCAATTTTATCCCCTTATTCATAGCATCATACAAGCCTTTATCAGGTTCCGATACTATTTTGGTAATAACTTCTTTATACTGATTGGCTATTTTTAAAGTAGAATCTGTAGAATCTCCATCTATGAGAATATATTCGATATCCTTAAATGTTTGATTTTTTACCGATTGAAAAGTTTTTTCAATAGTGTTGGCACTATTGAAGCTGACTGTTATGATGGTAATTTTCATATTTATTAATAAATTATTATTTATCCTATTTTTGAATTTAAATTGAAGAAGCAATATAAATTAGTTTTAGATTAAAAAAGCAGAAAATGTTTCAACATAATTAGATGAATAATTTTTGAGATTTAAATTATTGTAACCAACAAAAGTAATATTATTAGCTTCAGCAGCTTCAAAATCATTAATTGAGTCACCAATTAAAATTGTATGAATTGCAGCGTAACCATGCTTAAGCATTAGGTTTTTAACCAATACTTTTTTTGCTGTCGGCGAACCATGAATAGAAAGAAAGTAATTATCCAAACCAAGCTCTGAACAAAGAAATCTTAATTCTTCTTGGTCTGAACCGGAAACAATATGAAAGTTATAATTTTGATAGTTATTTCTAATAAATTGTACAGAATCTTGAATAAGATTTTTTGGGTTAACTAACTCTTCCTTCATTAAAACTGAAAAATTTTCAGCATATTTTAGGATTCCAGCTTGGGTGATTGACTGACCTAAAAGTTCTTCAAAAAAGTATCGAATCTTAACATATCTAGAAAGGCCTCCATTTATTCTATGATAGTATAGGAGTTGATCTACCAACTTACGATTATATTTTTTGAAGATTTCTTCAAATCCCCAATCTCTTACTTTCATGGAGTCTAAGATAACACCGTCAAAATCCCACAATATTGTTTTTATCATTTTTTTATTTTTCCTTCTAATTTAATTAATTCTGCTTCTACTTTGGCTATATCTTCTAAAACGTCAACAGCTAAAGAACTTCCTGAAGTCTCAACCATCTTTACAGGAATATTCAAATCGAAGAAGCGTAAAATTTCAATATCTTCAAATCCTTCAAAGACCGACTTTTCTTTCTGACTACCGTATGCTTGGAGTTCTTCTTGGTTAAAAGCGTAAATACATACTTGCTTTTTGTAAGCTGGCTGATGGTCTTTCTTGATGCTTTTTATTCCTGGCACTGCCAATCTAGACATATACAACAAATCATTGAACTTATTGGTGACCACTTTTGGAATATTCACATTATGTGGATTTTCATCAGAAGTTAAAGAACACATCCCATTGATCACAGACTTCATGTTCACTTTCTTAATATCAATAATTTTCTGAATGTCTTTATAGTTCAACAAAGGTTCATCTCCTTGAATATTCAAATAAATATCAGCTTTGATCTGTTTAGAAAAGTCATAAACTCTATCTGTACCTGTAAGGCAATCAGAAGATGTCATTACAGCTTTGAATCCATGAGATTCTACGACCTCTTTTATTCGATTATCATCGGTAGCTACATAGGTATTTTCTTTACCTAAGCATTTTTCTACAATATTAGCAACTCGAATAATCATAGGAACTCCATTCAAATCTACTAAAGGTTTTCCTGGAAATCTTGATGATTTATATCTAGCGGGTATAACTCCTACAATTTTCATTTTAACAAGCTATAAATAGATGAGTTTTTTAACTTTTCATATTTTGAGGGAGTGAGCGATAGTAAGTTTATTTCTTTAATACTTAATAAATCTAAAAATACATTTTGGTTTTCTTGTACGAGTTTAAATTGACTCTTATTGATGTTGGTATCATAACCATCAAAACCTACAATATATATATTTTCTACTTTTAAATTGATTGCTAACTGAATTGCTATGGCTAATGGTGAATCGTCGGAAGCTTTTGTAAAATCAATACTTGATAATTCGTACGAAGATGATATGGTTTTTTCCGTAATTAAAGTCCCCATTTTTCTTGGGTGTGGTGGATAAATAAACTTCTTATTCGATACATCAATTCCTTCTATAGCGTCTAATAATTTGTCTCCTTCAAATCCAACTAATGCATAATATTGATCATTCTCCACTTTCTTAAAGTTTGAAATGTATTTCAATCCTGTATGTATTACTTTTAAGTCTTTATTTTGTTGTAAAAAAACTCGCAATGCTTGTTTATTTTCTCTAACAGAATTCCCTCCACCAACAATTAAAACATCTTTCCCTTTTTCTTTACTTTCTAAGTTCGGAAGACTCAAGTTGTCATCAACAAAACTTTTCTTATTATGCAATGCATTTACAATAGAAGCTATTGGGTATCTGTTCATTCCAACCCATTCCATCACTTGTTTTTGAGGCAAAGAATAAGCTCCTGAAAACATATATGGTAAGTTGGTACCCCAGCCATATTCTTTTTTCATATCTTCAAACAATGCCACTGTAACACTTAAATCGCCAAAAGTGATACCTTTATATCCTTTACTGCTTAAATACGTAATAAGTAGTTCTGTTCTTAGGTTTCCTGCACCTCTTCCCATTCCTGTTATCGTTGCGTCTATAATCTCACAACCTTCTTTCATTGCAGTGATGGTATTAGCCAACGCCATTTCTAAATTATTATGACCGTGGAAACCTAATTTTACATTCGTTTTTGACTTTACTAGATTTATAATACCTGTTACATCTTCTTGAAATACTCCACCAAATGAATCTACCATATAGAAGTAATCAATTGTGTTGTCTAAGCCCTCTAACAAATCTAAAAACGAATTATCTTCTTTCCATTCTGACATGTACATTACATTGAAAGCCACTTCAAACCCCATAACTTTGATTGCTTTTGCCAACTCAATTGCTCTTCCAAAGTTTGCCGGATCAACAGCGATTCTGACCATTGAAATATATTCTTGACAAGGCTTTAACAATTCAGGGACATGTGATGCTCTGATGTCTTTTTCATTTAAAATGATAACCAATTTTTTGGAAGGCATCATTTCTTTCAATTCTTTCATCACAAAGTCAGGGCAATAGAAGTATTCACCTAAATAACCCTCTAATGGAATGCTCCTATACCCAACCTCTACATAGTCTATTGGTAGTGACTCCATTGATTTGCAATAAGTCTTTACCAGATCTTTGTCAAAATCCCAATTCGTGTAGTATCCACCGTCCCTTAAGGTACAATCTAAAATTTTAAAGTTTTTATTCATAATTATTTTTTTTATATTCTATTTTAATCCAATTATACAATTGATCTATAGTAAACGCTCGATTTATTTCTTCAGTTGTCAAAGACGGAAAACTAAAAAAAAGTGTTTTGTCTTTTGCATTTAGTAAGATTGATGAAGCTGATGAATTATTATATAACGCTTCTATCAATGTTGTCGATTTTCTGGCAAAACAAATATTTCCACAAATTGCTTCGTTAAAATCCTTTATAATATTTACACCCTCATAATTATAATCTTTTATATCATCATATGGATGTAACTTTATATGTAGCTTTAAATTATCTTTATTAAGTATTGGAATTAATTCATTTATAATTTGATGATTTACCCATTTTTCTCTTGGTTCAGTAAAATATACAATTTTAGCATTATCTGATTTTTTTTTTTCTAACTTATATATGGTTTTTAATAAAGCCAAATCAAATACAAATTTAGTTGTATTATATAACTTATTCAAATAACGTCTTGCTATTTCACTAGTTGCAAAAAACTTATCTCCAGTAAAACATTTTGGAAATTTAAAGCCATACTCTAATCCGTGAGGTATACAAATTAGTTCTAAATTAAATTCTTTTGCAATTTTTTCTTCTATAATAGCAAAGCGATCCAAATTATTTCCAGTGTAAAATTTTGAGTAATTGTTTAATTTAAAGAACGAATTTAATACATTTTTATATAACATGGTATGAACAATTCTTTTACCATAAAAAGAATTTATTAAATATTTAGATTCTTTACCTATATATCCAGTCATTAAAATTTTCATTTCGTTAAGTTGAAAAAATGATTCTTTTAATGCTATTACCACAAATTTTACTCTTGTAAGTTTAGGTATATGCTTATATATAGAATTAATGTCATTTGGATCTTCAAATAGAGTATTAATATTTAATTTTGTCATTCTATTTAAGCAAGATTTCCTTCTTGTTATAGCAATCACCCCAGTCTCAGTATTACGTTTTTCAAAAGAAATTTTTAACATTAGGTATATTAAATAAATACTTGAACTAAAAACTAAATAATAAAAACGAACTATATTTATAAGTTTATCAATATTCTTATTTCCATTAACATTTAAGCTATTTTTTTTTGCAACCTCTTTAATCAAATAATAGAGTTCAGGAGAACTTTTGGTAAGATTAATTGATTGAATATTATTTTCTTTTATAAAAAATTCAATTGCTAAAAAATTTTGTGTAAAATTAATAAATAGTTCATTGACAAAGTAGGTATTATTATAATACTTATGCGAAATTTCATTTGAAAATTTATAAAAATCATCAGTATGCAAATCATCCATTGAAAACTCTATTTTATTCCATAAAAATTTGTCTTTAAAAACAACTAACTTCATGCTTTACTATTTATATATTTATATTCTAGACTGTAAGAGAAAATAACAAAAAGAACCGCCATTAATATGTTAGAAATTAATATAGAGTAAGCAGCCATATTAACTCCTACTGTATTCAAAAAAAAGTTTAACACTATTATATTTAATGTAGCACCCGCAGTATATATTAATAATGCATAATGTGTTTTTAATGCATACGCCAAGTAAATACCGTATAAACCACCTAAAACAAATATAAACTCTGATACTACTAAAACACCAAATAAGTTAGTGAATTCTATATATTTTGCTGCTCCCATAAGAGTATAAATTAATTCTCTAAAATAAATAGCAAAAGCAATTATAATAAGCATAAAAAATAAAATTAAATACCTTAGTTTATTTATGAATTTACCATTCTTCTTTTTTATTTCCCTAAAATAAATCACTGGAAAAAACATCATAAAAAGACTTGAGAAAACCTTTACGCTTAGTAGAACTCTAGTTGCAATAGCATATTTTGAGAGTTCTAAAGGGTTAAAATTATCTTTAATTAAATATTGAGATACTATATCCAAAGATAGCTTTACAATCATTGAACCTAGAACTGGAAATGTATAAAGTAAAATTGTTTTCCATTTTATTTCTTCTGTATCAATTTTTTTATAGTTGTTATTCTTGAAAAAAAGAGATAATAAGAATCCTATTCCATAACAAAAGAAAATATAGTTAGGCTCTAAGCGGTCTGTAAATACAAGAATACTTATGAATATTAAAGTGGTTAATGAAACAGTAATTTTTAGAAAATTAACTTTTTTCACTAACATTAGTGATCTAAAAAGATAAAGCCTTTCTTCAAAAAACACAAAAAAAGCAAAAAATAGCGAGAAAATACTTTCAGTTAAATAGTAAGCTACTAGGCATATTAAAATAAAGGCTAAGTAATTTATTTTCTTGACTTTACTTCTTAAAGATACATTAAGACCTGTAATATTAAACCTTATATAACCTCTATACATAACTAAAGTAAAAACATAGGTCAAAAATTCTAAAATACTCTTATTGTAATTAAAAAGACCCAATTCTTCTTTTGACAACCCCTTATTTACAAGAATTGAGATAATTAATGCAATAAATGATGAAATAAAAAAACCAATACCAAAAAAAACAAAATCATAAAAATACCTTATTTTATCTTTGCTATAACTTTGTAATAGTTTTTTTTGAAATCTATACTTCATATTATTCTTCATCAAATGGCAATTTGTATTTATTACTTGTTAGATTTAAACTTAGTAATTTAATAATTGCCACAACTATTGCTTTTAGTTTTATAGAACCTAATAATTTTTGGTAATTATACCCGAAAATTTCTTTACCAAAAATAGTATAGGTTGCAACATTAAAATCTACATATTTATAAATTGTTTCTCTGTCTATAAAAGTTGCTCTTCTATTATAAAAAAACAATCCTAGCTTTAAAAAATTCTCTTCATTTTTTATTGGTTTCAAATCTTGAATTAGAAGGGTGTTTAGTTCATTCAAACTTTTGGGTATGTAGCAAACATTCTCATAATAATACCAAGAACATCCCAATAAAATTACAGGTTTACCCCAATAAGAAGCTTCAAGACCTATTGTAGATCCAAAAATCACTACTTTATCAGAAGCGTCTAATAAATCATACGAATTGATATCTTCAGAAGGGCTAATCACTGTCACGTTATTATAATCCTCTTGAAAATTATATAATTTTGTATGATATTTATATTTTACGTTTTTTAAATTAGGGTGCACTCTTAAATAGAAGTGAATTTCATTATTATTTTCATATTGATTAAAAATGTATTTCAACCCTTCATATTGACTTTCAAATAGTGCTAAATCTTCCCATTCTTTGCCAATAGAAACGTACTCATCTTCAGAAGAATTAAAAAGGATAATATTTTTCTTTTTAGCATCCCAATTATTAGGTAATTTTCCTGTTGTAGTTCCTTTAACGTAAACTTTATCGCCAGCAGCTATTCCGTTTCGTTTATTGTAATAAAACTCTTTTGCTAATTCTATTTTCTTGGATTTTGATAAATTTGTATCATTCCATAAATAATCAAATTTCCATCTATTTCCTTTAATACTATGTGGTAAGGTATTCTTAAATACTACTTTAGCATATTTCTTGTATCCAATACTTTCAAATTCATAAAGATTTACTTGTATCTTTTTTTTAATACCCAATTCGAAAACAGGTTTGATTTCATTAAACCTACCATTAAAACTAGATATTTCATCAGGTTTTATCTCATCAATAATATTTTCAAAGGCATCAATTAATTGTTTAGACTGTAAAATTTGGTTTTGGAAGTACTTTATTGAGTCATTATTAATTTCAGGAAGTTGATTTCTTGTAAGATGAATATAACTAGAGATAACACCATAACCAACCTCTATATCTTTATATACATATTTTTTTACATCTTGAGCTTTTTCTAAAATAATATCTTCCTTATTGTGATCTCCTTTATAATAATCTGAAAGTTTTAAAAATATTATATCTTTACTTAAATTATCGTAGATAATTTTTCTAGATTGTGACTTGCATAACTTGCAAATTCCTATATTTCCTTTTGGATTTGACAAACAATTAGAAAAAAAGCCTTCACACATCACAAAATAAACCTTTTTCCCTTCATCAATCATTGCTTTTTTAGCTTGATCTAATAAAACCCCCAACATAGCTCCAGGTAAAGAAGAGTAGAAGAAATATATTTCTTTTTTCATTTGTTTATTTTTTTGAAATTTTCATTAAGAAATTAATAATAATTAAATAAATAATAGCAAGATTTAAAGCGATGTAAGAATATACATTATTTGTGAAAAACATTAATGGTAATGGAATTAAAACTCCAAAAGAAATAAAATTATGCAAATAAACATTTCCTTTTTTAGGAGCACCTCTTGCAACAATTTTATAAAAAATAACGGCAAAAATTAATGTAAAAAAATACCCAAAATCGTATAATAGAGTTCCTACAACACCATTAAAAGTCCCATCATATTTATCTCCCAATTTTTGACGCCTTAAATCACTTAACGATGTAAAATTTAAACCAATTCTATTGCCTATAAAAGGGACAATTGGAAAAGTGGATCTACCATACATCAATTTATCTACAGAATAATTCTTACTAACTTCAAATCCGTTAAAGTTCCATTGAGAACCATAATCTAAAGTTGAGTATAAAACAGGATCTTGTATTGGACTACTTGAAGGTATATAATAATATTTACTGAATCTAGATTCAGTTATAATATTCAACAATAAAAAAGCTGTTGTAAAAATAACAGCACTATAAACTACCATTTTTTTTCTTATTTTTTTCCCTAATGCACTATAGCTATATAAAAAAAAAGCAATATACATCAGTATGAATTGAATTGCTGCAGATCTAGATAATCCATGAAAACCTAATAAGGGTATATTTAAAGAAATGATAAAAAAAATAAAACTTTTTTTTACCTTTCTTATAATTAAAAAATAAAAATGCAGACCTAATGCATAATAACCTATCGGAGATAAGAAGCGAGAAATAAATAGAGGACCAGCTCCAACCCATTGAATTAAAAAATCTCCTGCTTCACCTTCATTTTTATAGCCTTGTACATTTATAGATTCACTTAATAAAGCTCCAAATGCCTTATAAGTAATAAATACATTTATTAGGGTAACAAACATTCCTATCACAATCAATACTTTTGTAAGTTTATTGAAACTTTTATTGTTGATATAAGGTGTAATCGTTTTTAAATTTCTATAATTTTTAAATCCATGAATCAGAAAAATTAAAATTAAAGCAGAAAAAAATGAAATGGAAACATCTGTTAAATTGTTAATATTTGGTACTTTATTAATTAGTAAACCTAATAATAGAGTTGAAATAATAAATGATATTAAAAACAAAAACAACAAACCTTTATTTCTAACTAAAAAAAAATATATGAGAAAAATATAAGTCATTAAGTATTTAAATTATAGTCCAACCACCATCAACCATTAAATTATGACCTGTAATGAAAGATGCATGTTCGGAAAGTAAAAAAACTATAGAGGGCGCTATCTCTTCTGGATTAGCAAGTCTTCCCAAAGGTGACTTCTTAGAATACTTATCTATAAAAGAAGAATGTTGATTTTTTTTATCTAAAACACCACCAGGTGAAACGCAATTGATTCTTATGTTGTATTTACCATAATAAGAGGCTAAGTATCTTGTAAAATTAATAATACCACCCTTAATAGCAGAATATGCTGCAGCTGATGTTCCACCATAATCCTCATAAAGATTGAAATCATTTCCAACAACGCCATATATAGAGCCAATATTTACAATAGATCCAGATTTTTGTTTTTTCATTGTAATTAATACTTTCTGGCAAAGGTAAAAAACACTATTCATTTGAATTTCTACATTTTCTCTCCAAGAGTCTAAAGGAATATTCTCAAACTTTAGACCCCAGTCTGGAGTTCTAGGATATGCTAAATTAACCAAACCATCAATTCTATTATATTTTTTAAGAACCTGTTTAAGTAAATCATCAACGTTCTCAGGCTTTGTAATATCACTTATATAATAATTTACACCTTTACAATCTCCTTTTCTTAAATCTACAGCTATTACAATTACATTCAAATTGTGTAATAACTTTACTAGGTTTGCACCAATTAAGCCGCAAGCTCCTGTTACTACGATCACTTTTTTCTCTATTCCTCCAAACATATTTTTAAAATTTTAAAAGCTTCATTAATATTATTAAAATCATTTTTCTTATTATTTACAACTTCATTTATAAAAAAATTCATTTGGTGAATTAATGTTTCACCTATTTTATTTTTGGATTCAAATATTACATTACCATTCAAAAATACACAGTTTTTAAGTAGGTCAATAAAATACGTTCCTTCTTCACAAACAATTTCAAGAGTTCTTTTAGGATCTCTCCTATAGTAGTTTAATTGTATATTTACTGAGAAATTATCATATCCTAACAAGTAGTTAGCATAATCGTATGCACTAATATTTAATGAGGATTTGTTAGAAAAAAATCTGTTAACTGTATTTGGTTGACAAAATAGCCAATATATATAATCTATTTCATGTATTAAATCTATATGTACCCCACCACCCAATTCTTTATTTGCACTATAATTTTTTCTAAAATCATTGTTTGGCCTCCATTCTGGCAAGTAAGAACCACAATATGCATTTACTTCATTAATTCTTTTGTTTTCTATTAAACCTTTTATGAAATTTAAGCATTCTAAAAATCTTAAATTACACCCAATATATGTCCTAATTTTATTTTTATTAATTTCATCTATTATATCTTGGTGATCTGTAGAATCGAAAACTGGTTTTTCTATAAACAATGGAATGTTAAGATTAATTAAAGATTTTATTGATTTAGCATGCTCAGATGTTGGGTTAGAAATTATAGCAAAATCAATATCAACCATTATATTTTGTAAATCGTAAATATTAGTTACTCCTTCAATTTTATTTGAATTAGGCTTTGATCTTAAAGCAAAAAGATTGCTATCAATATTTAAGTTTTTAACTGCATTTATATGTTTTAAAGCTATTGATCCCAGACCTAATATTAATATATTCATAAATCAAAATCTAATTTTTTATTTTCAATTAAATACTCCATAAAAAGAAAATCAATCTCATGGTCTAAATCAAAACAAGTATGATTCATCTCATAAATTAATGACTTTTCTGTTATAGCAGATTTAATATCTAAGTCAAAAAACTCTCTTCTGTACCAATAGAAAGATGCATTAAGATCGTACACTTTTGGTGTTGACTGTCTTGTTAAAATGGTGTTATTTTCTAATTTTTTCACCAAACTATAAAATCCATTTGATTTTTTTTCGACCATATTAAAATAAGGACTTCTTGCTGCATTATTAACTGAAAATAAATTTAAAGCGTTTCTATTTTTAACAATATGACTGTAAGCTTCTTCTATATCTTTCAAGTTCCTCAATGGGGAGGTTACATCTAAATCAAGAATATAATCATATTTTTTATTCGCTATATTTTCTTCATAATTTAATAAATCTTTTATCGTTTCAATTTTTCCTACCTCATCTGTAGCTAAATATGAAGGTCTTTCATATTTTGTATATAAATCAAAAGATTCTGCACACTTCTTTATTTTGCTGTCATCAGTAGATAAAGCAATTTTTACTTCATTTCCAAAACTTATTTTTTTTGCTAAATCTATACTGTAACCAATTAAAAATTTACCCCCAATAAGTTTAATATTCTTACCTGGAATTCCTTTAGATCCACCTCTTGCACAAATAGTTATTAATATATTCATTCTAAAACTTAATTTGTTTGATATCTCTTTGCGCTTTTTCAAAATCTTCATGTTTACCAACATCCAACCAATAACCAGATAAAGAATATGAAATTACTTTCTTTTCTTCTTTTATTAATTTCTCCATTAAATCAGTCGCATTGTAAAAAAGTTCCTCTGGTATATATTTTAAAACAGATTTTTTCATTAAATAAATACCTCCATTAGAATAATAAGTATACGATGGTTTTTCTTTAAAGTCAGTTATTTGTCTATCATCTGTTTCTAAAACAGCATAAGGTACATTCACTTTGTAAGGTATTGTTACTACAGAAAAATCTGCATCTTGTTCTAAGAAATCCACAAAAAAGTGTTCATAATCTAAGTTGGTAAGAATATCAGAATTTGTCAATAGAATATAATCATGCTCAAAATTTTTAATTTTTGATACAGCTCCTATTGTTCCT
>TARA_R110002050_G_scaffold17668_4_pt1 | contig 13390 bp, 15 predicted proteins | sample TARA_R110002050 | Tara Oceans TARA_R110002050 (sample SAMEA4396988) | marine metagenome | biome: Polar Biome; feature: [DCM] deep chlorophyll maximum layer (ENVO:01000326); material: water (ENVO:00002006), including particulate matter (ENVO:01000060) such as... | depth 25 m
TGCCTATATTGGCAAAACTGCAAAAGACAATGCCATTGTTTTGCAGGACTTTTGGAAAAAAGAAAGCTTAAAAGCTAGAAATGATGCTAATATGAAATTGATTAAAAATGCTAAATAATAGATTTATGGAGTTATTAAAGAAAATTCAGTTGTTTAACGATTTAAGAGATAGCTATAACCTTGATGAGCAGGCAATTATTGTCAAAGGTTTTTTTATTGAAGCGAATAAGAATATAAAGCTTCTTAAGAAAAAACAATCCAATTTTTTCAATGATTATTTTAAAGAATTGGGTAGAAAAGAAAACGGTGTACCGGTACATGCTAACAACCGTGAGTGTTTTCATTATCTAAATAAAGAATATCGCAAACAGAACGGTAAATTAGTGTATGCAAGCTATGATGGTTTTAGTAAGGACTATAACCGAATGTTTGAAAAGTAATTCTATTTAAGTATTAAAGACCAGGGATTGTTAAACTGGTTTTATTACATCGTTCAAAACTTGAATTATGAATTTGTCGAATGAATTAGAACTATCTGAAACTTTTAGGAATATTATAGAGGTAAATGAGCGCCTTTTGAATCTTAATAATATAGAATTAGCTGAATTGCGTAATCATCTTAGCAAGCGTTATCAAGTTTTAATGCAAACTGTGATTGAAAATGCACCTAAACCGTTAAATCCAAAAAGCGATGAATTTAAAGCATTAAAATTGCGAACTGTAGATGATGACAATTATAATTCGTTTTTAATAAAGCACTTTATTTTAAAAATTGATGAAATTAGAATGAAGCAACATGTTGATAAATTTGATGCTACTATTTTTTTAGATATTAAAAGTCAATTATTTTTTAATTATTTATTTGAGCATTGGTTGAAACATGAAACAACGTTAAATTATTTGCATTTTGTTTTTAGAAAAATGTGGTTGAAAAATTATAGCAAAGAATTTAATCGTTCGAATAGTTTTTTGATTACATCAAGTTTTAGGGTGTTTGTTGAAACTTGGAACCAAAAATATTTAAGATTGTGTAGATCCAATAATTTAGAATTAAAGAGTTTTAATTTGAAAACCTTTGATGATATTGGCAATAATGTTTCTCAAAATTTAAACGAAAAGTTTAATGCAATAGAACGTGCATATATGGAGTAAATAAACAATACCCTTAATTTACCCTAAGTAACACCCTGTAACAGTTCGCCATAGTTAAGAGTTTTGAAAAAAACTTTTTAGATGGAACATATTACACAATTACACTCTCTTTCTCCGAATCAATTAAAGGAAACTTTTACATCGATTTTAGATGAACGTATTGCGGATTTAAAACGCAATTTCACACCTCGAGAACCTGAAGAATTTTTAACAAGGGCAGAAACCTCTAAACTTCTTAAAATTTCACTGGTAACGGTTCATGAATGGAATAAAAAGAAAATCCTAAACCCTAGGAAAGTAGGAAATAGAACTTATTACCTACGTAGCGAAATCCATGAACTTTTGTTGAACTCTAATAAGTAGATTATGTCAACAGATGTTCAAAACTTACATTTTACAAGATATATCTATCAAAATACATATTTCTCCAGTAAACATAGAAATACGTTTTGCAATCCTGAAAAAATGAAACAAGGCGATTTTGATGAATTTCTATTACAGAATACAATTTACCCCTATGGGAAAATAATAAACCGTGAAAATAAATTATCTGTTCATATTACCATTGAACCGTTTAAAAACTGTAATACACATACTAAGCATGCAATACTGTATCTACAAACTAAACCTAACAATGAAGATTTAACCGGGTTATGGTTTACCGGGGTGCTTGGCACCTTTTATGGGGATTTTTATAAGTATGATGGTAGAGGTAAAAAAATCAAAGACTTTGTTTTGTTTCAGGTCGTACCGGAAACTAAAGAACTGGTAATTGATGTGTACTATGGTTATTTTCCAGCAAATAAAATCGAACGTTTAGAGCTTATTAAAAATCATTTGTGGCATAAAAAAAACCACCCAAATATGAGTGGTTTAAAGTCGTTCAAAACTTTGATGGCATTATAAAAATAACCATATGCAAGGTACAGAAATTGAAATTAATAAAGCGGTCGGTTATATAAAATTATATAGATCTTTTCAAGGTTGGCAATGGTATACAGAACCATTAACCGCCCATTTATTTATATACTTGATTGTGTCCGCTAACTGGGAAACAAAACATTGGAAAGGGCGGACAATTGAAAGAGGGCAATTTGTAACAAGCTTTGATAAAATGGCATCAAATACAGGTTTGACCTTTTCAAATGTTAGAACTTCAATTGATAGACTGGTCAAGTCAGGTGAAATTCTTAAGGAATCCACAAACGAATATACTCTTATAACTATAGTAAAATATAATAGTTACCAAGATGCTGATGAAAATGATAGCAAACAAATCGCAAACAAATCGCAATCGAATCGCAATCCAATCGCAACAACTAAAGAAGTAAAAGAAAGTGTGTGTAGTTCACACGCTGATTTTGTTAATCTTAAATTTAAAAAAGAGGTTGATGATTTAAAAAGGTTAATGCCAATGTCCAAGTCTGAATACAATAAATATTTAGATTACTTCAATGAGCAATGTTTGAAAAAAAAGTATAGTGTTGATCAAACTAGTTTTGGAATGTTTAAAAGGGTGTATGGTAACTGGTATAAAAGATTGGATAAAGGACAAAATAATTCAAATAATAAACCTTTGCCGTCTATGGATTAATATAGGGAATAGGGGGTTAAAACACCTAGTATTCAATAACTTAAACATCGCCATCTAGTAACAATTTTACTCGTAAACGAATTTAGAGGGGGGGGTATCAAAAAGATAATATATGAATGAATTTACTTCTTTGCAGTTTTGGCAAGATCAATGTGATGTTTTTGTTTGGCAAATAGGGGATTTTAACTATTTACCTGCTTTTGAGGTTTCTCTAGTACTAAGTGAAAGAGAATTTTGCTTGTCTGATAAAATTTATCAATGCGAGAAAACCAAATTGATGTTTACGGAAGTAAAAGACTTTGAAACGAAAACCGAAATTGAATACACGGTTACGCTTTTTATTCCATTAGAATATTTAAGTAACTATATAAAACCAATAAACGGGGGTAAAATTGATTTACAATGATTTATTTAAGAAATTTGGTGCAGTTGTTAGGGGAGTTTCCAAAATGCTCGCAAATCAGCTCTTTTGCACGAATTTTGGAACATGTGGTACCAACGGTGGTACCTAAAACCAAATAAACCCCTATAAATAGGGGTTTTATTGTGGTGCCTCCAGGAATCGAACCAGGGACACATGGATTTTCAGTCCATTGCTCTACCAACTGAGCTAAGGCACCATGCTTGGTGTAAGCGGGTGCAAATATAATTTCAATTTTATGATTTCCAAACTAAATCGTAAAAAAAGAAAAATGTTTTTTTAATTTTTAATCTTTGCAACATGAATTTAATTGTTGATGCGGGTAATACAAATGTCAAATTAGCGATCTTTAAAAAGTCGGAAATAATTCATTTAGAGACTGTTGTTGTAGATTTGTTTGTTGAGGCGGTAAAAAGAATTTTCAAGGAATTTCCTAAAATAGAATTTTCAATAATTTCTAGTGTAGGGTCAATTTCAAAGGACCAGATTAAGGTTTTGGCTATTTTTAGTGAACTTCATGAGCTTAGTCATGCGTCAAAAGTACCGTTTAAGAACTCATATGCCTCTCCACAAACTTTGGGTGTAGATCGTTTGGCCTTGGCTACGGCTGCCTATTATTATAATCCACATCAAAATAATTTGGTTATTGATGCCGGAACCTGTGTTACGTTTGATATGATCAATGATTTTGATGAGTACCTAGGCGGCGCAATTTCCCCGGGCTTGCAAATGCGGTACAATGCTATGCATTACCAAACATCTAAATTGCCGTTACTCGAAAAAAAGGAGCTGTTAGACTACATTGGCAACACCACAGAAAACTGTCTACACAGTGGGGCGGTAAATGGAATTACACTGGAAATAGACGGTGTCATTGATCTTTACAAAGCAAGATTTAAAAATTTAACAGTTATTTTAACCGGTGGAGACACACTATTTTTGTCTAAACGATTAAAAAATACCATATTTGCGGATTCTAAATTTCTCCTGAAAGGGCTTAATTATTTGCTAGAATACAACAAGCACTAAATGATCAGAAAAATTGTAATTACAATTGTATACATAACCACTATTGGTTTGTACGCTCAAGATGGTACTGTTTCTCCTTATTCTTTTTATGGAATAGGTGACTTAAAAAATAACAGTACGGTAGAAAATCAAATGATGGGAGGTATTGGTGTATATGCCGATAGTATTCATATCAATTTAAAAAACCCAGCGGCTTTTGGTAAGTTAGGTCTAGAAGTTATGGATAGGGAAGGATTGGTGACCTATACCGCAGGAGTCTCCAATAAACAATTTACGCTTAAAAGTTTCACAGCAGAAGAGGAAAGCTCTATTACAAGTTTAGATTACTTGGCACTTGGTTTTAGTGTAGGTAAAGGTTTGGGTATGGGGTTTGGTATAATGCCATATTCTTCGGTAGGATATAATTTGGTTGATGATCGTACCGAAACAGGCGGGTCTTTAACTAATGTTTATACTGGTGAGGGTGGTTTAACCCGCGCTTTTTATTCAATTGGGTATGAAATTGTAAAAGACTTAAGTATTGGTGCAACCGTTAATTTCAATTTTGGTACACTTGAAAGTGAAAGGTTGCAGCAAATAGAAGATGTACAGTTTGGTACATTTGATAGGCGTTCATCTAGAGTAAATGGTTTTGATTTCAACTATGCTTTAAATTATACGCCTTTGATCAAGGGTAGGCAAAGACTTCATACATCGGTTCGTGTGAACACCCAAGGTAATTTGGTTTCCAAGAATGATAGGCAATTGGGTTCTTTTTCAGTAGCCAGTGGTGTAACCATAGAAGAGCTAGAGGTGAATTTGGCTGCTCAGAATTTAGAGAATACAGAATTAAAGATACCGACCACTACTACTTTGGGTATTGGTTATGGTGAAGATTATAAATGGTTTGTGGGTGCAGAATATAGTTTTCAAGAAATGAGTTCTTTTGAAAATGCTTTCTTGGGTTCTGCTAATGTGGCGTATGAAGATGCAAGTTCATTTGCCTTTGGTGCCTTTCTAACCCCTGATCATGATTCATTTACAAGTTATTTAAAAAGGGTTACCTACCGTGCAGGTCTACGTTTAGATAAGACGGGTATGTTGGTGAACGATGTTGATATAAATAACTTTGGCATAACTTTTGGATTAGGCTTACCACTGGGCAGAAGTTTCTCTAATCTTAACCTAGGTTTTGAGTTTGGTAGAAGAGGGACTACTAGGGCCGATTTGATTGAAGAAAGCTATTTTAAATTTAATGTAGGTCTCTCATTGAACGATCGTTGGTTCCAGAAAAGAAAAATCAATTAATAAAAATTTAGTACATTAACCATTTTAAAAAGAGAAAAAATGAAATCGAAACTTTACTTCACGGCAATTATGTTCCTTGGGATGATGGGAGTGAGCAATGCGCAGGCGCAAAACCCTGAATGTATGACCAACCTGTCAATATTTTCCGAGCATGCAAAAGTTAAAAATTATGAAGCGGCCTATGAGCCATGGAAAATGGTTTATGAAACATGTCCTCAATTAAACAATGCTATATATGTTTATGGTGAGCGTATCCTAAAAGATAAGGTAGATAAGGCTACAGGTGCGGACAAAGAAAAGTTTGCCAACGATCTTATGGGGCTTTATGACAATAAGCTTAAACATTTTTCATCTAAAACTAGTCTGTGTGAAACAATGGTAGATAAGGCATTGGTAATGTACGATAACAAAATGGCAGATGATGCTAAGATGTGCAGTATGTTAAGCGAGGCATTTACAAAAGATGAAGCTAATTTTACAAACCCAAAGGCTTTATATATCTATTTCTCTAGTTTGGTTGATGAGTACAAAGCAGGTAGAAAAGATCTGCAAGAAGTTTTTGATGTATATGATGCAGTTACCGAAAAAATAGAAACTGAAAATGAAAAGCTTACAGGTAAAATAGCTAAGCTTTTACCAAAAGAAGAAGCTGGTACTTTAACTTCAAAAGAAAAGTCTCGTTTAAAGTCTTATAACTCTTACTCTGAGGTTTATGGTAAGATTGCTGGTAGTATTGATTCTAAATTAGGTCCATTGGCAGATTGTAGTAACCTTATTCCTTTATATGAAAAGAGTTTTGAAGAGAAAAAGGGTGATGTTGTTTGGGTGAAAAGAGCGGTAGGTCTTATGTTCAACAAAGAGTGTACAGATGATCCAATGTTCCAAAAGTTATTTGAAGCACAATTGTCTTTAGATCCTTCTGCAGATGCTTATGTTTACGGTGGTACTTTAAAAATGAAGAACGGAGATAGTTCTGGTGCCCTTGCGGATTTTGATAAGGCATTGTCTTTAGAAACAGATAACGATAAGAAATCTAAGATCGCTTACAAAGTTGCTGTGATCAACAAAAGAAAAGGTAGTAAGTCTACCGCACGTAAATACGCTCAAAAAGCTATTGATGCTAATCCAGCAAATGGTCGTGCATATCTTTTAATTGCTAACTTGTACGCAACAAGTGCTAACGATTGTGGTAGCTCAGCGTTTGAAAAGAGAGCAATTTACTGGAAAGCTGCAGATATGGCTAGACAAGCAGGAAGAGTGGATCCTTCATTAGGAGGTTCAGCTAGTCAAGCGGCAAACAGTTACAGTGCTAAGGCTCCAACTAAAGAAATGATCTTTAGTTCAGGTATGGCCGGTAAGACCGTTACGTTCAACTGTTGGGTTGGTGGTAGCGTGAAAGTACCTTCTTTATAGAGAAAATGAAACAGATTTATAATTTTAGAGGCATTGCCGTGGTATGTACCATGGCAATGCTTTTTTTATCTTGTCAAGATAATTACAAGAGAGTGGGTGAAGAAGCGGTAAAGAAAATTTACCCCAGGGGTGTAGTAGAGGATTTTGTACTTACCTATACTGAAACACCTGAAAAATTAGGATCTGAAGATGACGGTTCGTCTAGAGTAATGGCAGTATTATCCGGACCGATCAGAAACGATTTTGAGCAGCTTTCATTTCCGTATCAAACTTTTCCAGAAGGTCTGCTGGTAGAAATTTTTAACGAGAAAAATGAAAAAACAACGATAGAGGCAGATTATGGAGTATTGTACTCTAAGACTTCTATTGTAGATTTGCGTGGTAATGTGCTTATAAAAGGAGATGACGGTAAAAAGCTAGCTACATCACAGCTATATTATGATCGTGGTAATGAGTGGGCTTTTACCCAAGAAAAATTTACGTTTACCAATCCAGATGACGGTACTGTAATGGATGGTGAAGGTATGGATATACAAAAAGACCTGAAGTTTTTAAATGCACATAAAACCTATGGTTTAATGTTGATCAAAGAAGAAGATAAAGAAGAAAAAAATGATTAATATTTTAAGATATACAGAGTATTTGTACGTTATAGTCGCGGGCTTTTCTATCTATAGAATAATAACGGATTGGAATACCGATCGAAGTATGGCGTATTTCTTTATATTTTTTGCCGTAATTTCAATAGGTATGTTCTTGTTTAGACGAAATTATAGAAAGAAATTTGAACAGCGTAAGCGTGATAATCAAAATAAATAGTGGGTACAGCCGGTATTATCATTATACTTTCCTTGATTTTTTCAGCATTTTTCTCAGGAATGGAAATTGCCTTTATTTCTGCGAACAAAATTCATATTGAAATTGAGAAAAAACAAGAGGGCTTTTTAGCAACTGTACTGACAAGGTTAACTAAAAAACCATCAAAATTTATAGCTACCATGCTTATTGGTAACAATATAGCATTGGTAATTTATGGACTTTTCATGGGAGAATTGCTCATGAACTGGTTCACTGAAATAGTGCCCGATAATGCAATTTTGCAGTTGTTGATTACAGATTTTAGTTTGTTGACCCAAACTTTGATATCTACGTTCATCATTTTGATTACCGCTGAATTTTTACCTAAAGTGCTATTTCAGATTTATGCCAATAACCTTTTGAAATTATTGGCGATACCTGCATTTTTATTTTATATACTTTTTTCATTTATATCCGACTTTATTATTTGGGTGTCCGATATTATTTTGAAGTACGTATTTGGTACATCAGGTGATGAGGTCCAATTGGCATTTAGCAAGTTAGAGTTGGGAGATTACATTACCGAGCAAATGGAAACGGTAGAGGAGGAAGATGAAGTAGATACTGAAATACAGATCTTTCAGAATGCATTGGAGTTTGCAGCTGTAAAGGCTAGGGAAGTTATGGTGCCTAGAACAGAAATAGTTGCGGTAGAAATGCATGAAACTCCAAAAAACTTGGCGAAATTGTTTACGGAAACGGGCTATTCTAAAATACTGGTATATAATGATACCGTAGATAATGTTATAGGCTATGTACACTCTTATGAGCTTTTTAAAAAACCTAAGACAATTAAAAGTATTTTACTGCCGGTTGAATTTGTGCCGGAGACCATGCTTATTCAAGATATATTGAATGTTCTCATCAAAAAACGAAAAAGTATAGCTGTTGTTTTAGATGAATACGGCGGTACCTCTGGTTTGGTAACGGTAGAAGATATTGTTGAAGAACTTTTTGGTGAGATCGAAGATGAGCATGATACTACGGATTTAAGGGAAGAGCGGGTAGATGAGCGTCATTATTTGTTCTCTGCAAGGTTAGAAGTGGATGATATCAATGAAAATTATAAATTAAGTCTTCCTGTATCAGATGAATATGAGACCCTTGGTGGGCTTTTAGTGCATACTTTGGGTGAAATACCTGAGAAAGAGGTAGAGCTTACTATAGAGAAATATAAGTTTACCGTGTTGGAAGTTTCCAACACAAAAATAGATTTGATTTCCATAGAAGTTTTGGAAGAGGAATAACAGTGCATCAATCAATAAATTAGGTGGCTTTTTAGTTTTTATTATTTCAATTAAAAATGGTAGTTTTGCCACCCAATAACCACAAACGATTATTTTAAACGTTAATAAGAATGGCAGTATTAGAAAATATTAGGAAACGTACAACAGTGTTGATCTTGATCATAGGTTTGGCACTTTTTGCATTTGTTATTTCTGGGGTATTTACCAGTAGCAATTTTGGAGGAGATAAAGTAGGTTCGTCCGTAGCCGAAATTAATGGAGAAGATATTTCTATTGATGAATTTAGACAAGAGGTAGAGGTGGCTTCTAATAGAATTGGTCCTACTGCATCTAATATGCAAGTGGTAAATCAGGTTTGGGAAAATAAAATAAGAAAGACCATCTTAGGTGAGCAGTTTGAAGATTTAGGAATTGGTATAGAGCAAGATCAGATCGTTGACTTTTTAAGAACAACAGGTTATGCTCAAAATCCTCAATTTCAAGATCAGAATGGTCAGTTTGATGCAAATATGTTTAAGCAAACCGTTGCAGATTGGAAAGTGAACAACCCTGCGCAATATGAAGCCTGGTTGCAAACAGAAGCTGAGATCGTACAATTGGCAAAAGAGCAAACTTACTTTAACATGGTTAAGGCAGGCGTTGGTGCTACCTTAAAAGAAGGTGAGTTAGATTATAAATTGGCTAACGAGAAAATGGATATTAAGTATGTAAGAGTACCTTATACTTCTATTCCAGATAGTACAATTACAGTAACTAAAAGCGAAATTGCAGATTACGTTAGCAAGCATAAAGAAGAGTACAAGCAGGATCCTGCAAGAGATTTACAGTATGTATTTTTTCAGGAAAAGCCTTCTGAAGCTGATGAAACCGCTATCAAAGAAGAAATCACAAAACTTTTAGACGATACGATCGAGTATAATTCTCAAACAGACCGTAACGATACTATCAGAGGTTTTAGAAATACAAAAGATGTTGCGGCATTTTTAGATAGATATTCAGACACCAAGTTCGATACTATTTTTAAGGCTAAGAAAAATTTACCATCTAGTGTTGCGGACACCTTAATGAGTTTGAACATAGGTCAAATTTACGGACCGTATAAAGATGGGGATTCTTATAAGATTTCTAAAATGATTGCTAGAAAACCAAACGGTTCGGTGAAAGCAAGTCATATTCTTTTGGCTTACGAAGGTGCTACAAGAGCAAACCCGGAAGTAAAGAGAACAAAAGAAGAAGCTGAGGCAAAGGCAAAAGAACTATTAAGGGAAGCAAAAAAATCTGGTGTTGTTTTTTCAACCTTGGCTAGAGATAATTCAGATGGTCCATCTGCTCCTAATGGTGGGGATTTAGGGTACTTTCAAAGAGGGGTAATGGTTCCTGCTTTTAATGACTTTGCATTTGGAAACTCAGAAGGTTCGATCGGTATGGTCGAAACAGATTTTGGATTTCATGTAATTAAAATTGATGATAAGGAAGATGTGGTTCAGATTGCAACTGTTTCAAGAGAGATAGTAGCTTCAGAAGAAACAATAAATACGTTGTTTACCAATGCGACCAAATTTGAAATGGAAACTACGGATGATGAAAGTGCTTTTTCAACATTGGCAAAAGAGGGTAACTATGTTGTACGTCCGGTAAACAAAATTAAAGCTTTGGATGAAAACCTTCCTGGATTGCCAAATCAAAGAAATATTGTACAATGGGCCTTCAATGGAGATACTGAGGTTGGTGACATTAAGAGATTCAATATTAATAACGGTTATGCAGTAGTTCAACTTACAGGTTCTTACGCAGAAGGTGTTATGAGTGCTGAAGATGCTTCTGTCCTAGTGTTGCCTAAAATTAGAAAAGAGCGTAAAGCCGCAAAGATTATTGCAGCCAATAAAGGTAAAGACATGAGTGCTATTGCATCTGATAATGGTGTAAGTGTATCAAATGCTTCTGCTCTTACGGTAAAGTCTCCTACAATTCCTGGTGCAGGTAGCGAGCCTGTAGTAGTAGGAACTGCTTATGGTATGGCTGAAGGTGCAACTTCTGGTTTAATAGAAGGAAACACCGGAATCTTTAAAATTGAAATTGTAAAGAAAACCGAAGCACCTAAGCTTGATAATTATAGTGTATATGCAAATGCATTAAAAACAGGAGCTGCTGCTCGTGTGAATACAGCAGTGTATAACGCTCTTAAAGAAGGGGCGGAAATAGAAGATAAAAGAGCTACTTTTTACTAAAAAGTTAGTTTGTCAAAATAAAAAAAGAGCATCTAATTTAGATGCTCTTTTTTTATAATATCATTTTTTGATAAGGCAGAACGGTATGGTAGCCTTTATTTTTAAAATATACCATATCATCCTCTGTTCCAATAGCAAGGACAAAATCTCCGCCCCAGGCACCTAGACTTTTTATTGTATGCGAATAGTCTGCAAAAAGAGTGCTTTTAATAGTTTGTACCTGAAGTGTTTTAGATAATATATTTTCGTGTTGGTTGAGTAGGTGTTCAAACTCCTTCAAAGAAGTGCAGCTCAAAATTTTATCGGTGATATTGTTGATTGCGCTAAGCAGTTCGGTTTTATTGAAATTCAAGTTGCGATAACTGGTAATGGCATCTCTACTATTTTTCTTTTCGTTCAGGTAAACAAAGAAAAGTCGGTCTTCAAAATTAGGTTTAAAACTGACTTCCTGTATGTTTGGACTAAAGCCATTTCTTTGATAAGTAATTGGCGTTTTATGAGTAGCACAAGCAATATCGTAACCACTACCGCCAAAGGTAGCCTCCAGTAATTCATAGGGGTTTATTTCTGCCCAAGATGCTATATTTGCTATTAAGGTAGAAGAAGTGCCAAGGCCCCAATCTCTAGGGAAGGTTACTTTTGTTTCTACAGCATTTACTTCGTCTGTATTTGGTGAAAATAAAGGGTTAAGTTTTTTAGCCGCTACTAAAATTTGAGATAGCCTGTGAGCTACTTCAGGGTCAGAAGTGTGAATGGTTTCAAGCCTATTCTTGGAAAATTCTGAACTGAACCAAACAGCGTCATTTCCATCTAAACTGTTCCAAATAAAATTCTCTGACTCTGAGTGGGATAAGCTCAAGTACTGTCCAAATTTTGTAGGCAAAGCCAAACCTTTGGCTCCGTCAAGAATAGCATATTCTCCAGTGAGCAATAATTTACCGTTGCTGTAAAAGGATGTGGGCATATGGTAAAGGTTTATTTTCTTATCTCGTTAAGTTGTAGTTCCACGCCGTGGTGCGTTACGGGGTTGGTCTTAAAATATGTAACTAATTTAGCTTTTTCGTTTTCATTGGCGCCCAGCTGGTTAAGAATGTTCAAAAGGTGCATTTTCATGTGCCCTTTTTGAATTCCTGTAGTAACCAATGAACTCACTGCTGCAAAGTTTTGTGCTAGACCCGCTACCGCTATAATTTGCATGAGTTCTTCAGCAGAAGGGCGTTGTAGTATTTCAAGGTTTAGTTTTACAAGCGGATGTAAATTTGTGAGTCCGCCAACAGTACCTAAAGCCAAGGGAAGTTCTATCCAAAATGTAAAGATGCCATCTTCAATGGATGCATGGGTCAGGCTGCTGTATTGACCATTTCTACAAGCATAAGCATGTACGCCTGCCTCTATGGCCCTAAAGTCGTTACCAGTGGCCAAAACAACCGCATCTATACCGTTCATGATGCCTTTGTTATGCGTAACCGCTCTATAGGGTTCTAAGTGTGCAATTTTAATGGCCTGTACTATTTTTTCGGCGGTATGCTGTGGTGTTAATTCTTCTGTAAGTTTTAAATCTTCAACCGGGCAACTAACTTCTGCACGTACGCTACAATTGGGTACGTAATTGGACAGAATGCTCATTACTACTTCAACATCTTTTTCCTGTGTGGAAAAATCATCGTAATTACCGGCCTCTTTTTTTAAAGTAGCTGCAAATTGCTCTAAACAGCTGTTGATAAAATTGGCACCCATGGCGTCCTTGGTTTCAAAGGTGGCATGTAGTTGGTAATAGTTTTCTAGTTGCTTGGTTTTATCTTTTAAAACAATATCTGTAATACCACCGCCCCTTTTTTCCATACTGGAAGTTAAAGAGGCACTTTCGGCTAATAAAATGGGCTTTAAATAAGTAAAAAACGAATTTAACCTATTGGTATCGCCCTTGTATATAAAGTGTACTTGACCTACTTTTTCGGTTCCTAATATGGTTGTTTTAAATCCTCCTTTTTTTAGCCAAAACTTTGCGGCTTTGCTCGCTGCCGCTATAACCGAACTCTCTTCAATGGCCATGGGTATGGCATAAAGCGTATCGTTTATTAAAAAGTTGGGAGCTATGCCCTGGGGTACGTAGAGGTTGGTAATGGTATTTTCTATAAATTCATCGTGCAACTGTTGAACG
>TARA_R110002050_G_scaffold15880_6_pt1 | contig 13384 bp, 11 predicted proteins | sample TARA_R110002050 | Tara Oceans TARA_R110002050 (sample SAMEA4396988) | marine metagenome | biome: Polar Biome; feature: [DCM] deep chlorophyll maximum layer (ENVO:01000326); material: water (ENVO:00002006), including particulate matter (ENVO:01000060) such as... | depth 25 m
ATAGTTTCTAAATTAATTGACAAAGGTAATTTTGCTTACATGATGTCCCAAACTACAACGACGGGCATTTTCATTCCACCGTTTCATAGAAGTGCGGCCAGAAATTCAAGAGGAGAGTTTGATGATATTTTATCAAAGTTACAGAATAATCATAACGATTTAGATAAGGCTATACTAATAGTACCTTCAGGTGTTTTAAGTAGTCAAGCATCATTTAATAAAGAAGCAAGAGAGCAAATAATAAACTCTGGTGCTTTAGAAACTGTTATTGCCTTTCCTAACGGCATGTTCGAAAATACAGCAATAAATGTGTCTATGCTTATTTTTGATTTTAACATTAGAGATAATCAAGTATTCTTTTTAGATGCCTCAAACATAGTAAAAGAGGATATGTCAGAAATAGTTAAAACTATAAATACTAAAAAATTAGTTAGAGATGTATCTAGAACGATAACGTATCAAGCTCTCTCTTATTACGATCTAAACCCAAAGCAATATGTAATTGATATTGACGATATAGAGGTCAAACCTGGTCATAAGTTATATCAAATTGGACAGTTAATAGAACAGCGCAAATACGGCGCTATGTTCCAGAATAAAAGTAGCTTATATGTTGGCGGTGAGTATAAGCTAATCAAAATGGGAGACATTGATAAAAATGGTCTTTATTTTGAGCCAAAAGATAATATGCTCGGTATAGACCACGACGAAATTGAAAATATCGATAAGCATTTGGTAAGAGGTGGTGTAGTATTGAGTGCCTTTAACAATAAAATTAAGGCTTCGGTTTTACCAAATGATATGTCATTTGCATTGGGTCAAAATGTGTATTGGTTGAAATTTAATGACAATAAGATTTTAGATGAATATGCTGCTAGAGAATTAACCCAAGCCTATGTAACTAAACAAGTAGAATATTATTCCAAAGGCACTACTATAGCTAGATTGAGCATAAGGGATTTAATGGAAATTCAAATCCAGATTCCAAGGTTAGAAGAGCAAAAAAACATCCTCTTTAAAGAATTTAGAAAATCAGAAAAGCCAGCTCAAGATGAAATTGTTTCAAACAAAGAGCAAGATTTCATCAAAACCCTCAAACACACCCTTAAACAGCCTTTATCAGGTTTAGGTAATGATTTTGCATCATTAAAATCTTTTTTAAATAAAAAAATAAAAGCTAAAGATACAATTGAGAGTAACGAAACTATTGTACCGGTATTTGATACAGATACACCAGAGCAAATAGAAATCCATACCTTAAAAAATACACTGGACAGAATGGAACGTGCTGTGACCGATATGGATTATATTTTAGAGCAAGCCATAAAAATAATATCTATTTCAGAGCCAACAAAAGAGAGCATTCAGCTCAAGAAATTCTTGCAAAACATTGCTTCAGAATATCCCAATATTCAATTTAAAATAACTGGGAAAGAAGTTGAGTTTTTGGCAGACCGTAAACAATTAAGAATCCTTATGCATAATTTCATTACTAATGCTATAAAACATGGGTTTAAAGATAGTTTAGAAAAACCAACAATATGGTTAGAGATTAAGGCTAAAGATACGATTTCGTTTCAGTTGTCAATTCGCAATAACGGTGTACCATTACCACCAGAGTTTACAATTCAGGATTTCCTGGCAAAAGGAAGTTCAATAAAGTCAGATGTAGGTAGCGGATTTGGTGGGTTTTTAATAGGCTTAATATTAAAAAAGCATAAAGCAACTATAGAATTAATAAAAAATGATGGCTTTGGAATATTGCCTCATAATGTAGAATTTTTAATAACATTACTAAAATAAAAATAATGTCAAAACCTTTAAGAGTATTGTTAGTTGACGATAAAAAAGATTATTGCGAATCCCTATCGGGAGTAGCGCGTCATAATAACATTCAGTTGGAGTATAAATTGGACTGGGAGACTGGTTTTGAATTTTTGAAGAATGACCCAAGTATTGAGTTTGTTATATTGGACGGGAAAGGCAAAATTGAAGCAGACCAAGAAGTAGAAAGAGATAATTTTGCGTTAAAAGCAATGAAAGATTTGGATGCCTATGCTTTACAGATTGGACGACATATTCCATACTGTGTTAATACGGGTTTTATAGATCGTTTTGAATCTTTTGAAGGAAATGTGCAGATATTTGAAAAGAAAGATGAAGATAGAGAAAAGATGTTTAAATACATTGCTGAAGAAGTGGCTAAATCTGATTATCGAACAGCTAGATTAAAATATGAGGAACCTTTTGTGGCATTCGATAAAGGTATTATCAGCAATACCCACGAACACTTATTGGTTCAAATTATACAAGCTTTTGATTCAAACGATTATCGCAAGAAAAATATAAACGTACAAAGAGATTTACTAGAAGCCATTTATATAGGGTTAAACAACCCAATTCCTTGTATTCCTGAACAACTTTTTCATCAACACGGAAAACCTATTTTAGGTTTATGTACAAGATTTATGGAAGATAAACCTACCAGAACAAATCAAGGCGATGAGTTTAAACTTGACAAAGGAGTGCCAACAGATATTAAAGCAGCATTCAGAAAACTAAAGGAATCTACAAGTAGATTTTCACATTTAGATGATGAGGTTATTGTTAAATTACCTTTCAGTTCTAATACTTTATTATTATTGGAAGTCCTAGAATGGCTTCCAGAATTCGTAGAAACCAACTATAACAGTTACATATAATTTATGATCACAGGACAATTAAAATCCCAAATAGACCAAATATGGAATACCTTCTGGACAGGTGGTATCACCAACACTATTACTATTGTAGAGCAGTTAACCTATCTCATCTTTATCAAAGATTTAGATGAAACCGAAACCCGTAACGAGCGTAAAGCAAAACGAGGCTTCAAATGCACACCCATTTTTGGCAAAGACCAACAAGATTTCCGTTGGAAAAATCTAAAAGAACTAGATGTTAATGCACGTCATAATATATTCAGTAATACGGTAGAGGGTATCTTCCCATTTATTCGCTCGTTGGGTAAAGACAAAAGCTTATTTAGTACTTATATGCAAGGTGCAACCTTTGGTATTTCTAAACCATCGGTTTTGGATCAGGTGATTGAAAAGCTAGAGCGTATCGATATGACCAACCAAGACACCAAAGGCGATATCTACGAGTATCTATTATCTAAATTAGAAGGTGGTGGTACTGCAGGTCAATTCCGTACACCAAGGCATATCATTAAGTTAATGGTAGAACTCATGCAACCACAAATAGACGATATCATTTGCGATCCGTCAGTAGGGTCAGCAGGGTTTTTAGTAGCTGCAAAAGAGTATATAGATAAGCATTACGATGTTACAGAGTTAGACAAACATAAAGACCACATCAACAAAACCATGTTCAATGGGTCCGAGTTCGATGCCACTATGCTACGCATTGCATCTATGAATCTGTATTTGCATGGTGTAGAAGAGCCTAATATTATAGACGTAGATGCTGTAAGTAAAGACAATGAGGTCTCAAATGCCTATACCTTGGTGTTGGCAAATCCGCCATTTAAAGGGACAATCGATAAAGAAAGTATTGCACCAGGTCTTAAAAACGTCACCAATACTACCAAAACAGAGTTGCTCTTTTTAGCACTTATGTTAAGGCAACTAAAAACAGGTGGTCGTGCAGCAGTAATAGTACCAGATGGTGTATTGTTTGGAAGTAGTAAGGCGCACAAAAGCATCAGGCAAGAAATTGTGGAGAATAATAAACTAGAAGCTATTATTTCTATGCCTTCAGGGGTCTTTAAACCCTATGCAGGAGTAAGTACAGCTATTATGATATTTACCAAAACAGGCTCTGGAGGTACAGACAACGTTTGGTTTTATGATATGCTGGCAGACGGGAAAAGTCTTGACGATAAACGTAATTTGCTGGTAGACGAAGAAGTCTTTGAAGCCTTTTCTTTTGATGGGGTAGTTACATCAAGCACAACCGAGATGCACGACAAATTCAACCTACCAGATATTATCACTCGTTTCAAGTCATTGCGAGCGGGTGCGAAGCAATCTCAAGAACATAAACGTAAACGCACAGAGCAATCCTTCCTAGTACCATTAAAAGAAATCAAAGAAAACGATTGGGATTTATCTATTAATCGTTATAAAGAAATTGTATACGAGGAAATAGAATACGATAAACCAAGTGTGATTTTGGAGAGGATAAAGGAAATTAATGATAGTAAGGATGTGTTATTTAAAAACTTACAGAGGTTAGTATGAGAGCAAGGAAATTGAGTGAGGTTTGCCAAATAATTATGGGACAATCACCTAAAGGTTCTAGCTATAATCAAAATCAAGTAGGTATGCCGTTACTTAATGGGGCTGCGGATTATAAAGGACAAAACTTTACCCCAAATCAATATACTTCCGAGCCCACTCGTATAGCAAAACAAGGTGATATTATTTTTGGTGTTAGAGCTACAATAGGAAATTTTGCAATTGTAGATAAAGACTATTGTATTGGTCGTGGTGTATCCGCTATTCGTGTAAATGAAGAATTAGTCTTGAAGGAATATATTATAAGATTCGTTAAAAAAGAAATTGAAAAATTAAAAAACAAAGCATCAGGGAGTACAATTAAAGGTATAAAAAAAGAAGATTTAACTAAAATGAAGATTAATCTTCCACCCCTCGAAACCCAAAAACAAATCGCTCAAATTTTAGACAATGCAGCAGCTTTACGAGACAAAACCAAACAACTATTAACAGAATACGATGCTTTAGCGCAAAGTATTTTTTTAGACATGTTCGGCGATCCTGTTGTTAACCCAAAAGAGTGGGAAACTAAAACCATTGAGAAATTGGTGTTAAAAGAAAAAGGCTCAATTAAAAGAGGTCCATTTGGAGGTGCTCTTAAGAAAGAAATTTTCGTAAACGAAGGTTATTTAGTTTATGAACAATATCATGCCTTAAATAATGATTTTGATTTTGGGAGATATTATATTGATGACAATCATTTTAAAAAGCTTAAAGGCTTTGAGGTAAAACCTGGAGATATAATTATTAGTTGTTCAGGTGTGTATTTAGGAAAATTGGCCATAATTCCTGAAAATGCTAAAAAAGGGATTATCAATCAAGCCCTTTTAAAAATTACTTTAGATGAGTGTAAAATGCGTAAAGAATTCTTTGTTTTTCATTTTACTCAAGAGAATTTTAGAATCAAGTATTTTGATGCAAACAGAGGAGCTGGTATTCCTAATTTTCCGCCAATGTCAAGTTTCAAAAAATTTCCATTTGTAATACCGCCAATAGAGGTCCAAAATGAGTTTGTAGAAAAACTTAAACTCATTGAACAACAAAAAGAATTAGCAAAACAAGAACTAAAAGAAAGCGAAGATTTGTTTAACTGCTTATTACAAAAAGCATTTAAAGGCGAGTTGGTATGAGTAAACACAGAGAAGAAGAAGAACCGTTAACATTGTGGGATATACTTGTTGGCGTATTTGCAGTTATTGGCTTTGTCTTTTTTATTGGAGAACTGTTTGGTAATAATGAGGATACCAAAGTAATAGAGGAAGCACCAAAAGATAACGAGCTAGATAATAAACGAGTAAAACTCGCAGAGGTTGAGGCTAAAATCAGCCAATTGCAACCACATAAAGACCAATTAAATAAAACTGAAAACAGAATTTATTTGTGGGCACGTATAGTAATAGCAATAATGTTAGTAGGAGTAAATATGTTGGGTTTAGCTTTAAACAATTGGCAAATAGATTTAGGGCAACACCTTAACATTAATGGCGCAATTGCATTGGTTTATTCTTTTTTTGCATTTATTATTTATGGTACCCCAGATAAACTAGTAAGAGGTATAAAACTGAAAACAAAAAAGTATTTACGTCGTAAGCACATACATACCTTAAGCGAATTAAAAAGTTTAGAGCAGGAAAAAAAGGAGTTAATACTGCAAATAAAAGAATTAGAACAAAAAGAAATAGTACAAGTGCCAGTAAAGATTCAACATCATGAGAAAAACATAATGATTGGTAATGAGTAAACGCATTTGCATACCAGATAATGATCCTATTAAACGTTTTGTTTTAGCTCAAAAAGGTAAAAACAATTTGTTGGTAGTTGGTTTAAATCCAAGTACGGCAAACGCTTTAAAGCATGATGGTACTACTAATAACATCGAGAAAATTGCATTGGCTAATGGTTTTGATGGTTGGGTATTGTACAATCTCTCACCACAACGTTCGCCTTACCCTTACCAGTTAAATGCCAAACCTGATAAGGTCTTAATGAAACAAAATATAAGCACATTAAAAAAATATCTAAAGGAAGAATCACAAACGATTAAGGATATTTGGCTGGCTTGGGGTAATAATATTGCATTAAAACAATTTACATATTTAAAGCAATCGGCAAGAGAAATTATTAAAAGTATTGAGCGATACAATTTAAATGCTTGGTGTATTAAATTAACAGATAAAGGCCATCCATTTCACCCATCACAGCAATCGGTAAATCGGTATATAGGACCTGCAGAGAACATAAAATTAAAACCCTTTAACGTAAATGCTTATGTAGCAATTCATTTACAATAATAAAACACTATTTTAGTGCCTATGAATACAAACTTCCAGTTTCTAAAAACAGAATGGGCAATTTTTTACCAACGAGCTACAAAAGCAGAACAATTGGTAATTGCAGACCCACGTACCTCTTTAGCTTATTCACGTATGGCTTTAGAGGTAGCTGTTAACTGGATGTTTACCAACGATGAAGAGTTAACCTTCCCTTTTAATATAACACTCAACAGTCTTATAACGGATAGGATCTTTAAAGAACAGTTTAATCATAAGCTGTACAGTGAGTTGCATCTTATTAAAAAAGCAGGAAATCTGGCAATCCATAATAAACCAGTATCTGATGTAGATTCGCATATGGTGATTGAATACCTGTTTTATTTCGCAAAATGGTTCGCAAAATCGTATGGCGAAACTACTATTGAAGATGCAGGGGTATTTAACTGGGATTGCATTCCAAAACAAGGAACTGAAGCCTTAACAAAAAAGCAATTCGAAGCCTTACAAAAACAACTGGATAATGAACTGGATAAATTCCAGGAACAACTAGAAAGAGCAGATAAGGAAAAAGAGGCACTAGCAAAAGAAAATGAGCTGTTCAAAAAACAAATTGAGGCACTACAAGCGCAAATTGAGACCAATAAGGTTGAAGCAAATACATTAGACCAAGTCGTACATCCACGCAATGAATACGAAACCCGTAAATATTGTATAGATGTAGCACTTCGTGAAGCAGGTTGGGATTTACAAGGTATCAAGGATAAGGAATACAAAGTGCAATACATGCCTAAATCTACCAATACGTCAGAAACAGGCTATGTAGATTATGTGTTATGGGGTGATGATGGTTTACCTTTGGCATTGGTAGAAGCCAAAAAAACATTAGAAAGCGCATCAAAAGGAGAAAACCAGGCACAATTATATGCAGATGCATTAGAGAAAATGTTTGGAAGACGACCAGTAATGTATTACACTAATGGTTTTGAAACTTTTTTATGGGATGATCAATTTTATAAAGCATCACGTCGGGTTCACGGGTTTTATACTAAAGCAGAATTACAAACGCTTATGTTCCGTCGTTCACATAGGGCTGATATTCGAACAGCACCTATAGATACTAATATTGCTGGACGTACCTATCAAATGCGCTCTATAAAAAGTATTGCAGAACATTTTGCAGGAACAGACAAAACAACTAATAAATTAATTGGAACCAACAGAGGTGCATTATTAGTACTAGCAACGGGTACAGGTAAAACCAGAACCAGTATAGCCTTATCTAAAATGATGTTGGAAGCCAATTGGGTAAAGCGTGTATTGTTTTTAGCAGATAGAAAAAGTTTGGTAAGTCAGGCAAAAAATAACTTTGTTAAGTTTTTACCCGAACATTCAAGCGTCAATCTTTTAAAAGAAAAAGACAACCCAGACGCACGTTTTGCATTTTCAACCTATCAAACCATGATGGGGCTCATTGATGGAGCTAGGGATGGAGAACACCGGTTTTATGGTGTAGGGCATTTCGATTTAGTGATTATTGACGAAGCGCATAGGTCCATCTATAAAAAATACCAGGCTATTTTTGATTATTTTGATGCGTTGTTTTTGGGCTTAACAGCTACACCTAAAGAGAGTATCGATAAAAATACCTATGGTATTTTTGGCTTACCAGACAAATCACCTACAGACGCTTATACCTTTGACGAAGCGGTAGATAACGACCATTTGGTACCTTACCGTACTATTGATGTACCTACCAAATTTTTAAGACAGGGTATAAAATATGATGAACTATCAGAAGAAGAGAAAGAAGAGTTTGAGGATGAAATTCTTGATGGTGAAGAGGCGTCGGGTAATGAGTGGATTGGATCTAATGAGTTAAACCAATGGTTATTCAATAAAGATACAGCAATAAAAACCTTAAACTTTGTTTTAAAACATGGTATAAAAAAACGAGGTGGTGACGAGTTAGGTAAAACAATCATTTTCGCACGTAATAAAAAACATGCACAGTTTTTAAAAGATATATTTTTAGAATTGGATAAAGAGCGGTTTGGTAACGACTATGTAAAGGTAATTACACATGGAGAACCAAAGGCTGAAGAATTTATTCGTCGTTTTTGCGATGAGGAAAAAGAACGCCTACCACAAATAGCCATTTCGGTAGATATGATGGATACGGGTATCGATGCACCAAGTTGTGTTAATTTAGTGTTTTACAAACCAGTAAAATCCTTTTCTAAATTTTGGCAAATGATTGGGCGTGGTTCTCGTTTACGTCCAGATTTGTTTGGAGTAGGAAAAGACAAAGAACGCTTTTTAATATTCGACCTTTGTGAAAATTTTGAGTTTTTCAACGAAAACCCAAAAGGAATCGAATCTTCAAGTCAAAAAAGCTTATCCGAAATTGTATTTGAATTAAAATTAAGACTAGCACAATACCTGAATCAAAAACAGTTCCTAACTGATGAAAATTTAGTAGGGTATAGAACAGAATTATTAGATCAATTACATAATAGCATCAAAACATTAGATACTCAGCGTTTTGATGTTAAAATGAAAATACAAACCGTTCTGGACTACGGTGCCGATAACAGAGAATTATGGAACCACTTATCAAAAAAAGATGGAAAAATCATTATTGAGCAATTAGCACCGCTAGTTCAACCAGAAAAAGGGGATACAGATTTAGCAAGGTTTTATGACAAACTCTTATATACCATAATGATTAAGAGGTTAGAAACACCCAATACACCACAGTTTGTAGAAGCATTAACCATTCCAATTACCAAAGTAGCAACTACCTCTAAAAAATTACTCAAAAAGACGACGATCCCAGAAGTAAAGTATAAAGAGGGTTTAATAAAGTTACCTTTAGAAGAAAGTTTTTGGACCAACGAAGGTATTTTTCACTTGGAGAAAATACGAGCGGGAATAAGAGATTTAACCAAATACATAGACCCAGTAGACCAGAAATATGTAACTACCGATTTTCAAGACCAGTTAAATGAAGAAGAGGTGGTTTATTCTGATTATACCAGTAAAAAAACAAAAGCAGCCTCACCTTTTAAAAGTAACGTGCATCGGTTAGAAGAAATTATAAGAAACCATAGAGATAATATTACCATCAATCGAATCCGTAACGGAGAAACCATTACTAAAAAGGAATTAACATCTTTAGAAAAAATACTTTTTTCTAATCAGGTTAAAAAAGAAACCATAGAGTCAGAGCTAGGTAATCAACTAGATTTGGTTGGCTTTATAGTGGCATTGATGGGCTTGTCGGCAGATAGTGTAGACAAAGCTTTCGCAAATTTCATTAATGATTATCAATTAAATGCCACGCAAGTACAGTTTATAGATACTTTAAAACTTTTCTTAACCAAAAACGGTAGATTAGACGCTACCAAACTATACGATACCCCATTTAAAAACTTCCATTCACTAGGGGTAGATGGTGTGTTCAATGAACAACAAGCAGATGTGATTTTTAAAATTGTGGAAGACTTCAATCAGGCAAAATAACTTCTCTCAAGCCCAATCTAAAATTGTGCAGTTACTTTGCGTAGTGGGGTCGTAGTATTGCAGTATTAATTTTAAATACAATGCAATATGGAAAAAGATTATTTAAAGTATTACCATCCACAATTTTTGATATTTCTTATCATAGGTGGATTTTTACTAATCTATTTAACTAAAGAATCATTTGGATTATCGATATCAGTTTTTAGTATTCTCACGCTATTAATAGTTACGATTACAAAGTATTTGTGGAAATATAAGCCATTTAGTTGGTTGTTTTGGATAGAAGATTTCTCAGGCAGATATGAAGGTCGATTGATATACCAGTTTCTCGATGAGAACGGTGACCTTCAAACAGGCGAACTTGAACATATAAAAATTGTATCGCAAACAGGAAGCAATATCAATATCTCATCTTTCACCAAAAAAGCAGATGGTTCTATGTCTTCACCTTCCTCAAATAAAGGAATGTATATCGAGCACACCCAAGACGGGCAACATTTCAATCTTATTTATAACTACCTAAATGAAGGGAGCACCGAACAAGGCTTCCCACCACATTATGGAACAGAAGTAATTAAGTTCATCAAAGACGGAGATAAAAAGAAGTTATCTGGGCGCTATTTTACAAATAGAAGTCCTTACCAAACCAAAGGGGAATTCAAGGATTTAAAATGGGTAAGTAATAATAAAAATCACGATTTCTAAAACAATAATTATGGCAGTATTAAACAAGGAGTACAACAAATTCGATAAAGAGATTAAACTCAATAAGAGCAGAAAAGATTCTTTAAAAAAAAGCAGAAAAGAGCTTAAAAAGAAAATACAAAAATGGTTCAGAGATAACAAACCAGATGAGATTAAACCTAAATTTCATCCTCAAGGGTCTTCAGAGATGGGAACTACTGTAAATCCACTAGTAACTTATGATGAAGAGGGAAAACCTTTGTTAGACTATGACACTGATTATGGTGTTTATTTTATCAAAAAAGTGATGATGACATTAAACAATCGATTAATACTTGGCACGATTGGGTATATAAAGCAACCGAGAACCATACAGGAAAGGACTCAATAAGGAAAACAACCTGTGTGAGAGTTGTTTATGCGGATGGACATCACATAGATTTACCTATTTACTATAAGGAGGATGGTGTGATAGAACTTGCTCATAAATCAAAAGACTGGATAGAGAGTGATCCAAAAGAATTTTATGAGTGGTTTAATGATAAAAAGAAAACAAGGTCTAGATTAGAAGCTATTGTGCGCTGTTTAAAAGCTTGGAAAAATTTCAGAGAGAACAAAAACTCTAATTTAAAACTACCAAGTGGTTTTGAGTTAACGATTTTAGCAACTAACCACTATGTTGATGCAGATAGTCTAGACGAAGCATTCAGGGAAACAGTAAAAGCTATTGACAAAGAGCTTAATAGTTATGGTGGTTTCAAGTGTTACCGTCCAACGACACCTTCTGATGAAGATGTATTTGAAAGTTATAGTGAAACGAGAAAATTAAATTTTCTTACTGCACTTAAAAGCTTGAAAGATGATTGCATAAAAGCGTCTGACGAGAAAAATTTTAAAAAAGCATCAGAAATACTAAGAAATAACCAGTTAGGAAAACGATTTCCGCTAGGTGAGGACAAAGATGAAGAATCTAAGAGTAATAGTCTTAAAAGATCTTTAGGAACTGCGATTATCAAGCCAAAGCCATATGGATATTAGCAAAGAGATCGAAGAAGTTTTATTAAAGCACCAAGGTTTAGTTTACCACTTAGAGAGTAATTCTTTAAGTGGTGAATTATTTTTACCACATGGAGATAGCTATGATCTGATTATAAAACTAGAGCCATATCCTAAATTTTTTCCTTGGGTTTATGAGGTTGGAGGTCGTATCCCTATAAAAATGGACAGACATATATATACTGATACCGGTTCATGTTGTTTTACGACAGCAGCTAAATCCCAGATTCTTTTGAAAACGAAAATTACATCACTAATAAAGTTTATTGATGAAATTGTTGTTCGTTATTTTGAAAATAACTCATACTATGAAATTAATCGAACATATTATTATGATGAATATGATCACGGTTCAAGGGGAGTTGTCCAATCCTATCAAGATATTCTAGAAATATCAGATACCAAGAGTATTGGGAGATTGATGCTACAAAGGTTACAAAATAAAAAACTAACTATAAGAGACTTGTGTTATTGCAATTCGGGTCAAAGTCTAAAAAAATGCAGTTATGGATCACATTGCTATAATTACAGATTATTTAGAATGATTGACAAAGATGTGCTTTATAATGATTTAAAACATTTTAAGAATGTTTTAAAAATCAAATAAGAAATGACACTATCCCGTAAAGGGTGTAAAGTTAAAAATCGAGGGTTGCAACCCTCGATTTTTTAACACCTCCAGCACATACTAATTCCCTCATTCCGTAATAACCACATTCACTCAATAGCAAGAGCTTTCAGTTCTGCGTAATACTAGTTGTGTCCATTTCGAACCTGCCCATCGGACACCCTCTTCATTATAACCAGTATTTTTTACCAGCACGTAAATAGAACTAATGTTAAATTTCATAACTTTTTTTAAGACAAGATTTTATTCGAGTTCTTGAAAATACAATTCACTTCACTCCTTTCTATTTCAGTTAAAAAAAATCTATTATAAAAAGTATTATATAGCTTAATACAAATACCATTCAAGTATTTATTCCGCTTCCGGCAGGTTTAAATTTCACACCTCCTTTTTAATACACCCCCAAGCCGTAACTATTATTCTTTTTTTGACCGCAAAACACCAACATTTTGGAGTTGACCGGACTGCATAAGCCGCTCCCTTCGCTCGCTTTTATAAGTCCTTGTCAATCCAAAATATTGAAATCGTGTAAGCATCAAAAAAAGATAACAGCTGACGGCTCTACGGGAAGTAAATCAAAATACCGAATCATGAAATCATATCAAAATATCCAAAAAGGAAGTGGCACTAAAAAAAAATCAAAAAAGAAAAACGCCTCTGGATACAATAAGTAAATCACTGAATATTAATCCATCTACTTAAAGGTAGATACCAAAACAAAGTACTTATGAGAACACTAAAAAACAGTGTACGGTTAATTGGAAACGTTGGAGAAGACCCAATCCTTACAACCTTGGAAAACGGAAAAACAGTAGCCAAATTTCCATTGGCGACCAATGAGCATTACAAGGATGCCAAGGGCGAGAAAAAGACCAACACCAATTGGCACAATTTGGTGGCATGGGGCAAGACCGCAGAAATCATCGATAAGTATGCGGAAA
>TARA_R110002050_G_scaffold106504_1_pt1 | contig 13379 bp, 10 predicted proteins | sample TARA_R110002050 | Tara Oceans TARA_R110002050 (sample SAMEA4396988) | marine metagenome | biome: Polar Biome; feature: [DCM] deep chlorophyll maximum layer (ENVO:01000326); material: water (ENVO:00002006), including particulate matter (ENVO:01000060) such as... | depth 25 m
AGGCACATAACGACCCCGCGTTTAAGCGGCGAAGGGTTTTCGGTTGAATTGAAAGTAACAGAAATAATTAGTTACCTGAAAATTAAAATATGCGGAGCTTTTACCCGAGTCAGCCTTAAAACGCTTGTTAGGCAACATTTGCCCCCTTTTGTTTTGAATTAAGTTTTTCGCTGATGGAACCTACAACGTAGAAAATTACTGAAACAAAAATTGCAGGAATGAAGCTTGTTAAAAAAGAAAAATTTCTACCAACATCATTGGTTAGTCTAAACATAGCCTCTTTTTGTTCAGGAGTTATCTCACTTCCACTAAAAAAACCGTCCTTATTTAAATCAAAACTATTCAAATGCCATTGATAATAGATGTCAACAAAAAGTGCTGAACCAATGAAATAAAGATAGACTACTATGAAAACCACAAAACTTGTCCAAAACCACTTAAGATACTTTTGCTTAAACAGCACTTTTCTTTTTAATACAACAATGACGAGAATAGAAATTCCGATTATAAAAGGGACAAGCAAATGATATGGAATACTAACTGGTGACATTGACATGTTGCCTAACATTATATTATTCGAACAAGGATTTTGGTGTTTTGTACGGATAAAATCCGAAATAACATCTTTAAACAGCGTACGCTTATATTTTAAGATGTTATCAGAACTAATTTGCTCATTCTAGTTCGTATAATATCCACAGAAATTGTACGAACTTCCTCGTCCATTGGACTAAATATAGTCATTCAAATCATAAAGACAAGTGATAACGGGTAAACCCAGTTAAAATAATACACATCTGAACCCGCTCCCTTTGAGGATTCGGGGAGCCAACTTAAATCTGATAGTATTTATTAATCAAAACTTAATCAGATCTTTATCTTCCATCCATTGAATGAGTGCTGGTAAGAATGTAATAGATGTTAACAAGGTCATTCCAATTCCAACTACAGCCATTACTCCTAATGATTGTAAGCCTGGGTGATTTGTGAAGAGTAAGCCCGCAAAACCAAGCATCGTTGTTACCGAACCCATGGTAATGTGTTGCCCTGTACTTGAAAGTACTTTCCACATCGAGTTTCTACCCTCTTCTCTATATCTGTGTGCTAAATGCACTCCGCTATCCTCGCCAATACCTAAAATTGCGGGTAAAACTACGAGGTTGTAAAAATTGAATTGTAGCCCAAATAACATCATTATTCCAAATAGCCAAAGTAAGCCAACAAAAAGTGGTAGCATGGCAATCATAGACCATCTGAATGATCTAAAAGTGAATAACATAAAGATATAAATGAAAATAAAAGTAGCACCAACCATATACGGACTCTCTGTTCTCATTAAATCCAACATAGAAGCTGCTACAATTGATGTACTAGCGGCGTAGTATGCCTTACCATTATCTAGCACTACTTCGCCAATCGAGTCCTTAAAAGCGATAGATCTTCTGCCATCTGCTAAACTTCCTTCAGGATAGATAATCACAAAACGTCCAACTTCTCCGTCTTTGGTTATAAAACGGGATTTTAGATAGTCTGGAATGTCTCCAATATTTAATGGCTTTGTTGTTTTAGATGCTCTTCGCAGTTTATCCAGCTCTTCATCTTTCTTACCAATAATAAACGGATCTTTAAGAAGTTCTCGAATCTTGGCTATGGATTCTAGCTTAGCATCTGCCTCTTCTTTACTCGAAGGAAAACGTTCCTGTAAAGCCTCAACACTTTGGATAGTCTGGTTACCACTCTCTTTCTCGAATGCAATCTTTTTGTTAATTGCGGTAAGAAGCTCATCAACTTCCCCATCATTTTCTGCAATTATGTAGGCCGGATTTCTTTTGTCAGAATCCCCTACTTGTCCCGAAAGTTTTTTAAAGGCTTCATATTTTGGAAATGTAGGTTCTAGTTTACCAAAATCGTATTGGAACTGTAAATTCCCACTAAACCCAATTACTAGAGCCGAAATAGTTAAACCAACCACTACAATTGTTCTTGCAAAGGGATATCTATGAACAGTAACAGATTCTTGAGGCTCATTTTTAGTAAATAGAATCCAATTCCATCTCTCAAAAATTACAAGTAAGGATGGAAGTACATAGAGCATTGCTAAAAAGGCAAGAATAATTCCCGTACCAGATATGAACCCAAATTCAGAGAACCCTCTAAACTCCGCAATCATCAGAATAAATAGCGCAGCAGCTGTAGTAATTGCACTAACAAAAATAGCTTCGCCAGTCTTCTCATTGGTCTCATAAATAGCCTCTTCTACGCTCAAACCAGAAGAACGTAGTTCGATGTATCTTGCGTAATAATGAATACCATAATCAATACCTAAGCCAAAAAGAATCACAAATAACACTGAGGTCATGGTATTCAACATTCCTAAATAGAAATAGGTAATCCCAAAGGTCCACAGTAAACTAATAATAAGTGGGATGCCTATAATTAAAACAGGAACCGGAATTCGAATAACGTGGCTCCAGATGGTGTGTCCCTCACTTTCACCATTTCGGTAATGAAGGTATTTCTTGATAAAGAAATAAAGCATTACTAAAAGAATTACACTACTTATACCTGATGCAAAGCTTCCAATTACATCATTCATAATAGAGGTCAGTTCTTCGAGATGTCGCTCTAAGCGCCCACCAAATTTAACTTCCATATCAGGGTGAAATGATGCTGGGTTGATTGCCGTTACAAGTGAATCATAAACCACGAACATATCTTCTAGATAACGGATGTCACTTTTAGAACCCGTTGGGAAAAACTTTAACACCATGATAGTGCTGTCAGCATTGATCGGATATTCTGAAGGAACTAGAACGTCATAACTTTCTTTAAATTTATCAGATTTATCTTCTTCTGGTTCTTCTTCATCATCAAAGTCATCACCAAAATCTAACAAAAAAGGATTCGCATCCTCTTTTGCTTTTGTAATCTCATCCTTTAACCATGAAGTTATTTCACCAATTTCTTCATTACTAGCTAAGTAAAGCGCGTTGTCTTTAAGTATCTCTGTATTCTTTCTAAACTCTGCTCGTTTGAAATACTTATCGTTATATCGAGCATAAGTTAGCTCTAGAGTTTTGGGGATTAAGGCTTCGGCAAAAGCTTTGTTGGCCTCAAAGCTTGGAGATTTAATAACCACCTGCATTTCTGTTTCGCCACCTACTTGATTTTTCAAATCTTCAAGCGCCAATACATTTGGGTTATCCGCAGGAAGTAAATTTGCAATATCGGTGTCGACTTTTAGCTTGGCAGCATAAAAACCACTTATTATTGCTAGAATTAGTGAAATACCCAATACTAAAAACGGGTATTTTATGTTTAACTTAAGGAGTGGGCGAAATAAATTTAAAAGCTTCTTCATCTACTAGGTTTTATGAACGGCAAGTATAAGAAATTTAGACATTCTTTACTTTGATACATACTATAATCATTATCAATAGTATTTATTATTTAATCTCTCGAAACAATTTTAGTATTACAACATTAATATATTACCAACTATTCATCACCTCAATTAATCGTTATATGATTTATAGAGTTTCTATTTCTCTTATTTTATTGATTATTCTATTCTTGAATCCACAATATGTTATAAGTCAAGACTATGTTTCCGTACCAAATGGCAATATAGAATATATTGACAGTGACAATATTAAACAGCATGAGAAGAAAGGTGGTTACTACAATGAATTTTGGAATTATCATATTGCACTAGACAACGGATCTGAAATCTATCTAAACTATTCTATAACTCATTATGGGGGCGTTAGAGATGCTGTAAGTGGTGCCCGTTTTTCTCTTATCAATTGGAATGGTAAAAACTACGATGCTGCTAGAGAATACAATCTTGACAAATTTAATTTTGACGAGAACTCCTATAAATTCGATTTGAATCCTGAAAGAGGTATTTGGTTTGAAGGCCGCTTGCCAAATCAACATCTCATTAACTTCAATACCAAAAAGAATGGCACCCTTTTTGATATCAAATTGGATTTCACAGATATAAAACCAGGCTTTACTTGGGGTAATGGGAAATTCTCGCTAGGCAATGATGATGAAGCTGGTTTATTCACCCCTATCCCTTTTGCTCGTGTATCAGGCTTTGTAGCTCTAAATGGAGATACTGTAAAAGTTACTGGCACAGCGTCTATGAATCAAACTTACCAAACTAATGTTGGAACAAAACTCTTTCAAGATAGTTTTCGTTTTTATTCTCAAAACGATGGGAAAATAAGTGCTGGATATTTCCTTATCCCAAAAGACAGCCAGAGCGAAGTTGTAGGCTACGCGTACGAAATCAATAATTCGGAATTTGTATTGAAAAAACCAGTTTCTCTTGAAAGGCTCGATTCAGAAAAATTCCTTGGTGAGAAAATCTATAGCAAAATTAAAATTTGCTATCTAGAACAGCCTTGTGAAGTCATTACCATAAACGAAATGAATGAGAAAATCTCAATGTTAGATGAACTTGGTGGCTTTAAAAAGATGCTAGCAAAGAGGTTTCTTGGTGGAGATATTATTGAACTAAGGGGCTCAGCACTGATTAATAATAAATTTCCTGTGTTTTATAGCACAACGCTCTTGGATTAGTTATCTAATCCAAGAACCTTTTCTGCGTATGCCAACATTTCAGGAGTATCCACGTCTTGCCAAAAACCATCACCGATATCAACGGTGACCATTCTACCTGTGCTAGATAACTCTTGAACTCCATCTGAGATAGATGTATCGCCATGTAATTTGTAATACTTGTTTAAAGACACTAATAAGCCTTTTGTGCATACAAATACACCTGTATCGATACAGTTATAATCTGTTATTTGCTTTCCAATAGAGACAATTCTTCCATCATCAGACAATACTTTGGTAGCATCATCCATATCAAAGATGGTGTCGATTTTGTAATCAACTAAAAGAGCAGCGCCTTGTTCTGCCGGTATATAATTACCTGCAATTTCCATTAGCGAATCGCCAAGTATATGATCAGCCATCGTCATGATAAAAGTATCCGTAAGAACGGTTTCTGCTGCAAGAACAGAAACCCCATTACTTAACTCAAATTGGCTATTGAAAACAAACTCTAAAGGAATATTACCTTCATATTTGGTTAAAATAGCTTCTTCTATTTCTTTATATCCATGACCTAGCACAATTACAATTCCAGAACACCCTGCCTTCTCAAGACTTTCAATTGTCCTAAAAATTAGAGGTTTTCCAGCAATGGGAGTAAGTGGTTTAAAATCGGTAACAACACTTACTCCTTCTAGCCTAGAACCATAACCTGCTGCAAGAATGAGGCCTTTTCTATGTGAACTTTCCTGCATGTATTAGCTTAACGCTTCTTCTTCAAAATTCTCAGAAAGATGTGTAACAGGCTTTTCACCACCTAACACTCTTAGAGTATTTTTAAGACGGAAATGCTGAATAAAGATGTCATTCTCTTGAATATGTCCAACTTTTACGTGTGGGCTCTTAAAGTAAAATGATAACCACTCTTGAATACCAGCTTTGTTAGCTCTTTTTGCCATATCAAGGAATAAAGCTAAATCGAGTACAATAGGAGCTGCTAGAATGGAGTCACGGCAAAGAAAATCTACTTTAATTTGCATGTCATATCCCATCCAACCAAAGATGTCAATATTATCCCAACCTTCTTTAGCATCGCCTCTTGGCGGATAATAGTTGATGCGTACTTTGTGATACAAATCTTTGTATAAATCAGGATACACATCTGGTTGTAAAATAGAATCTAATACACCAGACTTTGTTACTTCTTTAGACTTGAAACTATCCGGATCGTCTAATACTTCGCCGTCTCTATTTCCTAAAATATTAGTAGAGAACCAGCCTCTGATACCTAACATTCTTGTTTTAAGGCCTGGAGCTAAGATGGTTTTCATCAAGGTTTGCCCAGTTTTAAAATCTTTACCAGCAATAGGTACACCTTCTTGTTCAGCAAGTTGCTCAAGAGCTGGGAAATCTGCAGATAAATTCGGAGCACCATTAGCATATGGTACGCCTTCTTTAATTGCTGCATAAGCATACAACTGAGACGGTGCAATAGCTTCGTCGTTGTTTCTTAGGCCCTCTTCAAAAGCTTCGATAGAATCATGGCACGCAGCTGGACGTAAGTAAATCTCAGTTGATCCACACCATACCATTACTGCTCGAGAAGCACCTGTTTCTTTTATTTTGTTTCGAATATCTTCACGAAGCGCGTTAGCTAACTCCATTTTATTATCGATATTCTTAACATTAGTACCTGAAAGCAGCTTTACAAATCGTTGGTCAAAAGCAGCCGGCATTGGAATTATCTTTTCCAATTCTTCTTTTAGCGGCTCAAGATGTTGAGGTTTTAAAACATCCGCTCTTTTTGCTGCTTCATAGGCATTATCACCAACAACATCCCAACCAGCAAAAACAATATCGTCGAGGTTTGGAAGCTTTAGAAAATCTTTAATTAACGGATTTCTATTCTCCGAACGCGCCCCTAATCGTATAGCTTGCATTTGCGTGAGCGAGCCAAAAGGTTTTGAAAGATTATTTCGAGCTGAGATTACTCCCGCGATAAATGTTGTTCCTACGGCTCCCATTCCTGGTGTTAATACCAAGAGTTTGCCTTCATGAGGTTTGATTTGAGACATTATTTTATTAATAAACTGTTCAGAGAAATTCTATTTTTAATCCTCCAAATCTAAGGATTTTTACACTCAATATGAACTTAAAGTAATACTATCTTAAACTTGTTTCGTTTACTTGATCTTGGATGGCTTGCCAAATTCTCTCGCAGTTTTTACCATCGGCCCCAAGCATATATTTGTCTAAGAATTGTTGCGACTTTTCTTTGCAACAGTTAGGATCTTCAAAAGCTTGCTCTAATTGTTCTATTAGCATAGGGAAGTTTTCAGCTAACAACCCTCCATTCTCTTGTGGTGGCAATTTCCAGATGTATTTTACCGAATCGACTTTTTTTCCTCTTACTCCAACAACAGTACTTTGTCTCCAATAAAATTCTTCGTCTTCACTTTTTACAGGATAAATGTGGATGGTTGGTCTCAGTGTTGCATAAAATAGATTGGCAATGCTACTGAAATTCGTAATCAAAATATCCGATGCCATTAAATCTGCTAGATTGTCCGGATTTTTATCCTTGAATTTGAGCATGACACTAGGATGCTTTTCAGAAAGTTCTTCCAAAAATCGAACATACTCTTTATCAAATCGATAAGAATCGTGGAGCCTTAAAATAACGTTAGCGTCGTATTCGTCAATTTTATTGAATAAAGCTTCAAACAATTCTTTGTCTTTTCCCCAATGCGCAAACACTTCACCATAATGCCATGTGGGAGCAATTAAAACCGTTTTCCGATTTACAATATCGAATGGATAATATGGCTGAAGTTCTTCTTTTGAAACTGGATTTCGTAATAAGTCATGGCTTGCAGCGCCTAAAATTCTACAATTATCAGGATGAAACCCACTTACTTTAGTACGATGTTCAAAATCCCACTGCCCAAAACATTGCCATACAAAATTTAGGTTTGGTACCAGCGCACTTCCCCAAGCAGTTTTGATAGCTCGATGTAGCCAGCTGAACTCTTCCATATCGTTTGGCCCTTTCCATCCAAAGCCATGCCATAGCATAAAACCTTTAGGTGATTGAGCTTTTAATGGCAGTTTATTGTCCATTATTGTTATATCTGGGGTAAAACCTGAAGGTTTAAAAATATAACTAAGTAGCTTTTTTCTAATTAACTCGGCCTGTAAAGGAAAGATGTTAAAAATAGCCTCTTCTTCAAATTTCTCAGGATCTTTAAGCAATATTTTTACAGTCACGCCTGGTATCTTATCCAAATAGTGGGTAAGCCAATATAGATCTGCACCAAAAGTTGTTGCTTTAATCAGAATTTTCATTAAAGAAGGTATCGTGGATATATTCAATTTTCGGGCGCAAATATACAGTATTTAACAGTTAAAATATAAACTCCTTTTGTAAAGCCTTTTTTTATCTTTAGGCTAACACTTTTTAAATACACAATAATTGATGGCAACTACAAGAAACATTGCTTTATTCTCAACCAGCTTTTTAGCTTATTCTCAAACGTTTATCTATGACGAGATAAAAGCACATTCTGAGAATTATAATATCGAGGTTTTTTGTAAGAATAGGATGAATGAAACAAGGTTCCCTTACTCGAACTTTCATTGTCCAAAAAATAAATTGTCGAAAATGTTTTACGAGAACGCTGGTTTTTGGCCACCGTTTTCAAAAGTATTTAAAGAGAATAAATTTGATCTAATTCATGCTCATTTTGGTACGGGCGCAGTCTACGCTCTCCATTACGCTAAAAAGTTTAATATCCCATTAGTGGTTACCTTCCACGGAAATGATGTAGCATGTTTATTTGGCCCTGGAAGAAAGCACCCTTCTCAGTGGCGTTATAACATTCTTATAAAAAAAATCATTGCTCAAATGAGCCTTGGCTTAGTAGTTAGTAAAGAATTAATGGAGCTGCTAAAAAATATAGGATGCCCAGAAGAAAAAATGCAGCATTTCCGGTTGGGAATTGACACTTCTGCTTTTAAACCCACATCAAAAGAGAAAAGCTATATTACAAATTTTCTGCTCATTGGGCGTTTTACAGAAAAAAAAGGGCACATTTATGCACTAAGAGCATTTAAAAAAGTTATCAATCAAGCGCATAAAGCTACACTAACTTTTATTGGCGATGGAGACTTACTCACTGAATGCAAACAATTTGTTTCCGATAATAAACTCACTGATTCAGTCATATTTAGCGGCGTTTTGCCTTCAGAAGAAATTGCAGCAAAACTAAATTCCACACATGTGCTTTTAGTACCTAGTGTTGTTGCCTCAAATTTTGACAGAGAAGGTTTGCCAACCGTAATTAAAGAAGCCATGGCGGTAGAAGTTCCAGTAATAGGAACGTATCATGCTGGTATTCCTGAGCTAATTACAGACAGCGAAAATGGGCTTTTAGTACCTGAACGAGATATTAATAGCCTAGCTGAAAAAATGATCTTACTTATCCAAAACCCAAGCCTTATTAAAGAATTTGGGAGTAATGGGAGAAAACGAATAATTGCTGATTTTGATATTAATAAAGAGGTTTCCTTACTTGAAAAATACTACGAACAAGTGATTAGCGAGATTCAATGAGCGTAGGTAAAGAACTTAGAGCGGGCGCTCTTGTCAATTTATTTGGCGTTATTGGAAAGATGGCAGCGCCGATTCTTCTAGTGGTTGTTAACCGTTTATATGGAACCGATATTTTCGGACTTTTTATTACCGCTAACATCGCAATTGAAATCATCATCGCATTTCTAACTTCTGGTTTCAAAGATGGCGCTATGATTTTCGTATCGCGCTATGCGGATGATGATGAGCACGACAACCTATACATTTCCTTAGCTAACGCTTTTAGTTGGAGTATTGGAATCTCCATCATTGTCCTAATCATATCTATAATTTTTGGGGACGATTTCCTCCATATCGCTTACAAAGAAGAATTTAATACAGGGCTAAGCATCATGTTTAAATATATGATACTAGCCATTCCTTTTATGGCCTTCGAGCGTATTGTACTTGCAGCCACACAAGGCTTAAAAATCATGAAGTACGATGCTATTAGCAATGGTTGGTTGCGTCCAATCTCACTATTAATTACTTCCATATTTTTCTGGACATTAGAACCAGGGGCTTTGGGGATGGCTCTCGCCTACTTTACATCTCAGATGTTACTCTTTTGTATCTCTGTTTATTATTTCACCCGTGAGTTAAGCTGGACTAAACTATTTCGTGCTTTTCTAAGGTTTAAAATTAATACCGAGTTATTGGATTTCGCAATTCCTCAAAGCATTAATATGACACTTAATCGCTTTATTACTGGTATTGATATTTTGATGTTGCCTTTATTCGGAGTGAGCCCTACTGTGGTAGGTTTCTACGGTGCGGGTTCCATGATTATTAGAGAAATACGATCAATAAAAATGGTTTTCTCTACTGCTTTTGCCCCTTTTATAGTTCGCTTACACAAGGAACAGAAGTTTGAAGAGCTTTCTCATCACTTTTCAAAAACTATAGGATGGATTGCTACTTTAGCTATTCCTGTAATACTGCTCATTACTATTTTTAAATCACAAATTTTGGGCATAATTCATCCAGACTATACCGATAATACTACTTTTATGTTTTTCCTACTGCCAATTCCTTATCTATTCTGTTCTTTCAGTTTGGCTGGCAATGTGGTTGCTATGACTGGTCATTCTCGCTTAACTCTTATGAACAGCATCATTGTAGCATCTACTAACATTATTCTAAACATACTCCTAATACCACCTTTTGGGCTGGTTGGAGCTGCAATTGCCTCAACTATTGCGATGCTAATCCTAAATATTTTTGAAGTTATTGAAGCAAGACTTGTGGCTCAAACTACAATCTATTTCAAAGATGTTATCCGTCCACACCTTTCTGGGCTAGCGGCTGGTTCTTTTCTCGCTTTCGCACTAATTAACATCCCTTGGTTTACGTCAACCTTTATTGCACAAATTGTGCTTGCGGGAATCACACTCAGTATTTTTGCATTAGGGGTAGGGAAAAATCTGATCTCGAAAGTAAAAACTAAGCTTACTTCGAGTTAGTAGGTTTAAACGTTACACCTAGTTGCAGTCCAAAACTATTCGGATACAAGCTTCCTCTATCTAATGCTACTTTACTTAATACACTAAATCTAGAATCACTTTTAGGCGTATATACCACCAAAGCTACCATTGAAGTTTGGCGTTTGGGAGGACTAAACTCATAAGAGAATCCATTAGCATTGGCATAATCACGATCTCTATAGTTTCCATAATTATTGGAAGTGGAAATTTTTAAGCTATATCTAAAGTTCGAGTTGTAACTTCCCCCAATACCAATATGATGAACAACGACTCTATTATTTTCAAAATAGAAATTGTTCGTGGCCCTACCTTTTGAACTAGTAAAAAATGGTGTCCCAACCGATCTTTGGTGATAAGACCAACCAGTTAAATAAACAGAGTGATTATAATAATTGTCTTGTCCACCAGGACCTCCTCTTGTGCCATCAGCAGCTAAAGGCCCACTTTGGTCTTTTGAATATATATGCTCGTAAACAAAGGAATCAATCAATAGAGTTTTTTTAAGTTTAACAGCAACACCAAATAATCCGTCGGTATAGTTCTTTAAAGTCAAACCGTCTTTATCCTCGAAAAAATTCTGCCAATATACTTCTGCTTTATATTTGTTTGTATTCCAATTAACACCTCCATCATAGTTCCCAAATTGATCTCCAAGTTTATAATCTTGATCAAGGGCTGGTGCATTACTTCCTCCTTCTTTCGAAAAAACGATACGGAAAAAGTCATCTAACGAGCTTGGTAATTTACCATAAGTAGGATTTATTGAACGACCACCCCAAAAAGCATAGCGTTGTAAACCTAAATAAACATTGAATTTTGAAAACTGTAATTTCCCATAAAGGCTGCTTTCATGCAAAAAAGGTTTAGAAACCGCTCTATCTCCATCTACTACTCCGTGTGCAAATGTTCCTTTGATTTGCAGAATATCGCTAGTAAATGGAAATGAGATGTAATCACTTTTAAGCATCACCCTAGGAATAGGTACTGCGTTTTGGCTCATGGTTAAACTACCCGTTGATAGTTCTTCGAGCTGTTGATTACGCCCAAAATGAAAGCGCCCACCAATAAGTTGAAACTTCCCTACCTGGATAGAAGCATTAGCTAAAGGAGCAAAAAAAGTGCTCTTGTCTGAAATTCTTGAGACTAGATTAAGTTCAGAACCAATGCTTATTAAAGAATTAATTTCGTAAAAAACATTCGATTTAAATTCACCAATGGTATTAATTCCTTTGCCCTCTATTTTGCCAAACTCATTACTTTGAATCCAAAATGGGGTATCTTTTGATAGAATAGAATGTAAGCCAAACTCATAATTCACCTCTTGTGAATAACTCAATGGCACAAAGCTTATGGTGATAAGTAGTATAAATACTAATTTTTGCATTATTCTTATCTCAATCAAGAAAGGTCTTTTAGTCTGTTTTGTAGGAATGAAGTAATCAATTGTCCTCTATTTTCCCAAGTCAATATATCCATCTCTTCTTTAGCTTTTTCACCTAATGTAATTCTAAGGTTCATATCAGAAATTAGTTCTTTTAAACCATTTTTCTCGTCTTCAAAAGAATCTGGTTGAACTAAAAAAGCATTTTCTGAATGAGTTAAGACTTCTTTAACATCGTCAATATCAGGTCCGAGTATTGCAGTACCACTAGCTTTGTACATAAATGTTTTTAGTGGTAAAACGGTATTGCCAGCTTTCTCTCTAGCCATTAATGATGTTGGAATGTACAGCACATCAGAAGCTCGAAGGATTTGGAATAACTCTCTCCTATCAAGCCATCCAACTAATTTAATATTATCAAGATTTCGAGCTTCATTCTCAACGTCTCCTTCTCCTTCTCCCTCAACTCCAATTATAACAAATAAGACCTCCGGAAATACTTGTGCTAGTTTAATCAAACGAAATAAACCTTTCTGTGGAGAAACTCGCCCAGAATAAGTGACTATAAACTTATCTTTGGGTAAATCGTATTTTTCTCTAATCTGAACTAGTGATAATCCCTCGATATAAAAATCTTTACTGTCAAAGGCGTTGTGTGCTACTAATAAACTCTGCTCAGTAAATCCAACACTCTTGAAGCTTTCCCCTGCAAATTTTGAATGAAGTATAATGCCTAATAATTGATTTTTTTTTGCGAGTCTTTGAAAGAATTTCTTTGCAAATATATTCCTTGAAGGCCAAGGTCTGTACGATTCAAATGCTACAGGAATGTTAGTACGAAAAAGTACCATCATCAGTACAGGGATATTCCGAGTTATAACAACGTCTGGTTTTGATTGTTTTAGAAATTTAATTGAAGACCAGGCAAACAAAATTTTCTCAATTCCTCTAATACTACTAAACCAGTAAGAAACAAACTCTAAATTAAACTTTCCCTTTGTTTTATAATATGCATTGAGCTCATTAATGCTAAGGCTTGAACTACTTTTATACTTCGATGATACAAGGGTAATCTGATTTGAAACTGCAAGCCCAGATAAAGACGATACTATTTGTTCAGAATCAGCGGAGGTTCTTGGAAAAAACTGATCTGACAAGAAATATATATTCATTTATACCTTACTATAATCTTTAAGCTTTGCACCAAATACTTTAAATGATATCCAAATTACCATAAATGGGTACAGAATCCTTTTACTAGGGTGATAATTGAAAATAATATTCTTCATATAGGAATAATGATTACTCCAACTTC
>TARA_R110002050_G_scaffold83005_4_pt1 | contig 13378 bp, 11 predicted proteins | sample TARA_R110002050 | Tara Oceans TARA_R110002050 (sample SAMEA4396988) | marine metagenome | biome: Polar Biome; feature: [DCM] deep chlorophyll maximum layer (ENVO:01000326); material: water (ENVO:00002006), including particulate matter (ENVO:01000060) such as... | depth 25 m
CTCAAAAGCAGGGTATAATGGCTTTCTTTTTTAGATATTTGAAGAATAAAGAATAGAAAGGGTTTATGAAGAATACAGGCAATCAAATGCTCATTATTTTTGGAGCATCTGGAGATTTAACAGCGAGAAAATTAATACCTGCAATATTTAATTTATATAAAGGAAATCATCTACCTGAAAATTTTGTCGTATTGGGAGTTAGTAGAAGTGATTTGGGTGATTTAAAATTCCGTAATAAAGTGGTTTTAGAAAGTCCATATTTTGAGGAAGACCGAAAGGAAAATGACAAAGAATATATTCAAAAGTTTGCTGATAAATTATTTTATGAAGATTTAGGGTCTGATTATGATACATCTTACGAACGTTTAGAAAAGCGTATTAGTGATCTTGATCAAAAATATGGTACAGATGGCAATCATATTTTTTACCTGTCTACACCACCTAGCTTATATGAGCCAATAGCAAAAAACTTGTCGGAGCAAGGATTAAATGATGAGGCTGTAGGTTGGAGAAGATTAATTGTTGAAAAACCATTTGGTTATAGTTTAGATTCTGCAAAGGAATTAAATGATGGTCTTCATACTTATTTTAAAGAAGGGCAAATATTTAGAATAGACCATTATTTAGGTAAAGAAACAGTACAAAATTTACTAGTTACACGTTTTGCCAATAGTATTTTTGAACCACTTTGGAATAGAAATTATATTCATCATGTAGAAATTACCAATGCAGAAAGTGTTGGTGTTGAGAAAAGAGGTGGGTATTACGATAAATCTGGCGCATTGAGAGATATGTTTCAAAGTCATCTATTGCAAATTGTAGCTCTAATCGTCATGGAGCCACCGTTAAGTGCAGATGCAGAGGAGATACGAAATGAAAAGCTTAAAGCATTGAAGTCTCTTAGAATAATGACTGATGAAAAAACACTTTACAATAATACCATTAGAGCACAATATGTAGCCTCTAAAATTGATGGCAAAGAAGTAAAAGGATATAGGGAAGAGGACGGAGTTGATAAAAATTCAAAAACGGAAACATTCGCCGCTATAAAGTTCTTTGTAGATAACTGGCGTTGGGCAGATGTGCCTTTTTATGTGAGAACAGCAAAACGTATGCCTACTAAAGTAACCGAAGTGGTAATTCATTTTAAAACACCACACCATCAGATTTTCAAGGAATCAGGAATGAGCAATAAGGATAACAAATTGATTATTCGTATTCAACCCGATGAAGGAATATTGATAAAATTCGGTGTTAAAGTACCAGGTCAAGGTTTTGAGGTTGAACGAGCAAATATGGACTTCTATTATTCAAGTTTAAGCGAAACCCGTGTAATGGAAGCCTACGAGCGTCTTTTACTTGATGCTATGCAGGGCGATGCGACGTTATATGCAAGAGCAGATGAGGTTGAAGCAGCATGGGCATTTGTTGACCCTATTCTAGATTACTGGGAAAATGGAAAAGATGTTAAAATGTACGGATATGCTTCGGGTGTATGGGGCCCTGAGAATGCAAATGATCTAATTGAAGGTGTCGCTGAATGGCGGAACCCAAGTGAGAATTTATCAGATGATCCTGGATTCTGTGTTATTTGTTAAGTTTTAAAAAGTAATCAATTTACATTCTAAAAAAAAAATGGAGGTAAAAGTATTTCAGAGTAAGGTTAAGGTTGCTGAGGAGTTTTCAAAATTTTTGATTGAAAAATCATCGAAGCAAAATGCATTTCATATTGCATTGTCGGGTGGAAGTACTCCTAAAATTGTATTTGATGTTTTAGCTGAAGAGTTTTCGAATGATATAAACTGGAGTGCTATTCATTTGTATTGGGGAGACGAACGTTGCGTTGCACCAGATGATATAGAAAGTAATTATAGAATGACGGTAGAACATCTTATTTCTAAGGTCGATATACCAGAAGAAAATATTCATCGCATAAAAGGGGAGAATGACCCTAAATTGGAAGCAAAGCGTTATGGAGAATTATTAGAGGCAGAATTACCAAAAGAATTAGGTTTACCTCAGTTTGATATGGTTATATTGGGTATGGGCGATGATGGGCACACAGCATCAATTTTTCCTCATGAATTGAATTTGTGGATATCGCCTGATAATTGCGAAGTGGCTATTCACCCAGAGTCAGGTCAACGAAGAGTTTCACTTACCGGCAGAATTATTAACAATGCCAAAACAGTTGCGTTCTTGGTTACAGGAGATAGCAAAGCTGAAAAGGTAAGAATCATATTGGATAGGGAAGAAGGATACTTGAAATATCCTGCAAGTCATGTATCACCTAAAACAAAAGATTTAATTTGGTTTTTAGATGCTGCCGCGGCAGAGCAAATTACTTCAAATCAATCTTAATATTTTCACTTTCTAATTCGATAATATAGTCATTAGAAATAAAAGTTTTAGATTCAAATTTAGTATCTCGTTCTTGAGCTTCTAATTTTCGGTACTTGCTACGTGCGAAACGTCGCACGCCTTGGTCATCTGTTAAAATTAGACCGGGTATTGGAACATTTTTACCGTCAGGACCTTTCGCAACCATAGTAAAGTAAGAAGAATTACAATGTTTTCTTGTGCCTGATGTGATATTCTCAGATTCTACACGGACACCAACAACCATAGAAGTACGCCCCGTATAGTTTATACTGGCTTTTAATGTAACTAACTCCCCAACTTCGATAGGGTTTAGAAAGTTTACTCGGTTTACTGAAGCGGTAACACAATATTGTTGCGAATGCTTAGAAGCACAGGCAAATGCAATTTGGTCCATAAGGCTTAAAATATGTCCGCCATGAACTTTGCCACCAAAATTAGAATGGGAGGGAAGCATTAACTCTGTTATTGAAACTCTTGATTCCCTTGCCCCTTTAAATTTTTTCATGTACTTATTCTTTAGACCGATTGAAAAATAATTCTGATTTTTGCTTAGTTTCTGAAATGAGGAGATTTTTCAGCTTCTACCGCGGTAATAAAATATTTGGTATCACCAAGCCAAAAAAATGTAGTGTATCGTTCAGTATAATTTACCTTAACATATTGCCCTTGATATTCTTTAAGTTTTTCAATGACATCTTTGTCTTTGTCCAATACTGAGAATGCAAATATTTGAGCACCAGAAATACCTTGGCTAATTTCACCTTCCCAAGTTTTAGCTATCACACCTTTATGTGTTAATTTAATTAACTCTCCAGAGCGTACACCCTCACTAAAAGGGACGAAGTAAATAAAAGCATAATAAATGCCACCTATAAGTACAAAGCCTAATAATAGTAATGATATAAACTTTTTCATAATTTAATTATTCTATGTTCTATTGTAAATGAATCATCAATTTTTAGATGATGTCAATATATTGACGAATATTCATTTATACTAATAAACGTTTAAGATGTTATACGGTATTTATGAATGTATTTTTTAAAGTTTCAATTTAGGTTCTTCTTCATAATCATCATCTTCTATAGCTCGCTTCATTAAAGATTCTGGAATAGATTTTTTTGCTTTGGCCCCCATCTTTTTTAACTTCTCAATACTATTGACAATATTGCCGCGACCATCGACCAGCTTGTTCATGGCACCTCTATATTCTCCTTTCGCTTCATCCATTTTCTTGCCTACTTTCATAAGGTCGCTTACAAACCCTTCAAACTTATCATAAAGAGCACCAGCCTGTCTTGCAATTTCGATAGCATTTCGCTGTTGCTTTTCATTATTCCACATACTATCTATAGTTCGTAATGTGGCTAGTAAGGTAGAAGGAGTAACAATTATTATATTTTGCTCAAATGCCTTGTTGTACAATGAATTATCTTGATTTATGGCAATGGCAAAGGCAGGTTCAATAGGAACGAACATCAACACGAAATCGGGGCTTTCCATTTCATAAAGGTCCTCATATTTTTTTGCCGATAACTGGTCGACATGCCTACGTAACGAATTGATGTGGTCTTTTATGTATTTGTCTCTTAGCTCTTCATCAGAATTTACATAGCGTTCGTAATCCGTTAAGGATACTTTTGAATCCACTATCATTTTCTTTCCATCAGGGAGATTGATAATAACATCGGGAAGCACACGACTTCCATCAGCTCTAGTAAAGCTTTGTTGTACTGTGTATTCACGGTCTTTCTCCAATCCTGATTTTTCTAGAACACGTTCTAAAACCAATTCGCCCCAATTACCTTGCATTTTACTATCTCCTTTTAAGGCTTTGGTTAAATTTTCTGCTTCTTTGGTTATCTTAAGATTTTGGTACTGAAGGTTTAGAAGTTGCTCTCTAAGCGCAGAATGAATACTAATATTTTCTTTCTGACTAGCTTCTACCTTCTTTTCAAATAGTTGAATTTTATCGTTTAGTGGAGTTAGAATATCCTTAATGTTCTTTTCATTCCGCTCGGTAAACTTTAGGCTTTTCTCTTCTAGAATTTTATTGGCCAAGTTTTCAAACTCCTTTGTGAATTTTTCCTGGAGCTTTTCAACCTCTTCTTTCTGTTCTCGGTTCTTGTCGTGCAAATGCTCCATATCGGCTTGCGCTCGTACAATTCTATTACCAAGTTGTTCTTTTTCTGATTGAAGGACTTGTCTACTTTGCTCTGCCTCTTTTAACCGCTCTTTTAAAACAGATAAATTAGCATGCATTTGCTGTTCACGTTCCTCTAAGGCACTTTGGTTAGATTTGGTTTTTAGTAGCTGTATATAATTCCCAAGGAAATATCCTATGGCCAGGCATAGAATACCAATTAGGAAGTAAATATAAATTTCGTTCATGAGTATATACTGTGATAACGTAAAGATACTGGATCACCTTATAAATTTTAAAATGCCTTTCCAGTTTTAATAAACATAGAGATGATACTGATATATTGCAATCTAGGATAGCTTAGTTTTTAATTTTAAAAGAACCAGAGTTGGCATCAAATGAAATCATATCCGAAGGAAATAGAGATTCAAAGTTTTTATGTTCGATCAGTTTACAAGGTTCTTCAAAAGGATTAGATTGCCCGTCTAAAATCAACATTTTATCACATAATTGTATAGCCAATTCAATTTCATGACTGGTGAAAAGAATTGTTTTTTCAGTTTTATGCGCTATAGATTTCAAGAGTTTTAAAATTTGCACTTTATGGTACAAATCTAAGTGAGTGGTTGGCTCGTCTAAAAGTATAATACTGGTATCTTGAACCAAAGCTCTTGCAATCATAACGCGTTGTAATTGTCCGTCACTTAATTCATAACATTTCTTATCCAGAAATGGCTCTAGCTCCAATAGAGAGACACTCTTAGTAATGAATGAAATGTCACCGTTAGATAATTTTCCTATCCAATTGGTATACGGTTGCCTGCCTAAAGCCAGTAACTCTTTAACTGACATGTTTTTTGAAGCAATAGGTTCTGTAAGTACAACGCTAACCTTTGTGGCTAAATCTAAGGTGTCGATAGATGCTAATTCTTTTCCTTCAATTTGTATGGATCCGGAAATCTTGGTTTGAAATCCGCCTATAGTTCGTAGCAATGTAGATTTACCAATACCATTAATGCCAACAATAGCAACAAGTTCACCATTTTTTAAGTCAAATGAAATATTCTTGGCAATGACTTTCTTGTCATATCCAACGGATAAATCACTGATATTTAGAACGCTATTTTGTTTTTCGTATTTGATAACTTTATCTGGTTTGGATTAAAATATCATTTTCCTTTTGCGCACTAATAACCATATAACCACGGGTGCCCCAAAAATACTGGTTATGGCATTGATAGGAAGTACACTCATTGAGCCTGGCAGTTGTGCAATGGTATCGCAAACTAGCATTAAAACAGCTCCGCAGCAAAGTGAAGCGGGTATAAGAATCTTATGATCAGTAGTATGAAATAGTTGTCGGGTTACGTGGGGCACAGCTAATCCTATAAAAGCTATTGGGCCTGCAAATGCAGTGATACAACCGGCTAAAAGACCAGTCGCCATAATAATTATATAGCGCGATTTTTTCAAATGAATTCCTAAACTCTTGGCGTAATTTTCACCAAGTAAAAAGGCATTAAGTGACTTAATGGAGAGTATGCTTAATATAATTCCAATAAAAGTACATAAACATAGAATCGCTAATTGTGTCCAAGAAAGATTACCTAAACTTCCAAAGGACCAATACACATATTGTTGTAGTTTTTCTGCTTTTGTAAAATAAGAAAGTACACTCACAATAGCCGCGGTAATACTACCGAACATTAAACCTATAATTAAGAGTGCCATGGTATCCTTTACTCTCACCGCCACAGTTAAAACGATAAGTAATACTAGAAAACTCCCAACACTTGATGCAACGGCCAAGGCAATATCGTTAAAAGCGGAAAATGTCATAAACCCTGAAAATAAAGAAGAGCCCATTATTAAAAGCGCAGCACCTAAACTAGCTCCAGAACTAATGCCCAAAACATAAGGACCTGCTAACGGATTTCGAAACAATGTTTGCATTAAGAGTCCGCTTAAAGAGAGACCACTACCTACCAAGACAGCGGTTAAGGCTTTTGGTATTCTATAATTCCATATGATATAGGAATTTGAAGATTGACCGATATCAGAATCGAAAATAACTTTCAGCGTGTCAATAACCGATATGCTCACAGAACCAAGACTTATGTTTATTATAAAACATAAAATTAGTCCAAGGAGTAGCACCAAAAAATGAATTGCGTATGTGGGGTGTTTAAACAATTAGAGTAAGGGTTTAAAAAAGAACGGTTCATAGTTTGGTAACAAACCAGGATGCAAAATATGAATTAAATCTTTTAATACGAGATCGGGTCTTTGAGGTGCTAATTCGTAATATAGTGTGCCACCAGTATCACCCATGGTGTTGGCAGTTGTGAATATCTTTCTTCTTTTATAGGAATCGAACTGTAAATAATGTTTGCTTGATAATTCCATTTCCTGATAAGAATCGAATTGAGCAGGGCCAATCCAATATTCAGCATGTTTAGCTACGTCTAAAACACCTTCCCAACTTAAAGATAAACTTCCATTTTCATGGGTATCTTTCCAAAGATATTCTGCATTGGCATCATTTAGAAAATTAGCAGCCCAGCTCTTACCGCTTGGTAAATACCAAATATCTTTATACAGGGCACCACTAAGTACTGTTGGTTTTTTGGTTGAGGTAGCGGCTAGTTCCTTAGCATCGAGGTATGACTTTTCAATTTCCGCAAAAAAGGTATTTGCTTCCTCTACTTTGTCGAAAAAAGGAGCAAAGAACTTAATCCATTCCGCTTTACCTAAAGGTGTTTCTTCTACCCAATCGCCATTATAGACAACAGGTATGTTCGAACGTTGAATAGTCTCGTAAATTCTATTCTCTCCATTAACGGCAAAACCAAAAATAATACTAGGCTTCAATGCTAAAACGGCTTCGGTGTTTAGGCTTTCGTTGACTCCTAATTCTTTTATTTGTCTATTTTCAATACGTACTCTGGTAGCCTTTGATGAAATATATTTGGTATCTGGAAATCCAATAAGTTTATCTAATACACCTAATTCCTCTAAAGCGGGAATATGTGTTGTCGAAGTTACCACCACATTTTCTACTGGTACCGTAATAATAGCATCGAACTCATTTTTGTTTAAGGTTATAAGTGCTTGTTTCTCTTTGGGGATCAAGGCATAGGTGTAAGTTGCCTCTGCGTTCGGCCAAGGTGAAAAGACTTTAATTATGGTTACGCCTGATGCTTTATTTTCTATGGAAAACCCTTTCGCATAGGTTATCGAAGAACTATTGATGCGTGTTTGTAATAGTGATGAATCCTTTTTTTGTTCTTTGCATCCGCATAAAAAAAGTAGGAAACTTAAAAAGAGTAAGTGTTTAAACATCGTTGATTTACTTCTATTTTTCAAAAGTAGTATTATAAAAGTTTACTTAGAAAGATTAAACAAAATGTTTATTTTCGCCATGAATTTTGGTTTTCGCTGCTAATGGCGGTGAAATTAAAAGGGAATCCGGTGCAAATCTGGAACTGTTCCCGCAACTGTAAGTTTATGTCAACTACATCTATTGGCAAATAGATTTCAATTGGCACCTCTTTTAAGAGGATGTTATTTACTTCAAAGCCACTTTGTCAACTGAACCGGTTCAGAAAACATGGGAAGGCGAATTAACATAAAACGAGTCAGGAGACCTGCCTTATTCAAACAATATTGTTAAACTTTCGGGATAAAGGTTTGCGTATGGGTACAGACATGCTACGCTCCCGTTTATGAATTTAAACGAATGAAAAATTATTTTTTGTGGCCAACGGTCACAATATTACTATGCGCCAAAATTGGTGCGCAAGAGAAACAAGATTCCATTAATACATTACAGTTAGACGAGGTTGTCGTCAGCGATTCACGTTTTGAATTAAAGCGTGAAAACTCTGGAAAGACAGTTATTTCCATTTCTCAAAAAGAATTGGAACAGAACCAAGGTCGTTCTATTGCCGAAATAATCAATACTAAAAGTGGGATTGAAATAAACGGAACTAGAAGTTTTGCGGGTCAGAACTTATCTACTTACGTTAGAGGAGGTAACAATCGCCAAGTTTTAGTAATTATAGATGGTATTCAGGTTTCTGACCCATCTGGTACAAGTGCAGAGTATGATCTAAGACTATTGAATACTTCTCAAATAGAAAGCATTGAAATTTTAAAAGGAGCTGCAAGTACACTTTACGGTAATTCTGCGGCAACTGCGGTTTTAAATATTACAACCAAACAAGCCAATAAAGAAGGACTTTCTATGGAAGTGATTTCGAGTATGGGTACCAACCAATCTCAGGATGACCAAAATTATAATATATCTGATTTTTCAAATACTGTAAATTTTAATGCAAAACAAGGGAAGTTGATATTTTTGGCTTCAGGAGGTCATCAGTTTTCAGATGGATTATCTGCAGCTATAGGTACTGAATCAGATGCACTGTCACGAATAGATGGAAATATGAAAATTGGTTATCAAATCTCTAAGCGTTTTGGTATAACTGCGTCTGCATATTATAATAAGTTGAACGGTGATTATGATAATGGATATCCAATAGAGGATGCCGATTTTTCATTTACCAGTGAACAGTCACGATTCTCATTGACTTCTAAGTATAGTTATGAAAAGGGTAGTGTACATATCAATACAGCATTCAATCAAATAGATAGGTCTTTTATTTCTAGTTTTCCTGCTGCTTACAATTCCGGTTCTTATGTATTAGACGTTTTTAACAAATATACTTTTACAGAAAAAATTTACACGATAATTGGTTTAAATTATATTGATATTCAAACCTTGTTTTCAGAAGAGCAAAATTCGAACACGGTTGACCCCTATGTGAACATGGTATATGTTGGAGATGATGGGTTAAACTTAAATACAGGAGTACGTTTAAACAACCATAGTATTTATGGCTCTAATTTTATTTTTAATATTAATCCATCTTACAGGATTAATATAAACTCCGGGTATTTAAAGTTTATGGGCTCATACGCTACTTCGTATATAGCACCAAATTTATCGCAATTATATGGTCCATTTGGAGCCAATCAAGATTTGAATCCTGAAGCGGATACTACTATAGAGGGCGGTTTAGAATATAAATTGTCAGATAAGTTCATAATTAACGCTGTTTATTTTAATAGGGCTGAAGATGCTAGAATTGAATATGTAACTATTGACCCAAATACATTTGAAAGTCAATATCGTAATTCAGCAAGTACAGTTCATTTTAATGGAGTAGAGGTAGGCTTTAGTTCAAAACCTGCTAAAGACTTTATATTGAATGCCAACTATACGCTAACAAATTGTAAAGAAGGCTTGGCATTAAGGGTGCCAAAGAATAAAGCCAATGTGAGTTTCGGATACAGTATTGGGGTTAAAAGCTATGTAGGACTTACGTACCAATATGTATCTGACCGCACAGATACTGATTTTGCAACATTCTCAGAGGTTACTTTAGACAGTTTTAGTATAGCCAACCTACAATTAAAACATGATTTTTCGAATAGATTTGGAGCCTTTGTCGCCGTTGAAAATATCTTGAACGAAAAATATACAGAACTGGTAGATTATACTACTAAAGGAAGAAATGTACGGTTAGGATTTAAAATGAGCCTATAACTTAAAAAAAGGGACAGCTACTCAGCTGTCCCTTTTTTATCGTTTTGTATGGTCTAAAATTCTAAATCATAAACAGTATCATCAATCATTTTATCATTGATAGGATTGCCAATTTTAGAACTTATAAAAACTTCCATCGGATTTAAAACGGTAAAATCACGTTTACCAGTTTGTCCTGTAATGGCTTCTATGGCTCTGGCTAATAATGGTTCGTTCTGTTCTCCTAAAATACCTAAGTTACCATAATCTTCCTTCAAAATAATATCTGGCTGTAAACCGCTCGTAAAGTCAAAAAAACCATCAGCATTCTCGTTTCTACCAATTAATGGCTGAATGGCCCATTGATTATTTGGGTTGATTTTATTTACTCTAGACGGTGTGTATAAATAAGAGTTATCACGATCATCGACCAATGTAGTTGAAAACTCGTTTTTACCTCTCGTTACATCCCCAATTTGAATAACATCGATATAAGGTTCTAAGCTATTGATCAATAATTCACTAGCTGACGCAGAACTAGAAGAAGTAAGTACGTATAATTTAGAAAAGCCTAATGAATTGATTGTTTTTCCATTAACCTTATCAGCAAAATACACTTCTAATTGGCTATCGTTAAATTGATTTTGAAGTTTATCATTGTATCTTTTTCTTAAAAACACATCTGATGTATTTGTGCCATAAATCATACTAGCTAATAGGCGTGTAGTATTTACCGAACCACCAGGGTTATAGCGCAAGTCCATTACCAAATTCGTTATTCCTGCAGATTTTAAAGCTTCAATAGCGGCATAAAGGTCATCGTCATATTCATTTGTAAATTGGTTATACATAATGTAACCTATATTTTCACCACCAATTTCGAAGGACTTGGAAATTAAAACTGGGTTTTCTGCAAGAGCTTGTGCTTTGGTAAGTGATACCTCTTCTTCATTGGGAACAATAGTACCGTTCACAAAATCTGCCATATTTAGGGTATACGTATCGCTTCCTGTAAAAAGGAGTTCCTCATAATTTGACAATGTTAAAGTTTGCCCATCAACACCAGTAAACAAATCTCCTCGTAAAATATTTGCAGTAGCAGCATTTGAATTTGGAATTATGTATCGAACAACACCAAATAATTCTTCACTATCCTGAAAACGAACTAGTCCAAATTCGAGACCATTACTTTTAGATATACCGGCTAAAGAGTTAGTGAGTTCACGATAATCTTTATTATAAAAACTAAAACGATCTTCAATATACTGCAGTTTGTTTTCAAAAAAAGCTGCAGGGTTATCTTCTGAATCTAAGAAGGAAGTGTATTCAGCTCGACCTTCTGCAGTATTCACAAAACGCACATCGCTCAAATCATCAACGTTAGCTTGCCAGAAATACCAAAAGTTCATTGCTTTCCACATGAAATCTTGAACTTCTACATCAGCAGAACCATCTGGGTCAATGGTTTTGGTTAAGATCAAATCTTCGTCCTTAGAGCAAGAAAAAATAACAGCTATAACAAGTAATACTAAAATCTTCTTCATAAATAGGGAAACTGAAATCTTTTTATTTTATTTCTTTTGGTTAAGTGAAAATTTTGAGGTAGGTACGCTGTTGTTTAATAGTAATGTAGCATTTCTAGGATTATGTAGTTTAGAACTCGAAATAACATGAGCAGGAATCATCACATCGAAACTTCTTTTAGCTCCGATACCGGTAATTTCTTGAATTGCTCTAGCTAGTAGTGGTTCGTTAGCATCACCAAGAATACCTAAATTGGTAATATCCTCATCAAGTTCAATATCAGGAATTAATCCGTCAGCATAATCAGAAAAGCCTGCACTATTTTCCACTCTACTAATAATAGGTTGAAGACCCCATTGTACATTAGGGTTTATATTATTTACTCTAGTTTCATCATATACATTGCCACCTTCTGGATCATCAACAAATAATAGGGAACCTTGGTTTTTGCCAACTGTTGTAGAGCCGATATGAACTACATTGATATAAGGTTCTAAACCGACCATTACTAATTCACTTGCCGAAGCCGAACTTGAAGTAGCGATAATATATACTTGGCTTAGATTTAATGTATTTAAAGGTGCGTTCGAATTACCATCGAAAGTACCGGTAGTGCTCACAAAATAATTGTCGGTTGAACTACTGGCGATTTCTGCCTGTAATTTTGCATTATAAGTAGTTCTAAAAAGTAAATCTGAAGTACTAGTGCCTTTTATTAAACTAGCTAAAATGGTAGCAGTAGTACCTCTACCACCTAAATTGTATCGTAGATCTAAAACCAAATCGGTTACACCTTGAGACATAAAATCGGCAAAAACGGCATTCATGGCATCTTCTGAACCGGATACAAATTGGTTGTACATGAAATAACCAATTTTTTTATCTCCCGATGTAATAACTTCAGTTACAAAAATAGGGTCTTCTTGTAATCCTTCTTGTTTAGTTAAAGTAATCTCCTTATCAATTGGGCTAATAGTATTATCTACTATTTCTGCCATGTTTAAAGTATAAGTGTCGTTATCACCAAACAGAAGATTTATATAGTTTGTTCTATTTAAGCTTGTGCCATTTACCCCAATAAATACTTCGCCTCTTTTAATATCTTTATTAGATGCGTCAGAATCTTTAATAATATATTCAACATATCCGAAAACATCATCAGTGTTACCTATTAATGATAATCCGAATTGCAGACCATTACTTTTAGAAACACCTGCAGAATTATTTACTAAATCTGTATAATCATCACTATAAAACGTAAATCTATCTTCAGAAAAAAGCAGTTTATTCTCTAAAAAATCTACTGGTTCTGGGTTGGCAGTGAGAAATTCTTCATAACTGGCTTGAGTATCATAACGGTCATCTGCCAAATCTGGCACATCACCTTGCCAAAAATAATAGAGGTTTAAAGTTTGCCAAAAAAAGTTTTGAACTTCAATGTCAACTACAATTGGTACTTCCTCCTCAGGAACTTCGATTACTTCGTCTTCAAGTATAGGGTCATCATCATTTTTATTACAAGAAATAACAACGAAGCCTAAGCATAGGAGGGAAAAGAAAAAATTTTTCATAGTTTTTTTATTTTTAACAATAAACATTCCAATTTATAGAACACTCATATGAATGCTATAATATCTGTCTTTTTAAATACGGATATATTTGTCGTAAGGATGTTAAATTTAGGAACAAGCAATCAAATTAAAAATTAATTGTAACAAAAATCGTTCAACTTCGTCTTC
>TARA_R110002050_G_scaffold281806_2_pt1 | contig 13349 bp, 12 predicted proteins | sample TARA_R110002050 | Tara Oceans TARA_R110002050 (sample SAMEA4396988) | marine metagenome | biome: Polar Biome; feature: [DCM] deep chlorophyll maximum layer (ENVO:01000326); material: water (ENVO:00002006), including particulate matter (ENVO:01000060) such as... | depth 25 m
ACAAACGCCGTAATTTTTACTATTTCAGAACCTTTTTCTGTATTTGCAGTTACAGTAATTGATTTAGATACTTTATTAGTTCCGCTACCATTAAATTTCACAGAAAACTTTCCAGATTCTCCCGGTGCTAAAGGTTCTCTACTCCAATCTTGTGGCACTGTACACCCGCAAGAACTTTTAATATCTGTAATAACTAAAGGCGCATCACCTATGTTTGTATAAGAAAAGGTAGTTTCAACTGGCGTGTTTTTTTCAATTTCCCCAAAATCATGTTCCGTTTTATCAAACTCAATTACAGGAAATTTTGATGCCACTGCATCTCTTTCTGCTGCCGCTGCTACATTAGCTTCTTCTATTTTTTTTGCTGCATTTTCTTTACATGAAGTAAATGCAATTAAGCACAAAGCACTTAATCCTAATATTACTTTTTTCATTTTTAAACTATTTAATCAATTAAGTTGCAAAAATAGGAATTATTTCATCGATTTAAAACATTTATTAGAGATTCCCGTTCTCACATAAATTCACAATTACATTAATCCGCGTCCCACTTTTTTAAATGTTTCAGAAGCTTCATATTCTTTCACCAATTTATCTAAAATACCATTAATGAAAATGCTACTTTTAGGTGTTGAATATTCTTTTGCTATTTCTAAATATTCATTAATAGTAACTTTTACTGGAATAGAAGGGAAATTTTGTAATTCGGAAATTGCCATTTGAAGTAACGCATAATCCACATTTGCAATACGATCAGAATCCCAATTTTCAGTTTTTCCGTCAATTACTTTATTAATAGCAGTTCTATTTAAAAGTGTCTTCTTAAACAAATCAATGGCAAACTGTTTGTCATCGGCATCTTTATATAATTTAGGTGTAAAGTGACTTTCTGATGTGTTTTGTTTTACTTTTCGCAATAACTTTAAAATGGTAGTATTCACTGTTGGAAGATCATCTAACCAAGTTAAATTCTTGTCTTCCATGTATTCATAAAGCTTATCGTTTGGCGCAATTACATCTTTAAAAACATCGACTATAAAGTCTTTATCTTCTCTAAAATCCGATGTGCGGGTTTTCATGTATTCCGTATACAAATCACTTGAAGCGATAGCTTTATAAACAATATCAACATACTCGCTATCTAAATTCCAATTATTTATTTTATGGGCTTCTAATAGGTTTTTGAGCTCTAAATTCTCACTAAGCAAATGCAACAATTTATTTTCCACAAACTTTCGGTTTGGGTTTATATCTTCTTTAGTAGCTAAATGTTTTTTCTGCTTTTTTTGTAAATCATCCTCTGCCCGCTTTTGCACTTCTAAAAATAAAGACATTAATAAAAGGTACAGGTTGTACATATTATCTATACTAAACAACAAAAACTTTTGGTCTTTACTAAGGTCATCACTTTCAGTACCTTTAAAGGCATACAAGGTTTGCATTACTTTTACACGAATATGTCTTCTGTTTAGCATCATTACAAAGAACTTAAATTTAAAATGGCGAAATATTTATAATTTCGTTGCGCAAAAGTAATACTATTTTCAAAAAACTATATCAATAATTTGGTTTATTATTAAGAGTTCAGTTTAGGGTTTATTTAACAGTTAGATAAGGGTATTCAAATAAATTTCTTGTTTTAATCCTTTATCTTTGCGCTCTTGCAGTCGCTATTAATTCAAAAAAGGAATCCAATCATTTTTAAATGAAAGAATTACAACATTTAAATAAATATTTTTTAAAATATAAAGTTCATCTTTTAGCAGGTATTGTTATCACTATTGTTGCACGAATATTTTTGCTTTTCACGCCGCGTTTAGTAAGGGAAATTTTTGTTGTTGTTGAAAAATATAAAAACGGAAATATTATTAGTGAAACAACCATTGAAGCAGAACTTACTCAAATTATAATTTACATTATTGGTGCTGCTATAATTGGCGGAGTTCTTACTTTTTTTATGCGACAAACCATTATAAACGTCTCTCGTTATATAGAATTTGATTTGAAGAATGAAGTTTACGAGCAGTACCAAAAACTATCCTTAAATTTTTATAAAAAGAATAGAACGGGCGATTTAATGAATAGAATAAGTGAAGATGTGACTCGTGTTCGCATGTACGCAGGTCCTGCCATTATGTATAGCATAAATACCATTACGCTTTTTGTAATTGCCTTAATTTATATGTTTAGCACCGCACCAAAACTAGCACTATACACTATTGCGCCTTTACCCATTCTTTCTATCATCATCTATAAATTGAGTAAAGAAATACACAGCAGAAGTACAATTGTGCAAGAATATTTATCTAAATTATCAACCTATACACAAGAATCTTTTAGTGGTATTTCGGTAATTAAGGCTTATGGTATTGAACCTTTAACTTCAAAAAATTTCAATACACTCGCGCTTACAAGTAAAGAGAAACAACTTAGTTTGGCAAAAGTACAGGCTTGGTTTTTTCCGATGATGATTCTTCTTATTGGCGCCAGTAATTTACTGGTCATTTATGTTGGAGGGATGCAGTATATCAATGGTGAAATTGAGAGCTTAGGAACCATAGCAGAGTTTATTATATATGTAAATCTCCTTACCTGGCCTGTTGCCACTGTTGGTTGGGTAACCTCAATTGTGCAACAAGCCGAAGCGTCTCAAAAGCGCATAAATGAGTTTTTAAAAATTGAACCAGAGATTAAAAACACTGTAAACACCCATACTGAAGTTACTGGTGATATTACTTTTGAAAATGTGTCTTTTACTTATGACGACACAAATATTCAAGCCTTGAAAAATGTGAGTTTTAATATAAAAGAAGGGGAAACACTCGCTATTTTAGGTAAAACAGGCTCTGGAAAAACGACAGTATTAGATTTAATTGGAAGACTTTATGACATAGATGGTGGAACAATTAAGGTAAATAATATTAATATTGACAAACATAATCTTAATGATTTAAGAAACAGTATAGGTTACGTACCACAAGATGCTTTTCTGTTTTCTGACTCCATTAAAAACAATATTAAATTCGGAAAAGAAAATGCCACTGAAGAAGACGTTATAGAAGCTGCAAAAAACGCACAAGTACATAAAAATATTATTGATTTTAACAAGGGTTATAATACCGTTTTAGGTGAACGCGGTATTACACTTTCTGGCGGACAAAAGCAACGTGTATCGATTGCAAGAGCCATAATTAAATCGCCAAAAATATTGTTATTTGATGATTGTTTATCAGCTGTAGATACAGAAACTGAAGAAAAAATACTTAAAAATTTGAATAAGGTGTCTAAAGGAAAAACAACCATAATTGTAAGCCACAGGGTGTCTTCAGCAAAAAATGCCAATAAAATTATTGTTTTAGATAATGGTGAAATTGCACAAAAAGGTAATCATGAAACACTTATTGATGTTGATGGTTACTACAAAGAGCTTTATTTAAAACAATTAAGTGAGAACGTTGGTAATTAAATTTCTCTAGTTTTAATCACTCAATATATTTTTCATTTTATTCAATAAAAATGAATATTTAAAAAAGAAACTGCAAAATTTGTTGGTTAGTATTGGTTTTTTTTAGATTTTTGGTATACAAATGTTAATAACATAAATTTCTAAACTATAATGTACAATAAAGATATGATGGAGAAAGAAGAGATTTTTTCAAAAGTATTAAGAGCTGGAAGACGCACTTATTTTTTTGATGTAAGAGCTACAAAAGCTGAAGACTATTATCTTACTATTACTGAAAGTAAAAAATTTACTAATGATGATGGATCGTTCCATTATAAAAAACACAAAATTTATATTTACAAAGAAGACTTTGCTGAATTTAAAGAGATTTTAGCTGAAATGACTGATTATATCATTAATGAAAAAGGTGATGAAGTCATTAGTGAGCGTCATCAAAAAGACTTTAAAAAGGAATATGAAGATGACACAAAAGCAGATGACACAAAAGTAACTGAGGCTGATTTAAAATCGCCTGAAAGTTTTACTGACGTAAGTTTTGATGATATATAAGTTATTTCAATAAAGCATAAAACGAATCCGTTGCAATTCATGTAACGGATTTTTTTTTATAAAAAATTTTAGTACATGACAAAAATTAAATTGACCTTCTGTATGTGGTACTAATCCCACTGAAATTGAGACTTGTCAGGTTTTAAAAACACTAGTGTTCGGAAGAGTTTTAAATGTTGATTTCATTATATTTTTACACCCCTAAAGTCCCCCCAAGGGGACAATTTACTCAGCTTAATTTTAGGATTGTCCCCTTGAGGGGACTTTAGGGGTGTCTTTTTACAATTTTTTTTGATTTCATTTCTTATTAATTTACAGCTAATGTGATTTTTAATTAATATTTCTTGTCTTCCGAACACTTATGTTTTAAAAACCTGACAGGTCTGGAACATCTGAGATTATTAAACTACTGACAATTAATTATATAACATTTATTTTTCAATTTTTGTCATGTGCTTAAAAAAGAATAACTTAACTAATTACGCTTCCGTTTTTAACTTTATTTTCAGGATTTAATAAAATAACATCTTTACCAGCTAAAGCTCCTAAAACTAAACATTCACTCATAAATTTAGCGATTTGCTTTTTAGGAAAATTTATAACAGCTACAATTTGTTTGTTTAGTAAATCTTCTTTTTTGTAAAGCGTTGTAATTTGTGCAGAAGACTTTTTAATTCCTAGTTCGCCAAAATCAATGGTTAATTGGTATGCTGGATATCGCGCTTCAGGAAAAGGATTAACTTCTATAATGGTTCCAACTCGTAAATCTACTTTAGTAAAATCTTCGAAAGTTACTGTTTCATTCATCTAATTTTCATTTATTTTAATGGTCAGATGTAAAGCTTTATTAGTTATAAAAGCTTAATTTTAATATTATTTAAAGCCATTACATTTTTTAAAAATACGATTTACCAAATGAATTTTAAAATGGTTAATTGGAAATTTGAATTATATTTTCTTTAGATGAAATAAAAAAATATAAGCATAGCTATAGTTACGGTTATCTTTTGTATTGAAATATGGAGGAAATAGAAACGAATTTCATTAATTATTTTGAAGTTTTTTTGGTATTAAATCACGAACTTTGAATAAAACTTATAACTATGGCTCGTACACCATCAAATATGCTTCCTTTAGGAACTGCAGCTCCAGATTTTAATTTATTTGATACGGTTTCTCAACAGTATTTATCTTTAGAAAAGTTAAAAGGCGATAAAGGCACCGTGATTATGTTTATTTGCAATCATTGTCCGTTTGTTATTCATGTCAATGAAGCGTTAGTTGCTATTGCTAATGAATATGCAAAAAAAGGCATTGGTTTTATTGCAATTTCTAGTAATGACGTTGTTGATTATCCGCAAGATTCTCCAGAAAAAATGGCTATTCACGCCAAAAATGAAAATTATCCATTTCCTTATTTGTACGATGAAACCCAAGACGTAGCCAAAGCCTATGATGCTGCTTGCACACCGGATTTATATGTTTTTGATGGTAAATCAAAACTGATTTACAGAGGGCAACTTGATGATTCCAGACCAGGAAATGGTATTCCTGTTACCGGTAAGGATTTAAAATATGCTTTAGATTGTGTTTTGGAAAATAAAGAAAATATCAACACACAAAAACCGAGTATTGGTTGTAATATTAAATGGAAAATGTCATCCTAATATTTGCTAGATGGAAGCCCTTTTCATTTTTAAAGATTTAATTGCCAAAAACCAACATCCTGCCATTCACCAAACTTAAAACCAACTTGTTTTAAATCTGCTACTTGTGTAAAACCGAATTTCTCATGGAGTTTTACACTAGCTTCATTTGGAAGGGTTAATACGCCTAAAACAATATGATAATTTTCTTGTTTTAATAAGCTAAGTAATTCTGTATACAGCTTGGTTCCTATTTGCTTTTTATAAACCCCGTGTTTTACATAGACTGTAGATTCCACAGTTTTATTATATGCTGGTTTTGGTCTGAATTTACTTCCATAAGCATAACCTAAAATCTCATTATTTTCTTCAAAAATTATAAAAGGATAATTAGCACTAATTTGAGTCACTTTTTCTAAAAATGTTTCAATTGAAAGCGGTCCATCATCAAAAGTTGAAGTAGAATTTAAAACATAATAGTTATAAATATCCAGCAGTTGCTTTGTATCTTCTATTTGAAATGCTCTAATCATGTACAAAAATTAAATCCAATTTTTACGTTTCAATACATTTTCAATATGTGCATAATGATGGTTACTGTGCCATGCGTAATTACCAACATTATAACTTAGTAAGACTTCGCTATTTGTTTCTGGGTGAATAAAACTCTTATTAAAATCATCAATATCCAACCCTTTTAAAAGATAAACTAATTTAGAGTGAACAGCTTTCAAATGAAATAATGACATTTCAATTGGAGCAGTTTTAGAATCAAATAAATCAGCCCAAGCGGTTTCATTATAAGCTTTTATTAGAGGTTTATCTTCTGTTAAAGCCCATTTAAAACGTGTGTAGCTATGGTGATGACTATCGGAAAGATGGTGAATGACTTGCCTAATAGTCCACCCATTTGGCCTGTAAGTTGTATCTAATTGGCTATCATTTAAATCTTTTACAAGATTCTCTAGCCTGTTAGGGAAATGTTCTAAAATTGAAATCCAACTTGCAATATGCTGTTCGGTTATATTTGATGGACAATCAAATTGCCCAATGGGATATTTAAGTCTTTCGAAGTCTTGGTCATTCATAAAAACAAAGGTAAAAATTGTTAGGCAATTTCAATCAGACCTTTTCTTATGAAATTCACAGCGGTATCCAAACTATTGAAACGCTTTATTTTCCCATTAAAAAATAAGTTTTCAATATTGTGCTTAAACTTTAATTAAAGTTTCACGAATTTTATAATATGGTTAAAAGCATCCGACTCTAATTTTAGAAAATAAAATCCAGAATTTAAAAACTGTAAATTCACTCTATGTTTCAAATCTTCACTTACTATTCTACTAGTTGAAATTATTGCTCCATTAATATCAATAATTTCAATTTGTCCGTTAGATAATGGTTTTTGTAATTCAAAAAATAATTCTTCATTAACTGGATTAGGGTAGAATTGTAATTTATTTTTAAATACATCTTTTGTGTTTAAAGTAGCAGTAGATGAAGAACTACTAACTATTTCACTGGTTAGCGTATTATCTACTGAATAGGATTTAATTTTAAACCAAACCTCATCATTATTGGATATTCCAGCTCCATCCCAAGTATAGGAAGTTGTTGTTAAACCCGTAGCTATGGGAATAAAAGTAGATTGATTATCAATACTATATTCTAAATCATAAGTAATAGGCCTGCCATCATCAGGGTTGTTTAACGTCCAAGTAATTGGATTGCTTGTGGTATAAACACCTCCAGTAGGACTGGTGATACTTACACCTGGATTTTCATATTTATGCAATAACTCTGCAAACCCAACACCAGTTACTGAAACGCCATCAATAGTCCCTGAAATTGTTGTAGCACCTTCAAAAAAGCGAAAAGACAGTTCTGTGATGTTTACTTCAGACGTTTCAAAGTTACTTGTTATAACTAAATCTATATTTTTTGAAGCTGAAGTTAAACGCCATTTTTTTGAATAGGTATTAACATCATCTGGCGTTGTAAAATATTCTAAACGCTCAATTTCAAAGTCTGAAATGGTGTATTGTGTATTTTGGTTTTCATCAACATAAGCTGATAATATTTTATATTTCGGGTCGTTAGGAATAGTTCTAGAGCTTGTGAAAATATTCCATAAATTTAAATCGGTTCCATTATCTAATTGCATACTAAACCACTCGTAATCTTCACCTGTAAATGGATTGAAATTGCCATATTGCCTATCAATCCAAGCGCTTCCTGTAACCGTTTCAGTAGTTCCATCTACTGTTAAACTTCCTGTAACGGTATTATCGGTTTGCGAATAATAATAGGTGTAATTTGATAAACCGTGATCGAAAAGACCATCTCCACCAACAATTAAAGGGCGCTTTACTGTTTCTAAATTAAAATTAATACTTACTGATGCACTTGATGCATTAAGTTCATATTCAAAAGGTAAAAGGTTACTGCTACCATCAACTTTATTTCTCCAATATTCTGAACCACCACCAAATAAATCTGCTTCTATATCTAAATCAGTAGTAGATAATGTTGTATAATTAACAGCTTTTGTGTCTTGATAAAAAGTACCATCAGATTCATCAGTAAGATTTAAAATTCGAAATCCATCAAAGTTAAAACTTGAAACATTAACTGGATACCAAAAGTAAGTTAACATAAAGCTGTACTTTTTATTTGATGCCGTTGTAATATGTCCCGATGTATACCACCATTCAACTGGGTCTGAATGTCTACCTTCATCTACAGGGAATGAAATCTCGCTTACTGGACTTGTTGTTGGTAAGTAAGGATACACTTTCCAGTCTTGTGAAAATCCAGTTATAGAAATAACTAAAAATAGAAATAATAGTGTAATTTTAAATTTCATGTGTTTATATTTATTGTTTTTTATTGGTCACCCCGATTTTTATCGGGGCAAGCTATGCGACATCCATTTAATCATTTCACTTGGGTATCAAGTTTTAGTTATGGATGTTTCATAAGATTAAGATTTAAACGCCAAAACTATATGTAAAAAAAAAGACCCACAAAATTTTAGGACAACTTACCTATTTTAAACTATTATCTGCAACTATTTAAAAAACTATAAAACAAAAAACACCTGATTATCAGGTGTTTTTAAAATAAAAAATTTATTGAAACTGACTATCGCCGAGGCAAGCCATAGAAGTAGCCGCATGCCGGCCGGCAGGTTTCGCCTCCCGATAGTTATTGGGATCATTTTGGCCCAAGGGGTCAAAAACCAAAATTTTATATTTTGCCTCACCCGGAACTGCGAAAATGCAGTTCCGACCTCTCCCAAGGAGAGGTAATCGGAAACCCCGAGACAGAGCCGTCGGGGAATTATTTAGATTAAAATATGTGTTATTATCTATTTTACTTCCATCAATTCTACGTCAAAAATCAAGGTAGCATCTGGTGGTATCACACCTCCTGCACCTCTACTCCCGTAACCCAAATGGCTGGGTATAACAAAACGTGCCTTATCCCCTGCTTTAAGCAAACTGATACCTTCATCCCATCCTGGGATTACTTGACCGACTCCTAAAGGGAAATCAATAGGTTCATTACGCTTATAAGAAGAATCAAAAACAGTTCCATCAGATAATTGCCCTTTATAGTGCACAGAAACCGTTTTCCCTTTTTCAGCTTTTATACCGTCACCTTCTTGCAATATTTGATAACGTAATCCGCTTTCAGTAGATTTAAAACCAGTTGCAATTTTATCTAATTCTGCTTCAGCAGCTTTTTTTGCTTCTTCAATTTTCTTTTCACGAGACCCTTCAAAAGTTCTAAAAGCTTCAACAGCTTTAAACCCTTCAGCCTCAGCTCCTACTCTAAGAATTTCTAAAGTTTCAATTTTATCACCTTGTTCAATAGCATCAACAACTTCTTGACCATGCGCTACTTTACCAAAAACGGTATGCTTACCATCTAACCAAGGGGTTTCAATGTGTGTTATAAAAAACTGACTTCCGTTTGTACCTGGACCTGCATTTGCCATAGATAAAACACCTGGTCCGTCATGTTTTAAATCGGGATGAAACTCATCATCAAATTGGTAGCCTGGGTTTCCAGTTCCTGTTCCTTGCGGGCATCCCCCTTGAATCATAAAATCTGGAATTACTCTGTGGAATTTTAAACCATCATAATATGGAGTTCCTTGTGGTTTTACATTGTTTTCTAAATTTCCTTCTGCTAAAGCTACAAAATGACCCACTGTTCCTGGTGTTTTTTGATATTCCAAAGCAACAAGAATTTCTCCTTTTGTTGTATTGAATTTTGCGTATAATCCGTCTTGCATTGTTCTGTTTTTATTTGAAGATGCAAATATATGAAACATACATAACTAAAACTTAATACTTAAGCAAAATCATAAAATGTATGTCGCATGTGTCCTTTTACAATAACAAATACAATCACATGAAATGATTTACGATTATAGTTTTGTGCTTTATGATTATAATTCTAGTTTTACAAAAATCACTGCTTTATGAAATTCAACCTAGATAAAATTCGTGCTGCCTTTGGTAATATTCGTGCCATGGAACGAACGCATATTGATAATCATACTGAAGCTATTATTAACTCTATTGATGAAGACCCCTTTGCTATTTCTGAACAAAATGTGCTATTTGCCAGAACTTCTGAATTAGGAGGTTACTATTATGTTATAACTATAATTGTAGGTGCTTTTAAAATTAAAACCAATAAAGGCGCAAAACTTAAAATAGAAAGTGCAAATTTTGATTTAGTATTAAATTCGGATACTGTTGAATTTGAATCAGATCACTCCAACGTATCAAATAGATTTATTACCAGAATAGATTTTCAAATTGAAAAAGAAGAGGTCTCAAAATTTGATAAAGAAACTATCAAATCTTTAAAGTTATCCACAAAAAAACAGGAGGTTATTTTTAATACATTATAAGTTAATTAATTGCTTTAAATAATATTATAAAAAATTATATTTACAGGATAATAGGAACAAAAATTCCTATTATCCCGAAATAATTAAGGGATAATACGTACTTTTATTCCACATATAACGCGTTGGGTACAAGCTGAAAAAAACAAACATATGACAAAACAAGAAAACTTAATCAGTGAAATAGAAAATAAAAAAGCTGAATTTAGAACTGAAAGCTATCCAATGTCAATTGGAGAATTGGTCAATTTGTACAAAAGTGGAGAGATATTGATAAATCCTGATTTTCAAAGATACTTTAGATGGACAAACACTCAAAAATCAAGACTAATTGAGTCATTACTATTAGGAATTCCAATCCCTTCAATTTTTGTTTTTCAGCGTGAAGATGGTATTTGGGAATTAGTAGATGGTTTACAAAGAATATCCACTTTACTACAATTTATGAGTAAACTTCCTGAAGTAGAAGATGTCCCAACAAAAGAGAGATTAGTTCTTGAAGGCACCAAATATTTGCCTAGTTTGGAGGGCATGGTTTGGGAAAATTTAAAAGATGGAGATATTGAATTGCCAAATTCTCTTAAACTTTTTATTAAAAGAGCTAAACTTAATTTCTCAATAATTTTAAGCGATAGTGGAGCAAATACTAAATTTGATGTATTCCAAAGACTAAATACTGGCGGAACTTACGCATCAAGTCAAGAGGTAAGAAATAGTGTTATGATTATGATAAATAAACCAACTTTTACTTGGTTTAAAAAGTTATCAATGAATGAAGATTTCTTAAATTCAATCTCAATTACCGACAGACTAATCGATGAACAGTATCCTATGGAATTGGTTTTGAGACATATTGCATTAACTCACTATTCATATAGCAATAAAAAGGAATTGAGTGATTATTTTGATGACATCGTTGAAGAAATTCTTTTAGATGATACATTTGACTATACAGATTTTGAAATTCAATTCAACAGAACTTTCTCATTAATTAATGAAATTGTTCCAAATGGAGCATTTAAGAGGTATACTGATGGCAGATTTAAAGGCAAATTCTTGGAATCAGCATTTGAAGCAATTTCTGTTGGAATATCTAAAAACTTCGCTAGCTATGATTTACCTGCAGATAATGATTTTATAAAAAATAAAATAGAGAATCTTCATCAAGATGCTACCTTTATTAGATACACTGGGTCTGGTTCTAATGCAAGAACGCGAATTCCAAATATTATTCCATTTGCAATCGATTATTTCTCTAAATAATGGGTAGAAATCTATTTACATTTGATAGCTTAACCGACAAAGTTGTTGCAGATTTTTCCTGGAGAAGAAAGGAGTTGACATTAATAAAAAATAAAATCCCAAGAGATAAAAACTCTTTACAATCAGCACTTATAAGAGCCACAATACCTTTATTATACGCGCATTGGGAAGGCTTTGTTAAAGTTAATATGTCATATTATTTAGAATATGTATCAAATAAATATCTTAAAAACAGCGAACTCAAAACCTCTTTTATTGCTTTATCATTACAAAATAAGTTGGGAGATTTAAATAATAGTAGTTTTAGCAATAGAACTAAAATTATTGATTTCATTTTTGAAGACATTGAAAAACAATCAAAAATTCCTAAAAAGAATATTATTAATACCAAATCAAATTTAAGTTTTAACGTATTACAGGAAATATTGTTCATTTTGGATTTAGAAGATAGTCATATCGACAGTCAAAAAGAGTTAATAAATGATTTGGTTAATGAACGAAATTATATTGCACACGGAGAACATACTTTAATTGATTATGAAACTTTTGAAAACTTTTACGATGATATAATTGCGTTAATGGAATATTTAAGAACAATCATTGAAAATAACGCTATCCAAGAAAAATATAAAAAGCCAGTACCCAACACCGTATAAAATTAATTGCTAGTTCAAGTCTTCTTATGAAAATCCTCGCAGATTTTCTATTTGGTTTGTATTTGCTAAATTAAGTGCTTAAACCACGCAACAAACCATATACAAACACGTTGTATTTAATAGCGGATTCAACTCAGATTTGTTAAAAGTTTATTACAATAAAAGTTTTATAAGGCGGAAAAATCTCAGATTTTAGAAAAGAAAAGGATTTTCAGAGCGGAAAGATTTAGTAATGAATTGTTCAGATTGATTTTTAGAACGCACAGATTTGAGAAATAAATCGCACAGATTTTGAGAAATGACACGTTACAAAATATCGTAAAGAAAAATACCGTAAAAAATTGCTTAAAGATGCGTAATAGAAAAGAGAAATGACACGTAAAAGAGTTAAGAAAGGAAAGGTAAAAAAAGAAAAATAGGAGAGAAGGCAAAGAAGGAGAAGTTTTGAGAAAAGCTAATTCCAAAAGACAAATTTTAGAAACAAGAAAGCAAATTAGTGTCTGGTCGTAAAGAGTCCAATTTTGTTATTTTTCCGAACAAATTGATTTTCAATTCTCTTATAAATCAGATTTCATATTGATTTTTTCTGTCTAATTTTTTTTAGTGCTTTATTTTGTTAAAATCCCTGTTTTTCTATCAAAATGTTGTTTTTTGGGCATAGGTTCCCATTAGGTTTTACCTTTAATATTGTTGCTGCTGTTCTTTTTAGATTAGGCTACTTTGCCCTTTTCTTTTGGTTTTTCTCTCAACTGCCTTTTCTTTATGAGGTTTCCCAAACGATGAAGGTTATAGGATAGTAGGGTGCACGACAAATTTCCCATTAAGCTGCATTTTGACATAAT
>TARA_R110002050_G_scaffold24985_2_pt1 | contig 13323 bp, 11 predicted proteins | sample TARA_R110002050 | Tara Oceans TARA_R110002050 (sample SAMEA4396988) | marine metagenome | biome: Polar Biome; feature: [DCM] deep chlorophyll maximum layer (ENVO:01000326); material: water (ENVO:00002006), including particulate matter (ENVO:01000060) such as... | depth 25 m
ATCTGTTGCAAAAAGAACAGCACCATCACTATATGAAGCACCTAATGAAATATTCCAATCACTATCTGTATCAAAAGAGCCATTAGTTACAAGCTCTACTCCTTCTGCTGAGAAGTTACCATCAGTTATAAGGTCACCTGAAAGACTCCTTACATCTTCTACAAATCCTTCCTTATTAACTCTTGTAGCACCAGATCCTCTAACTACGTCAAAGTCTCCTGTACCATCTTCAGGTAATATACTATATAGTACACCATCATTATAGGCATTTGGAAGCATTGTAAGAGACGCTGACTCATCTAAGGTGTCTAAACCTATTTCATTGTCTAGGGTTCCACCATCAGCTTTTATTCTGCTTGTGAAGGCACTCAATATACTTGACGCAAAGTCAGCATATATATCACCCCATCCGCCTTTGGTAGGGAATCCCCACCACGTTGTTTCATAAATTTTTCCAAACATTGTTATATCTTTTTTTTTATATTATTAATGTACTATTTTAAGCAAGTCTCCTGTTCTGTAGTGTACTCCTACTGAAAGACCTGCTGCTATTGCTGCTGCATTATCTGCATGTTCTGTTATTGCTGAATCACTTAATCCTGCAGACTGAACTGAACCTGCAAATACTGAAGGTAGTGTTGTCAAAGAATTAATAGCCCTTGCTGTGCCATTACCTACCATTGGAATTGGCTCGTTACTTATTTTTAAATGGTCAAAATCTCCTGTTATAGTTCCTCCTCCGTAATTGTAAAAATCCAAATACAAGCAACTAGCATTACGATAAACTTCTCCTTCTCCTAGCATAACTGAAGCGTGAATTCCTTGAAGGTACTTTACTCTTGCGTTAGGGTTATCAACTCTTGTTCTGTAAACATTCATTACATATTCGTGATTTCCTACTCCATTTCCAGAAATGTTTGATTCTGTATATATTCCGTACACAGCAGTTGTGTCTCCTGATCCGTTGTGTTTAGCCATAGTGTTAATACCTTGAACTCTAGTTTCTTTAGATCCAGTATGTTCTGCTTCAGATTGTATACCTATAACATGACCAATTTCTTCAGAAGAGTTTCCTGATACTTTGCAAACTAAACCTTTTACTTTGCAATCACTACCACCTACACTTGTATTTTCTTTTGCTATCTTTACATCTAGACCTATAGTCTCGTCAACAGAAATGCTTGTAGCATCAACTTCTATTTTTCCTCCCAATAAAATACTATTGTCTCCTAGGTTTAAATCTTTATCAGCTCCTTCGTAAGGAACTGACTCTTCTAGAGCCTCAGCTATACTTACTAAATTAGAACCTATTCTTAATGCTGTGTTAGCTTTAGGTGATGTCTCATCTCTTACAATGATTGCTTCTGTCTTTATACTCATAATTAATTAATTAAATGTTTCGTCAAATGTGTTATCAAATTTAATTTTTTGTCTACCTCCAATGTCTCCAATGCCCTGTTCCCAATGCTCATACTTTTCACCATCACAACCTGGCTTATCACCACATTTTGAGATAGTATATGTGTTCAAACAGTAGCAAAACTTAGCTTTTTCACTCATTATTTAAGTATATTTTTAATAAACTCTAGTACTTCTTCCTTGCTATCAGCTACATTGTTAGCTTTTTCACAGATTTCAGACAATACATCTAAGTCATTGTGGTTTAATTCTTTTAGTTTGTTGATTAATTCAGTATTTTCTGACATTTCAACCTTAGTTCTTTCAGGGAACATGCCTTCAATAGAGAAGCCTTTTACTGTTCCATCCTTAGCCATCTTGTATACCTCTTCATTATCACACTTCATAGCAACCATCCAAGTACCTTTAGGTAAGTTTAGACCTAATGCAGCAGACTTATCCATCTCTGGATCTTCTATAATCCAAGATTCTACTACACACATTCCAGATAACTCTTCTTTATCGTTGTGTTCGTAGTTACTATTCTTCTGATAGTCTCTTTGAAAAAATGCTTCCATACTTTTTCTAACAACTTCTTCAGAGAATCTGATGTAGGTTCCATCTTTCCTTAAGATTTCTTGATTGGGGATAAGAGCAGGTCCTAATAGGAGTCTCTTATCGTCATCTATTGCAGATAGCATTAACCTGTCTGTCTCTTCACTTAGCGTGATAAAATTAGATTTGATTGCAGGCGTGCTTACTAATGCGATTGAGAAGACTCCTTCTAAATCTACAGCTGCGTCAAAGTCTAAGTCGTAAATTACTTTTTTCATATACTGATGTTTATTATATTACTCTATGATTTATCTTTATTATTTTGAATTGTAGTCACTAGGAGCTCTTTTAAGAGCCCCAAATGAATTTTCTATACTCTACTACCCTAATTCTCCTTGAGACTCTATAGCCCTGTCTAAAGCCTGCTGATTGGTTACATCAGTTGAAACTACATAAGCTCTAGTTGGATTAGCATCTGCATTATCTATTTGTGACTGTGCCCCATTAGCTACATCACTTGAAGAAGCAGCACTCTGCCCTACTGTGTTAAATGTAGCTGCCTGTGGAGCACCACCACCTATAGGCCCCTTAGAGTCTGGTATTGGAACAGATTTTATCTTATCTATACTTTTCTTAGTATTAAGTGCTATCACTGCAGTACCAGCTATCTTAGTAGCAATCTGAACAGGTGTAGGACCTACATCACTAGGGTTACCCCATATAGATGCAACACCAGCAGCACCAGAAATAACTGCACTAGCAATAGCTAGCTGCTTATTCTTCTCACCATTTTCTCCAGCTTCTTCTGCCATACCATCTAAGAATTGTGAAGTAACTCTACCTAATTGAACTAAGTCTTGAACCTGTAATTGCTCAATCTCTTTTAAAGCCTGAGCACCTTCTCTTCTTATTCTAGTTCTTTCATCAGCTGTTAACTTCTCATCATCAAGAAGTAATCTAGTTCTCTCTCTAATTAAATCCTTTTGCTCAGAGTAGCTTAATTGATCATCTTCTAACTTAACAGCATTCTCTTCTACCTTTAGAGCTAACGCTTCTGCTTTATCTTCTGCATCTTGCTCCTTATCTTCCTCTTTAAACCCAGCTTCTAATGCCTTCTTTCTCTCATTGTAAGATGTTGTTAATTCAGCTTGCTTGTCTTTATCACCCTCTGCCAAAGCAAACAACTCTTCATAGTGTCTTTTAAGTTTATCCTTCTCTAATTGTCTAGCCTCATCTTTTTTGTTAGCATTAAACTCTTCAATACTAGCTAATTCATCAGCTTCTCTCTTAGCTCTCTGTGCAGGAGTTTCAACATCATCACCTTTCTCAATACCTAGATTCTTAAGTGCTGTAATCTCGTCATTAATCTTCTTAATGAGAATATTCTTAGCTCTTACCTGAGCCTCAGTAGATTGTGGCATTTGCTTAGCAATTTCAAGTTCAGCTTCTTTCTCTGCTATTAAATCTCTAGTTGCAGCTGCATCCTTTTCTGTCTTGTCAGGATCTTCCGTAGCATCATCTACAATTACCCCTAAAGAAGTCAATAATTCCTTTTTTGCCTCTCCAAGTGCATTACCCGCTTCTACAGCTTTGTTGTAATCTTCTTCTTTTTTATATAAATTAATATTTGCATCAGTAATTGCCCCAATAGCTTTACCTCTTTCAATATCTGACTTTATAGCTTGTTGAGCTTGCAGCTCTTTTCTTACAGCCCATGTCATTTCCTTAAGAGTTCCTTCTTTAATTTTTATATTATACTTATCTGCAATTTCTGTAAGCTGCTGTCTTGCAAATTTTTCTTGATCAATTGCCTCTTTTTTAGCTGTTGCTATTGTTGCATTCTGTGCTTGTATCTTAGCATCTTCTCCTTCTAATATAATTTTATTAATAAGTTGATCATTTACTGACAACAAAGCCTTACTTAATTGTTCATTAGTTACTTTTTCTTTATCAATATTGCTTAAGAAATCTGGATATTTTTTCTGTAAGTCTGAAATTATTTTAAACCTGTCTTCTTCTTTTGTATTAGTATCTAGTAACTGAGAGTGTAACAACAATAGTTCGCTTCTTTCATCCTCTAAAGCAGTTGCAGTTTTTTTGGTAGGAGTAAGAAATCCTAACATAGATGTACCTGCTTGAACAAATGCTCTAGACACCTTAGATATAATTCCATCTCCCTTGTCAATAGATAGTAGTAATCCTTCCCAAGCTGAACCTAGCTTAGTTACATCACCTGATACATTGTCAAGTTGTATAGCTGCCATTCTTTCTGCAGTTCCTGCAGCATCATTCATAGCTTGCTCTAATCCTCCAAGATCATCAGCACCTGCAGCTAATGTAAGGAAAGTTCTACCAGCCACAACACCTACTAAATCAATAGCAGTATTTAATGGCTCGGCAGAATCATTAACAGCCTTCATTCCTTCTTCCAGAGATATACCTTGTCTACTTAATTCAATAAATGACTTAGCTAACCCTGTACCTGCTATAGAGCCTTTTAATCCATTATCTGCTAGAATACCTAGTAATGCTGATGTCTTTTCTATAGACACTCCTGTAGCTCTAGATACTGGTGCAACTAACTTCATTGATTCTCTAATAGTGTCAAAACTCAATGCTGAACTACTAGCTGCCTTTGTCATAACATCTACAACTCTTGCTGTATCTTCAGTTGTTAATCCAAATGATCTAACTAAACTACCTGCAACCTCTGCAGCTTCACCTAATCCTACACCTAATGCAGCACCAAGATTAAGTATAGACTCAGTAGCCTTCTTAATATCATCAGTTTTAAAACCTAATTTAGATAGACTAGTCTGTAATTCTACAACTTGAGACGCTGTAAATGCTGTAGTAGACCCTAATTCTGTAGCTTGATCAGTTAGTTCACCCATTTCTGAAGCACTTGCTCCTGTAATAGACTCAAGATTACTTAATGCTGAACTAAATTCAGAAGCCTTCTTACCTACAGATGTAAATAAAGATACTAAAGCACCAGCTGCTACAACAATTAACCCTATTCCTGTAGATGCTATAGCTGCTCTTAACCTACCAAACATAGGTATAACTGAACCAATTGCACCACCAAGACCTGCAAAGCCTTTAGATAAGTTACCTCCAGCTGCACCAGTAGCAACAGTGGTCTTTCCAACCTCAGTATTTAAGGATTTAACCTGACTCTCAGCCTGATTTGAATTTACTACTATGTTATACTCTATTTTTTCCATTTGTAACTTCTTTTAATTTTGTTAATTCCTTTTTCAAATGTGTCTGCAAGTTCATACTTACCTTTTGCTATCTCTATATTCTCTGATACATTATACCAGTTGTCTAGAGCTAGTAGTTGTAATGCTATTTCTATCATATTTATTTATTTATATTAAAGGTCATTCTCTGGATCTCCTTGGCGATCATAAAAATTTGAATTAGTACTATTGTTACCTTCTGCATCTGTAGCAAACACATAGTATCTGTAGTTGCCAGAATCATTTACATCATCATCTTCATATTGTACATCTTGACTACTGCCAGGGTCTATAGTATCCAGTACTACAAATGCACCACCATTAGTACTCTTCATTATAGTAATCAAATCTACACCAACATTGTCATAAATGTTAACTATATCTAAGTCTATATGGAAGTATCCATCATAAGAGTAATCTCCTGACAACACTGGCTCTGCTGGATCTTCTTGGTCAACTATTGCAATTGACACTGTTTCAACTAGCTCAGTACTATCGTTACCATTTTTGTCTGTTACAAAACTTCTAAATGTATTTAAAGTTCCAGCAGTAACATTACATATAAATGATCTGGGATCACCATTGTATGATTGGTCGTATTGAACCACTAGAGGTTCAGCAAAAACTTTAGATGTTATCTTTACATTACCAATACCAGATCCTCCTTCATTGTCTGTTGCAGCTATAGTTATATTAGCTGTTTGAGAGTCTATAGGTGTCACATTCATTGTGTGAGTTGGAGCTGTAGAATCTACTGGGTTGTAAAATGAAACAGTATTAGATACGTTAGTCACAATACCATCATCATGTTCAAGTACTGCATAAGCTGTATGAGGTGTTGCAGCAAATAATGTAGTAGTTCTAGTCCAATTGGTTTGACCTGATTGAGGAGTAATGATGCCTCTAAGAGCCCAGATGTCTGAACCAATTGATTCATAGTCTAATTCAGTCAACCCAGTCTTTACATATTCATAATCATTGTTCACTGCACCAGACTGTATTCTTACAGTGTGAGGAAAGTTGTTGTTTGTTATCTTAATTAACTCTAGATCAAACTCAATAGACTCATCATATAACTGACCTGAAGCTATTCTAAGTGCATCACCACTATTAATTACAGCCCTATCTGATGGTACAGGAACGTGTGTAAGCAGTTCTAACTTACTTTCTCCATTCATTAGATTAATATTAGCTTTGTTAATAGTAAACTCCTTATTCCCTACTCTATATACGTCATTCATCTTGTATGAAGATATCAATTGATCTGGTAATTTAGCAGTTACACTATATAATCTTGAGCTTTTATCGTATAGTCTTTCCAAGTATGACTTGTAGTATGTATCATATAGTCCATTAATCCAATCAGAAGTAACAAAGGTTGTTGGATATATAGTAGGTTGACCTGAAGCAGCTATGTTTGTCTTTGTCTTGTATTCATATTCATCTGTGTTTTCATTGCTAAACTGCAATCCCTGTATCTTTGCATCACTATTCATGTACTTTCCATTCCTTCTAAACTTAGATGCCATTATATTACTAGGATTCCACCATTGAGTTTTTAAATTACCACCACCTATAGGTACACCATTTTGATCTACCAAGTATGTCATGTTAGCAGCAAAGCCTCTTCCACCTTGAGTAGAGCCTTCACCTGAATCATTAGGTATTACCAATGTGTGACTGTAAGTTACATTTCCTGGTTGTCTAAGTCCTACAATTCTACCTTGAGATCCTGCTGAGTTACCCCACTCTGGGTTCTCATCATTCTCATCTAACAGCCCTAGCATTCCATTCTCTTCTCCATCATCACCTATGTAAGACTCAAAGTTCCTGGTTATGTCTACGTGCTTACCATAAAATAGTAAGTTCTTAATATCCTTCTTCTTTAGGTTTGAATCAATAGAGTGACCTACCACTACATCTGTAATAGCATTTGGAATCGAATGATTAACATCTGCATCAAATACAGGAACATAATCATCTTCCCATCCTTCATCACTCCAAGATGTGTATAGTCTTTCATACATCATACAAGTAAATGGAGACTTGACAGATAAGTTGTCTCCTTCAGCTGTACTGCTTGATCCGTATGTTGAATTAGAAATGCTGCTTAGTTTTTTATGTATGTCTGGGAACAACTCACCATTCTCTCTTGGAGTATACTGACCACTCATTGCATCTTCAGACTTGTTGTACATCATTGTAACATCCTTATATATCATAGCTCTTGATATGATAGCACCATCTAAGTCTACAAACTCACCTACATCAACTATATTTGGATCACTATAAAACTCATCAATAGTCTCAACGGTAGTTACACCTTTCTCTTCTGACTTGTATGTTAGATTAAACATCTTGAACAATCCAGATAAGAATTCTATTATCTTCATGTCAGGAGCTATACTCTTTAGGTCTATAATATCACCTGTGTATACATTCTGATACTCACTTTGCTGTATAATATATTGACGCTGTATGTCATTAGCACCACCTTGTCCAATGTACGCAAAAACAAATGTAGACTCTATACTGATAGTTGTGTTAGTATTTATAGGTGTACTAGACATTAGCTCTATTTTAAATGTAAGAGATGCTTGACCATTACTAGTGTTTCTGAAATCTCTCCAATATTCGTATCCATTAGTATCATCATAGGTTGTAGCATCTTCCTTAGAGAACAGTGTTCCACCTTCTTGAGTAACACCATCATCTTGTATGTTAGTCTTTGTTGCTTGCCACATAGGTATTTCTACACCAGCAGCACTGACAACTAACAAGCTAACTTTAGCATCAATCCTTCCTGTGTACTCTCCTTTGTTTAAGAATACCCTTAAGTTTGAGTCTACTACAATGTGCTCAGGCTCATATAAGTTACCTGGGTTTGCAGCTGCATCAGCAGTGTACTGCTCCATAACATCTGTTGTTCCTAATTGAAGGAAGCTACTTAAGTATAGGTTGTCTATGTTTGCTGTGTCAACTCCACCACCACTAAATGCATTAGATCCTTGCAGGTCAGATTGTATCTTACCATTGTGCCATAAGTACAGCTGGTCTAATTCTTCTCTATTCATAAACTCTTTAGAGAATCCTAATGAATACTTGTCATTAATCATCTCAAGCATTGTACCTACTTTAACAGATGGCCTGTAATCTCTTATGTCAACTATGTTAGGTCTATACTTATCTTGAAGTCCTTTAACTGTTATACCATCTCCAGGTACAGTTCCTATACTGTCAGTTCCATCATTGACAAAGTATGCTAAGCAATACTCATAATCATTAGAAGTAGGACCTAAGTTGTTTGGACTAAATGGAACAGGTACAGCTTTACCCTTTGTGAATATAGGTGCATAGATTACATCTGGATATAATACAAGACCATCATCATCATAAGCAGGGTTAGTTCCGTCAGCATTATATGTTCCAGGTTCTGTACTACCATTCCTGTATACACCCTTTCTTAACCCATTAACAACAGTAGACAACCTGTTGTTTAATTGGATCTTACTTGTATAGTCTAGGCTATTTAACTTCTCATCACCTAGCTTATCTTTAAGTGTTACAGTCTCGTCAGTGAAGTTAACCTTGTATGAAGTTGCATCACTAGAGTTAATCATAGTAGAGTTATCCATAGATATGTGCCCAACTTTGTAGTCAGCACCACCTATCTTAAGAATTGCTCTGGTTTTAAACCTAGCATCATAAGTACCTAGCTGATTGTTATAGTAGTAACCAAAGATTTCATCATTAGTTGGACTGGAAGGAAGGTGAAATGCTCTTGTAAATGGAGCAAATATCTTAGTAATGTTCTTGACATCCTGAATTGAATCAACTATATTGATAGATTCATCAGTAAACCTATCAACTTCTATGAAGCTATTTAGTGAGTCTTGTCTTTCTACGAAGAGTTGAAGTCTGTTATCCATTATATGTTGTTTATTTTGTTAAATGCGAACTCTATGTTTATAGTATAGTTGATTGCATTGTCATTTAATTCTGTCTTCTTGTTAAAAGTTGAGGTCTTTATGTTGACTGGTAGCACTACACCATCCTTATGTATCCATACTTCACTACTATCTACAAGCTCTTCAAATGTTACATTACATTCTTCTGGATAAAACCCACTATTTAGTGACATAGACTTAGTAGATGATAGTCTTTGCTTGTATCTACTACTCCTACTATTACTATATTCCGATCCATTAACTGAACTTGTAATTACTCTACCATATTCTTTAGTTTTGCTTGAGCTAGACTCTGTATTATTACCATTGAACCATAAAGATTCTATAGCTCCAAACCTATTTAAGAATGATAGCTTGTAAGGTGTGTGCTTGTTACAAGATAGTGTATTGATATTGATAACCCTAGCTGCAGGAAGCCCACTTTCTATAGTTACAGAAGCTGCATCTGTACAGCTTGAGTATTTGATCTGGTTATAAGATAGGGTTGGTACAACAGGATAGGAGTCAGTATTACACACTGTACCATCTGCATTGTAATATGTAACAGTAGTTGCATCTCCCCCTAGTAGTATTGGTATATACAATTCTTCTCCTTCTACTACAGACAATGTACCTGCTGATACAAGAGCTCCATAAGGAGTCTGTGCATTTACCCCTTCTTCAAAGTAAGTGTAGCCATCAAAGGCTAAGAACTGAAACAAAGGCTGTATCTTAGTTCTGTTATTTATTTCTGTTGTTAGTTGGTAGTCTACCCAGATAGTTATATTAGGATTAACAGTTGCTGTAGATTCTACATCTTCTCCTGTAAACTCCTGCTTAAGTTGTGACTTGATTATATTAGCTATATCAAATGATACAAACTCTTCACCAATGTTACCCACTGCTGTAGACTTCAACACTTTAGATGGAGCATTAGATCTACCACCACTTGCACCTGCTATACTAGCATCTATGTTGTCTCCACTTGATGTAGTGTTAGCATTACCCTGTGCACCTACATATATCCATACGTTAAGTGTAGCTTTCTTTAATCCATCTGTATAAGCTCCATACTCTGTTGATGGAAAGAATACCTTGTAAGGTGAATTAGATTGAATATTAGAAGTCGTTGTTGTTGTTGGTGCGTATTGAAATGGCATATTATTTTGTATTTATTATTTTAGTGAAATCTATTGTGCTTAGTCTGTTGTTTAGTTTATCTCTGAATCCTTTAAATGAGTTAGATGCAAACAAGGTTCCTTTGACACCATGTTGGTAGATACTTCTTCTTATTAGAAAGTTAATAGAGCCTTTGCTTATACCTGCATTACCCATAATACCTTTATTAGTCATCCATTTGTCAATCTTCTTCTCCCAAGCATCTCCTTGTCCTCTAAACTTACCAGAGCCAAACTTTAATCCTGCCTTACTCTTATGCACAGTCTTTCTCTTGCCTTTGAAGTTAGGATCACCTTTACCAGATACACCCTTGTCTATATACTGACCATACTCATTCATTGATACTTCAGCAGATCCATTAGCATCTACTTTAGATTTGATACTATTCTTTAGATTAGAATTACCTTTACCTGCTTTATCCAGGTTAGACTTCATCTCACTAACTAGCTTACCAATCTCTTCCTTAAGTATTCTATTTATTTCTCTGTCTAGTAGCATAAGTGTATGTGTTTATGACTTGGGAAGGTAGACAACACAATCAATGTCTGTGTCCACCATTCCCCCTTTGCTGTCATATATTCTTCTATGATTAATTTATTTTATTTTGAAATGATTAGCACACTTCCATTCTCTGTACACACTCTACTGTAAAGTCTACATACCATCCTGCAGTATCCTTATCAAAGCTGTGAGTGAATGCTTCAAAGACTGGATCTCCTACTAAAGCATATCCACTATCCCTGGCATCTTTTCTTTTAAAGATTAACATAGCTCTAGATATAACAGCAAGCATAGTGTTGTGTATATCCATTACATTGTCATTGCCTCTGAACTTATCAGTAGCACTCTCATTGCTGTGATCAATTAGATCTAATACAGACAGTGTCATATTAAACCTGTAAGTCCTATCTCTAAGCTCTGTGTTGTTAACTATAAAGTGTGCAAGTGGCCACATTGTAGTCTTGTTGTTGGCTGCATCATATATGTTTCCATAAGATACTGTATTAATACTAACGTCACTCTCTAGAGTCTCCTTTAGTCTATCAACCATTTCATAATAAGCAATTGCTGTTCCCATATTTATCTATTTCTATTTTGTTGTTTCTTAATTCTCATTTCTTCTAATTTTCTCTTTGTTGTAATGTGTGCTAATGCCTCGTAACAAGCGTGTAGCTTCTGTTCTGTTACTTCATTAAACCTCATGAAGTCTTGACCACTTAAGTAATAAAGTTGATCATACTCCCCCCAATTTGCCTGGTAGATACTTTCTGGATCAGTTCCCTGTACTTCTCCTCCCCCATCTCCTGCCTTAAATAATTCGGGATATGATTGAGTAATTCTTTGATTAAATTGTAAAAAAAAACCTCTGCACCAAATACAACATCTAAAGGTATCTCTCTAAAAAACTTCTGATGTGGCACTGGTACTTCATACTTATCTATAGCATAGTCTTGTGCAAATGTCTCTTCTTTAGTAGGTCTGTATAATACAGCCATAGTCTTGTGCATACTCCCTAGTCCATCTTTAAGGTGAGTTAGTATATCTCTATTCTCTCCGTATGTTATATTATCTAAGTTTGGTATGAAGCCATACTCTTTACCATGTAATCTAAATTTTTTAATTAAAAGTTGAGGTTCATCAAACTTCTCTATAACAACAGATAGCTTCTCTACAATCTCATTGACCTGGGAAGAAGAAAGTAATCTCAGGTCCTCTAATGATATATTACAGAAGCTAATGACTGATATCTCACTAAGTCTAGCTACATCTGTTACACCTTCACTAAGTAAGGCATAGTTCTGATACTGACCAAGTGTTATATCCTTTAATTCCTTTGGTATTAATATCTCTAGTTTTCTATTCATTTTTCTTTTCTTTTATATTTATATTTCTTTTATTCCCTTCCAATACAAGTATTTATATACTGCAAGTTAGTGTTTTAATTTTTAACATGCAACCCTACTTATCTAGAGTTATTCACACTAGTGAACATTATATTCTCCTAAATGAGACTCTTCTACTAGGTATGTTGTTATGTATCTAACCCCATCAATTATATGGTTAAAATTATCAGATGGCTTCTCTACATTACCCTTAGCCCAAGCATAGTTTTTAAGCTCATTGATTAGATTAGTACTATCAGGATGTATAACTAAGTCATAGCCTTGCATAAGTTTAATCCCGAAGTTAATACTCCCTGGACCTTTCTTAGCTCCCTCTATGTTTAGACCTAGACTACTAAGCTCTGATATTAATCTCTGTTCAGCTGAGTCAGCTATAATTAAACTACTACCACAATGTAAGTGATTGGCTCTGTATAAGTCAGCTGTACTCATACCGTGAGTATAGAACAGTTCTTTAATGTAGATAATCTTATTGTCATTATCTATGCTTACTTTACTTAAGGTTGATGCATCTGCTTTAAATCCATAATCCTGTCCATAGCCCATTGTATTAGTCTCTACAAACTCTCCTATTCTCCAATTCTCAAAGATAACACCATCAGCCTTATCTAACCAACCACCAAGGAATCTATTCTTATATTCATCAGGCCTTCTTATCTTTAACCTCTCTGCATTAGCTACAAAGCTAGGAGCTAAGTTATCTGCATTGTCTAAGTATGTAGTGTGTATATAAGCTGTATCTCCTACAGTTGTATTACTACCACCCTTAACTCCATTCTCTATAAAGAACCTCTGGTATATCCAATGCTCCTTAGTAGTAGGGTTAAGAATAAGTATAACTCTATTCTGTAATCCTTTCATTCTTACACTCTCATCTATCTTGTTGAAGATATCCTCGTCAACTAATTCCTCTGCCTCATCCATTACCCAACAGGTTACTCCTGAAATAGATTTCAAGTTTGCTGTCTGTGTAGATGAACCTGCTTTAATTCCTTTAAAGATAATCTTACTACCTGTCTTGATGTTAGTAATAGAACTCCTTGTTATATCAAAGTCAGCATCTAAACCTAGCATCTCAATCTTCTCTAAGAACTC
>TARA_R110002050_G_scaffold288282_3_pt1 | contig 13312 bp, 9 predicted proteins | sample TARA_R110002050 | Tara Oceans TARA_R110002050 (sample SAMEA4396988) | marine metagenome | biome: Polar Biome; feature: [DCM] deep chlorophyll maximum layer (ENVO:01000326); material: water (ENVO:00002006), including particulate matter (ENVO:01000060) such as... | depth 25 m
AAATTAAAGACCAAATTACTGTTGCCTTCATCGATGAAAACTAAAAAAACATTTAAAATTATAGCAGGTGTCATCGTGTTTTTTACGTTGCCCAGTTTATTGTTTTTTGTTTATTTGTTTTTTAAATATAATGAACCGCTTCCTTCAGGAATTCAAGGGAAAAATGCGGATGATTTGGCGTATAAAATGCTTGATGCTTTAGATAATGATGCTTACGAAAACACTAATTATATAGAGTGGACCTTTAAAAATCGTCATCATTACAAATGGGAAAAAAGCAAAAATTTGTGCACCGTTTTTTGGGAAGATTATAAAGTGGTTCTTAACTTAAATAATAGTACTTTAAATAAAGCCTATGTTCATGGTTTTACGATTAAAGGTGATATGGGTAAAGAATTAATCAATAAAGCTATCTCTTATTTTAATAATGATTCTTTTTGGCTGGTTGCACCCTATAAAGTTTTTGATTCTGGTACTGAACGAAGGCTTGTAAAATTAAATGATGGCGAAGATGGATTACTGATTACCTATACATCGGGCGGTTCAACTCCAGGTGATTCTTATCTTTGGTTGCTTGATACGAATGGCATGCCAAAAAGTTTTAAAATGTGGACATCCATTTTACCTATAAAAGGCCTTGAAGCTTCTTGGACTGACTGGACAATTACTGAAAGTGGTGCTAAACTACCTACCTTGCACAAACTTCTTTTTATCGGAATTGATATTACTGATATTCAAGGAACTAAATAAGTAGGCAGTATTCAGTCGCAGTTGGCGGTATTTAATTTAGGCCTTTAATAAGTTCTTCAATTTTATAAAATGTGGCTATCATTTAAATTTATTTTATTTTATATTGTGTAAACTGTGACTGATAACTGAAAACTTAACCAGACTTCTGCCCTACAAACTGTTGCGTTTTTAATTTAAACAACACATTAAATGAGGTTAAACTCCCGTAAATACGTGTAATATATTGTTGTAAATCAATTTTTCCCTGCTCATCAAGATTGCTTGAATTTATGCGCTGTTCCATAACCCTTAACCTATCCCGCACCATTGTTATTTTGTGAAAAAACGTGTCAATAGGTATTTCACTTGATTTTAAATTAGTATCACCTGGTTCTAAAATCAACTTACCACCTTTCCATTTATCTGCAATTGGGATAATTTCTGAAACATCACTCCATTTTTTTAATATGTCCGTAAGACTTCTTTCTACATCAAAAAAACTAATCGTATCCACATCACTATCAGCAGCTTCAATAACTTCAAAGTCATCATCTAAATCTATGGTTTCCAATCCGTTTTCTATAAACGTCACCCAATAATGTTGTGATGTCACGTTGGTTACCACACCTTTTCCGTATTCTGAATGATTAATTCGAGAGCCTATTCCTAATAATTTCATAAATATAAATTTTGTTAATTCGGTAAAACCGAAAATTATTAAATGTTAAACAATATCTTAATATTTTAGTTTAAACTAATTTCCACAATACATAAGGCATTTATAGAATACGAGCCATTTTAATAAAAATTAATCCATTACAAACATAATAAATCTTAGAAAGACAATGAACTGGTTTAAACTTTTTCAAAAAACGCAACAACTATTTTATATTTAAAGGTTGCTTTAAAAATCTTATTTTTATTAAAACACCAAACAAATGTTTTTTTTTAAACCCCCACTATTAAAAAGGGTTATTTGTGAAAAAATATATATGTAACAAACTCAGACATTAAAAAAGACAAGTATTAAACAGCCAAAAATATTACAAACCACTATTGCTCCTGTTTTTAACAAGGGTTGTCGATTGTTTGTTGGGTGTTTTAAAACGTTAAAAAATTCTAAAATGATGTTTAATGCTTGTTTTCTTTTTGTACCTTAAAGTTTAAATTAAGAACCATTTAAAAAATTAATCATGAAAAAAATATGCATTTTATTGTTTTTAATATCTGGGTTTACTTTTGCATACAATGCGGAAGTGCTTAAACCAGAACTAAACGAACCTAAAGTAGGAGATGTTCTAGTAATTAATGAATCTTCTGGAAACACTTACAACCACATTTTTTTCCCTAAATTAAATTTTATTGTAAAAAGAGGAGGTCAAGCTACCTACAAAAGTGTTCATGGCAACTATGTAATAATTAAGAATGTTACAAAAAAAGAGAATGGAGACATTTATGTTGTTTTAGAAAAAAAGAATGGCGGAAAATTTTTTAGCTATCTTAAAAAAGTAAAGGCTAATTATACTAAATCATTAAATTCCGGTGAAATGTCTTTAATAAGATCTTGAAATTAAGGTATAATATTTTTTTTTGTTAACAACAACCTTCGGCAAGGTTTTTAATACAGCGGCATTGGGGCTGTAAGTTAAAAAACTATTATTCGTTTACGCCCTTTTAGTATGGTCAATAAAAACGTATGATTTAAAAAACAAAAGGTTTATAAATAAGCAAACATGAATTGTCTTTTCTCTCATCAAAAATCCTCAATTACCAATGTGTTTGAGGATTTTCTGTTTACAAAACCGTAAATACACTTCTTTTCATTTTTCATTATAGAATCTGTCTCTTTGCACTCCAGTCTGCCGAATACAGGCAGGTTTGCAATAATTTATGAGCCAATTCGACGATTTTATTGAAGTAAAAGGAGCCAGGGTTCACAATCCTTAAAGTATTGATGTTTCTTCCTAAAGGAAAAACAACTGGTCATTGCAGAGCAATATGGTAGTGGAAAACATTATGGACTTAAACCGTTAATTGACTTTCTTGTAAATAACCTTTCCTACTTTGTTAATATGCCTTAACAATTCTTGATTGTCCAATTTTTCAAATAGTGATACGTCAAATTTATATGGCAACATCTCATTTTCTATTTGACTTTCAATCCTTAATAAATTATCAAAAGAAACATTCCCTTTTAAAGTAATGTCTATATCCGATCCTTCCCGATAATTTCCCATTGCCCTTGACCCAAAAATAACAGCTTCTTGTATATTGGAATTATTTCTAAACACATTAAGTATTTTTTCAATAACCTTATCGCTTAAGCCATATCTCATCTTTTTTCAAAAAAATTATTTATCTTCCTCTTCTCTCAAAGCTATCATTTTATCATTAAAACTGTTAAATAAAGCCGTATAATCATTTAAAATATTGTCAACAATCTCTTTTGCGGTTTCCTCATCATAAGTATGACTCGTTTTATTACGACTTACTATCATATCCATCCAAATTTCCCCCTTACTAATTAAATTGTAACTAAATGCTTCACGAGTTGCATCTCTACTGCCTCTAATCTCAACATTGCCTTGATAATAAAAATAATCTTTCATCACATTCCAAGCCAATTCGTGCGTAAACTCAAAACATTGGATTAAACCTTGTTGTTCAAGTTCATTTAATGCTCTTTTACTGGCTATGGCAACAGCCTTGTTAAGTCTTTCAAGTGCTTTACTATAATTACTTAATCGTTGATGCCAACGTATGTCTTGCTTCATAATACGAGATTTGCATTAAAACAGTAAAATTAGTGATAATTAGTAAAAATGGCTATAAATCTTTTGTAAAATAAGACCATTCAACACACTCTGAAAACAGAATTTTTTTTTACAAAACCATAAATACACTTCATTTTATTTTTCTGCTCAAAAATTGTACTTTTGCAAACTTGTCTGCCGAATTTGGCAGATTTGCAATTCTATGACCAAAATCGAAGACTATATAGAGGTTCAAGGCGCCCGGGTTCACAACCTAAAAAACATAGATGTTTTTATACCCAGGGAAAAACTGGTTGTCATTACCGGATTGTCTGGTAGCGGTAAATCATCATTGGCTTTTGATACCATTTATGCTGAAGGGCAAAGGCGTTATATTGAAACTTTTTCTGCATATGCACGCCAATTTCTTGGTGGTTTAGAACGCCCTGATGTTGATAAAATTGATGGATTGTCGCCGGTTATTGCCATTGAGCAAAAAACAACGAGTAAATCGCCTCGTTCAACCGTAGGCACCATTACTGAAATTTATGATTTCTTGCGATTATTGTTTGCACGCGCGTCTGATGCGTATAGCTACAATACCGGAGAAAAAATGGTAAGTTATAGTGATGAGCAAATCAAAGAACTCATCATTAACGATTTCAAAGGAAAACGCATCAATATATTAGCACCGGTTGTGCGGTCCCGTAAAGGGCATTATAGGGAATTATTTGAACAAATTGCCAAACAAGGTTTTGTAAAAGTAAGAACCGATGGTGACATTCAGGACCTTAAAAAAGGTATGAAACTTGACCGATACAAAATGCACGATATAGAAATTGTGATTGACAGATTGGTCATTGATAATACCGTTGATAATGACAAACGAATCACTGAGACCATAAACACGGCCATGTATCATGGTGATGATGTTTTAATGGTTATTGACCAAGACACGAACGAAGCACGATATTTCAGTAGAAATTTAATGTGCCCTTCCTCTGGAATTTCATACCCCAATCCTGAACCAAATAATTTTTCATTTAATTCACCAAAAGGGGCATGTCCAAAATGTAACGGTATAGGTTCATTGTACCAAGTTAATAAAAAGAAGATTATCCCAGATGACTCACTTTCAATTAAAAATGGGGCATTAGCTCCACACGGCCCAGAAAAAAACAGTTGGATATTCAAACAATTTGAAATCATTGCACAGCGCTACAATTTTAAATTAAGCGATGCTTATAAAGATATTCCTGAAGACGCTAAACAAATGATTTTGTTTGGTGGAAACGAAAAGTTTTCTGTTGAAAGTAAAACCTTAGGGGTAACACGCGATTATAAAATTGATTTTGAAGGCGTTGCTAATTTCATTGAAAATCAATATGACACAGCAGAATCAAGGTCTTTAAAGCGATGGGCTAAAGATTATATGGATAAAATAACCTGTCTAGAATGTCATGGTAGCCGACTTCGACAAGAATCGCTTTACTTCAAAATAAATAATAAAAATATAGCCGATTTAGCTCAAACGGACATTATAGAACTAAGCGTTTGGTTTAATGATCTGCATAACCATCTATCAGAAAAACAATTAAAAATAGCTGAAGAAGTAATTAAAGAGATTAAAACACGGCTTCAGTTTTTAATAGATGTGGGCTTAAATTATTTATCGTTAAACAGAAGTTCCAAATCATTGTCCGGTGGTGAAGCACAGCGTATTAGGTTAGCCACCCAAATAGGTTCACAACTAGTTGGTGTGTTATATATTCTTGATGAGCCCAGTATAGGTTTACATCAGCGTGACAATGAAAAACTTATAAACTCACTGATTTCTTTAAGGGACATAGGGAATTCAGTTATTGTTGTTGAGCACGATAAGGAAATGATTGAACGTGCTGATTATGTGATTGACATTGGCCCGAAAGCTGGAAAACACGGTGGCGAAATTATAAGTATAGGAACTCCAGAGGAATTAAAAACGCATCAAACGTTAACGGCTGATTACCTTAACGGAACAAAAAAAATTGAAATACCAACAAAACGAAGAAAAGGCAACGGTCATGCCATTACTTTAAAAGGCTGTACCGGTAATAACCTTAAAAATGTAACAGTATCTATTCCGTTAGGAAAAATGATTGGTGTCACAGGGGTTTCCGGAAGCGGTAAATCAACCTTAATAAATGAGACGCTCTACCCCATTCTAAATGCTTATTATTTTAATGGTGTAAAAAGACCAATGCCTTATAAAAATATTGACGGTTTAAAATATATTGATAAAGTAATTGATGTAAATCAATCACCTATTGGAAGAACGCCTAGAAGTAATCCGGTAACTTATACTGGAACCTTTAGTGAAATTAGAAGTTTATATGCTAAAATTCCGGAAGCCATGATTCGTGGCTACAAAGCCGGTAGATTTAGTTTTAATGTTTCCGGAGGAAGATGTGAAACCTGTCAAGGTGGCGGTTTACGGGTTATTGAAATGAATTTTTTACCTGATGTTTATGTTGAATGTGAAACCTGTCAAGGGAAACGCTTCAATAGGGAAACTTTAGAAATCAGATATAAAGGCAAATCAATTAGTGATGTTTTGGATATGACCATTGATGAAGCCGTGACCTTTTTTGAGCATATTCCAAAAATACACAATAAGTTAAAAACCATTAAAGATGTTGGTTTGGGCTATATCACCCTAGGGCAACAAAGCACCACGCTTTCTGGTGGTGAAGCTCAACGTATAAAACTTGCTACAGAATTAAGCAAGCGTGATACTGGCAACACCTTTTATATTTTAGACGAACCCACTACAGGCTTGCATTTTGAAGATATAAGGGTTTTGATGGTTGTTTTGAATAAATTGGTTGATAAGGGAAATACCGTGCTTATCATTGAACATAATTTAGATGTTATTAAAACCGTTGACCATATTATAGATATTGGATATGAAGGCGGAAAAGGAGGTGGACAAATTATTGTAGAAGGCACGCCTGAGGAGGTTGCAAAACATAAAAAAAGCTATACAGCCCAATTCCTGAAAAAAGAACTAAATTAGCAAGGTTAAAATCAAAAAATATGAGGCAAGAACTGCATCCAAAAGGATGGAATGAAATAAAAACCAATGACTCCTGGGCTATTTTCAAAATCATGGGAGAGTTTGTCAGCGGTTTTGAAAAAATGAGTAAAATTGGCCCATGCGTAACTATTTTTGGGTCAGCAAGGACAAAACCAACAGACACCTATTATTTGTTAGCCGAGAAAATAGCAAAACGAATTGTAGAGTCTGGATACGGCGTTATAACAGGTGGCGGGCCAGGAATTATGGAGGCTGGAAACAAAGGCGCCCACCTTGGCGGCGGAACCTCTGTTGGATTGAATATTGAGTTGCCGTTTGAACAACATGACAATCCATATATAGACAGTGATAAAAGTTTGGATTTTGATTATTTTTTTGTCAGAAAGGTCATGTTCGTGAAATATTCACAAGGGTTTGTAGTCATGCCCGGTGGTTTTGGGACACTTGATGAATTGTTTGAAGCGATTACTTTAATTCAAACCCATAAAATTGAAAAATTCCCAATTATTTTAGTTGGAACTGAATTTTGGAAAGGCCTATTTGAATGGATAAAAAAGACTCTATTAAACGAATTTGGGAATATTAGTGAGAAAGATTTAGATTTAATTCATGTAGTTGATACTGAAAATGAAGTCATTGGCATTTTGGATGCTTTTTATAAAGAATCTGACTTTAGTCCAAATTTTTAGTGCAATTCAAACGTTTTAATTCCATTAACACATATCAATTACAAATACTAAATTTTGTTATATTGCCAAACCAAGCTATCTTAAATAATAACCTTTTAATGTTTTTTTAAAAAATTGAGATTTAAACTATTAAGCTTTTTAATGATAAGTTTTGCATGTCATACTGTTTCTGGTCAAAATAGTATTGACCTGAGAGCTGTATTCAATATTGAAAAAAAACAAATCACCATATCTCAAACCATTCAATACCAAAACACCTCAAATGATGTGCTTCAAACTATTTACCTGAACGATTGGAACAATAGTTACGCCACAAAAAAAACGCCATTGGCAAACAGGATTGCAGAAGAATACAAATATGAATTTCACCTGGCAAAAAATGAAGACAGGGGTTATTCTGTGATTACTTCCATAAAACAAAATCATGAAGAACTGTTTTATGAAAACGTAAAGGGCCACTTGGATATTATAAAAGTTGAACTAAAAACACCATTAAAACCCAAAGAATTTTACAACATAAACCTCTCTTACATTATTCAAATCCCAAGTGATAAATTTACTGGTTATGGAATAACACCAACGGGCGATATCAATTTAAGATATTGGTACATTACACCGGCAGTTTACAATGGCAGCTGGCAATATTTCAGCAATAAAGATTTAGATGATTTATTTATTCCGGAAGCTAATGTAAATCTGGAAATAGTGTGTCCCATAGCTTATAAAATTACTTCTGAATTAAATGTAAGTAGCGTTATTAAAGATTCTGTAAATCAAACAGTTAAGTTAAAAGGAAATAATGTAGTAAATAATAAATTATTTTTAAGCAAAACCCCGGATTTTAATACTATAAAAAGTGATAAGTTTTCGTTAATTTCAAATATAAAAGATGAAAACCTAGCTGTTATTGATAAGGTTTTAATCTCTGAAAAAATATCGAATTTTATATTTGATAACCTGGGTCCATATCCTCATGAAAAGCTACTTTTAACAAATATTGATTACGAAAAAAATCCTATTTATGGCTTGAATTTTCTGCCAAAATTCATTCATCCATATCCTGAAAATTTTCAATATGAACTAAAGATTTTAAAAATTGCCCTATATAATTATTTAGAGAACGTATTACTTGTGAATCCAAGAAAAGATCAATGGTTACTTGATGGTTTACAAATATATTATTTAATGAAATATGTAGAGATCAACTACCCCAATATGAAGTTTTTGGGCTCTTTTGCTAATGTTTGGGGAATACGCTCTTTTCATGCGGCCGATTTAAATTTTAACGACAAATACATGCTTGCTTATATGATGATGGCAAGAACCAATAGAGACCAGCCATTAACTATGGCAAAAGATTCTTTGCTGAAATTCAATAAAAATATAGCTAATAAATATAAAGCGGGAATTGGTTTTAAATATCTCGATGATTTTATAAATTCAGATGTGTTGGAAACCACAATTAAATCATTTTTAGTTGAAAATAGCCTAAAAGAAACATCAGGACAAGATTTTGAAACCTTTTTGAAAAGCAAGACAAATAAAGATGTTGAGTGGTTTTTTAGTGATTATTTAAAAACTCGGGGGAAAATAGATTTTAAAATAAAAAATGTTTCGAAAACAGAAGATTCCATAACCTTAACCATTAAAAATAAGGTTGCCAATAATATGCCAATTTCATTATACACATTAAATAATGACAGTGTTGTTTCAAAAACATGGATTGAAAATATAACCGAAAGTAAAACCATAACAATTCCCAGAAATGATGCTAATAAATTGGTTTTAAATTATGAAAATATTATCCCGGAAATTAATTTAAGAGATAACTGGAAGTCATTAAAAGGATTCTTTTTTAATAATAAACCTTTGCAATTTAGAGTTTTCAAAGATATTGAAGACCCTAATTACAATCAAGTGTTTTTCATGCCAATTATTGAATTTAATAATATTTATGATGGTTTAACATTAGGGGTTAAAACCTACAATAAAACCCTATTAAGAAAGCATTTTAATTATAAATTGGAGCCTAAATATTCGTTAAAATCTAAGTCTTTAACAGGATCTGCAAATATTTACAACATTCATGATATTGAAAACAGCAATCTTTATTTAATAAACTATGGCGTTAGAGGAGGTTATGAATCTTATGCTGAAAATTTGTTTGTACGAGAAATAACACCTTACTTGTCATTTTTCTTTAGAGACGATAAAGATTTTCGTTCAAATATAAGAAATGCATTATATCTAAGATATTTAGATATTAATCGTGACCGTGACATTTATAATATTTTAAATACTTCTGAACCAAATTACAACATCCTTAACATGAGGTACGTGCATTCAAATGATAATTTAGTTAATTATGATAGTTGGTATGCCGATTTTCAAGTAGCAAAAACATTTACAAAAGTTTCTTTTAACTATGAATACCGTAAATTGTTTGAAAATAACCGCCAATTGAACCTGCGAGCATTCACTGGGGCTTTTTTAAAAAACATTAATAAAATTGATTCTAATTATTTTAGTTTTGCCTTAGACAGACCCACAGATTATTTATTTGATTATGCGTATTTAGGACGATCTGAATCTACAGGTATTTTTAGTCAGCAATATATTGACACTGAAGGGGGTTTTAAGTCAAAACTAGAAAACCCTTTTGCAAACCAATGGATGACGACTTTTAATGCAAGCACAACCTTATGGAGAGATATTTTATTTTATTCTGATTTTGGTCTTGTAAAAAATAAATTTGCACCAACAGAATTTGTCCATGACTCTGGTATTAGAATTAATTTGGTGATTGATTATTTTGAAATCTATTTCCCAATATATTCAAATTTAGGTTGGGAAATTGGTCAACCAAATTATGATCAAAAAATCAGATTCAAATTTACGGTTGACCCAAAATCCTTGTTTGGTTTATTCAGGAGGCGTTGGTATTAAAATTGTTAATTTATTAATTTATTTTTGATTAATATTGTTTTTTGATTAATTATTCGCAAAAAAAATATTCAATTAAATTATTTCACTAAGAATCCTTTAATTGATTGAAATAAAATTCATTGCATTACCATAAACTTTACTTAAATTTGTCAAAAGTCAAACCAACACCTCATGCAACCTATTCCTGATTTAAAAAATAATATGTCTTTTGAAGATTTTAAAACTGAAGTTTTAAATGACTATAAAATTGCGGTAACAAGTCGTGAATGCAGTTTGCTTGGTAGACGTGAAGTATTGACAGGAAAAGCTAAATTTGGAATATTTGGTGATGGAAAAGAAGTGCCTCAATTGGCAATGGCAAAGGCATTTTTAAAAGGGGATTTCCGGTCAGGGTACTATCGTGACCAAACCTTTATGATGGCTCTTGGTGAATTGACTGTTGAGCAGTTTTTTGCAGGTTTGTACGCAAATACAGATTTAAATTTAGAACCTATGTCTGCCGGCAGACAAATGGGCGGTCATTTTACAACGCATAGTTTAGATGAAAATGGTCATTGGAAAGACTTAACCAAACAATACAATTCAAGTGCAGATATCTCACCTACTGCAAGTCAAATGCCACGTTTGCTTGGTTTAGCCCAAGCCTCAAAAATTTACAGAAACGTTAAAGGCATTGATACTACAAATTTTTCTATACAAGGAAATGAAGTTGCCTGGGGTACTATTGGAAATGCTAGCACAAGTGAAGGTTTATTTTTTGAAACTATAAATGCTGCAGGCGTATTACAAGTTCCAATGGTAATTAGTGTTTGGGATGATGAATATGGTATTTCAGTACACGCAAGAAATCAAACCACTAAAGAAAACATTTCAGAAGTATTAAAAGGCTTTCAGCGCACAAAGGATGAGAAAGGGTTTGAAATTTTGCGTGTTAAAGGATGGGATTATGCAAATCTTATAGAAACCTATCAAGAAGCCGCTGCCATAGCGAGAGAAGACCATGTGCCTGTTTTAATTCATGTGACAGAATTAACACAACCTCAAGGTCATTCTACCTCTGGTTCCCATGAGCGCTATAAAAACAAAAATCGCTTAAAATGGGAAATGGAAAATGATTGCAATTTAAAAATGCGTTCCTGGATTATTGAAAGTGGTATTGCTACTAACGAAACTTTAACAGATATTGAAAGAACCATAAAAAAAGAGGTTAGAATCGGCAGAAAAAATGCTTGGGATCTTTTTTTAAAACCGATAGTAAAAAGTAGTCAGGAACTGGTAACTATATTAACAAATTATGCCTCTTCAAGTGTTCATTCCGATTTTATATTAAAAACAAAAAATATTTTACTGGCTATTGAAGAGCCAACAAGAAAGGATTTATTATCTAAATCAAGAAAATTATTGCATCACAGCATAGGCGATGTTTCTCCTGAAAGACAACATCTCGTTAACTGGTTAAATAATTATTTACAGGAAAATCAATCGGATTTTAGCTCACATTTATATTCAGAAACTGATAAATCCCCTATAACAATAGAAGAAGTAAAACCAACGTATGATAAAGATGCCGGGGTAGTTGATGGAAGAATCATTATTCGCGATAATTTCGATTTTATTTTTAACAACCACCCAGAAACCTTAATTTTTGGAGAGGATACTGGCTATATTGGAGATGTAAACCAAGGACTTGAAGGCTTACAGGAAAAATATGGCGAGCTTAGGGTTGCTGATACGGGTATTAGAGAAGCAACTATTGTAGGTCAAGGTATTGGTATGGCCATGCGCGGCTTAAGGCCTATTGCTGAAATTCAATATTTAGACTACTTAATGTATGCCTTACAAATTATAAGTGATGATTTGGCCACTTTACATTACAGAACCAAAGGGCGTCAAAAAGCGCCGCTCATTATAAGAACTCGTGGTCACAGATTAGAAGGCATTTGGCATTCTGGATCCCAATTAGGAGGTGTTATAAACTTAGTCCGCGGGATTCATGTTCTGGTTCCTAGAAACATGACTAAAGCAGCAGGATTTTACAATACACTATTACTTGGTGATGAACCTGCATTAGTCATTGAATGCCTAAACGGATACAGACTTAAGGAAAAACTACCAAATAATATTGGAGAATTTAAAACCCCAATTGGTGTTGTTGAAACCGTTAAAAAAGGAAATGATATTACATTGGTTTCTTATGGATCTACACTTCGTATTGTTGAAGACGTAGCTAAAGATTTGTTACTGGTTGATATTGATGCTGAAGTTATAGATGTACAATCATTGCTGCCATTTGATTTAAATCATGATATTGCAAAGAGTATATCTAAAACAAATCGTGTCATGATTATAGATGAAGATGTTCCTGGTGGTGCTTCAGCTTATATTTTGAATGAGATTTTAAACACGCAAAATGGTTATCAATATTTAGATAGTCAACCAAAAACATTAACCGCCAAAGCACATAGACCAGCGTATGGGACGGATGGTGATTATTTCTCAAAACCGTCTGCTGAAGATATTTTTGAAGCTGTTTATAACGTCATGCATGAAATGAGTCCAGATGATTTTCCTAAATTGAGATAAGTATTTATCTCAAATTTTAATATTTCACCACATATAAGCTCTCCTTAAAGCCATTTTAAAGTCCTGTATTTTTCTCTTTTTAGAGCGTTTGACGGCTAACAGACTTTGTTTGACGAATATTATTGTGTTTTATGGTTCCTTCAATTTGCTTTGAGTTATAAATAACAATTAACTTAAAACTAATTAATCATGAAGAAAATTATTTTAATAGCAATCATTGCTATAAGTTCAGTACAAGTATATTCCCAAAATTTTGGAGTAAGAGCAGGTATAGATTTAGCAACAGCCAAAGCAAATTTTGATGGTATTTCTGTAAGTGACAATGAAACAGGTTTTTATATTGGATTATTCACTAAATTTAATATATCGGAAAAATTTAATATTAGGCCAGAGGCCAATTACATTAGCATTAAAGACTTAGATCAAATTCAAGTACCCATATTAGCTGAAATTGAATTGACTGATAAATTTAGTGCATTGGCAGGACCTAGTGGTTAACACGGTTCGATTTGTGCCACCCATTATGGTTGGTTAGT
>TARA_R110002050_G_scaffold229417_1_pt1 | contig 13310 bp, 10 predicted proteins | sample TARA_R110002050 | Tara Oceans TARA_R110002050 (sample SAMEA4396988) | marine metagenome | biome: Polar Biome; feature: [DCM] deep chlorophyll maximum layer (ENVO:01000326); material: water (ENVO:00002006), including particulate matter (ENVO:01000060) such as... | depth 25 m
TCCATCTGTAGGTGCTACAATACCTGATGTAGTCTTTTCCCATAAGTCACCACTTTTAAATACTATATCACCAAAACAATTTAAACTTGTAAAATCTAATGTATAATCTATATCTAAAGGTAATACTTTAGTTTTGATTAAAGATGCTACATTATTACTATTAACATTATTATCATTAATATCATCAGAATCTTTATCATTAAAATCTTTTAGAAGTTTGTGCACCAAATTTTTAAGATATTGGTAATCTTTTTTAAAATCATATGTATTGTTCTCCATCTTAGTATAAAATATAACCTGTTACTATTTCTTCAAAATCTATTTTTAAAGTGTTTATATCTATGTGAGTCTTATCCACATTTACATCCTTATAAGTGCCATCAGCAAATAGTACCCAGACTTCACTAATAGGTTTATAACCTAAATTGTGAACTAAAGTTAAACTATCTACATTTTCAAAAGTTTTTACTTTTGTTTTACCTAAGAAATCTACATCAGAAACTTTACTTGCATTTTTAATCACCCAAGTAAAATTGTTTAATTTTTCATCAAACATTTTAGATAAGGTAATAAAACCTTTACCATAAAAAACGTAGCTTTGTACAGACTCTATTTCTTGCCCTTGTATAGGTACAAGGTTACCTTTAGCTTTATCATTGAAAATATTCTTCAAGGTAAATTCAAAACCTGTAGGTACAGATTCTATATCAGGTAAAATTACAGAATAATCATCTGCAGGCTCTATTAAGATTATGTCATTATTGTTTTCTATGGTTACGTCAAAAGCAGCAGCCCTAGTTACAGTTTGTTGGTAAGTTTGTACATTACCTGAAAGTTCACCTCTCCATAATGCATACAATCTAGCTTTAATGAGTCTAACATCATTTGTTAAATTTGTAACAATGGTTCTTAAATTTTTAGCCATAGTGTTTTATTTTACCTTTAAAGTTAAGAATAATCTTCTTAAAACTTATACGTGAAAAAGCGTAGTTTAAAAAAACTACATTTTAAAAAAATAATATGTAAAAATATTTAAACTTCTTGTCTTGCTGTCATTGTACAAGAATTTACTGTGTACACATTAGTACCAGCCTTAGACAATAAGAAAGTTATCTTTAACTCGTAATAAGGACTGGGGTTTATCCCAATTGAAGGAGGAGAAATATTGTAGAATAAACTTGTTATGTCAGAAAAAGGTATAAAAGTACTTCCTGGTTTGCCAACAAGCTCTTCTCCACCTACAAAGCCATTACCTCCATAAGTTACACTTGAACCAGAGTTGTCTGGAACTTCTATGGTTTCTATTATCATTTTATCTACATCAGCATCTAATGTAAACATACTTTTAGTGAAATAACCTCCTACTATAAGTAAGTTGGCTTTAACTAAATCATTGCTATTAGTGCAAACAGCTGGGGGTATACACCCTGGTTTAGCCTCTTCTGCTACAAACTTATACTGTTCTTTGTAAGTACAGATACTATCACACTCATATTGAAGTTTTACTAAAGACTGTTTTAAAGTTCTTACCTTAGCTTCATACTCTAGATGACCTGCTCCTAGTTGTTTCATTGCATATTCAATAGAATACACTAATGTGTTTAAAAGTAATAAAGCTTTAGAATAAGCTTCATCACCAAGGATTATTTTCCTTGAAATTGTTTCTGTAACACTTCCTATTAAGATTTTAACATTGTTTAAATCCATAGGTGTTCTAGAACACTTATCTTGCCAAAGAGGTAAGTAAGTTCCTGCATAACCTTCTAAATCAAAAAATAATCTTTTATCATTAGTAAGACTAGGTAAGTTTATTAAGTTATCCATTAAACTAATATTATAGTATTATTAACTGTCCCATAGCCTGTACCATTCACTATTTGTGTATTCTCATAAGTAGGGCAAGTATTACAAATTTCACACGTTTCATTTAATTGTGTTATTATTGTGTTGGCTTCATTATAGAACCCATTTCTAACTGCAGCATGTAAGCTACTTAAGAACATAGATGCATATAACAAATTATCTCCACAACTTTCACAACCTGAAACTATTAGCTGATTACAACCATCTATTTTGGCAGACATTGCCTTATTTAATATGCACTCTTCATACTGTACAAAGTTAGCTATAACACCTGTAGCATTATTTGAATTACAACATTCATCTGTGGCTATCACTTCATCAGAAGTAAATTCTGCTATATACAGTCCTGAAATATAAGATAACCCCAGCTTTTCAGCTGGGATTGTAAAATTCTCCACTTCAGATTGGTTCAATAATAAGTCTGATACATCTATGTAAGTTGTATTTGATTTATAATCTGATGACTTCCAGATTTTAGCTGTTGTTACTAATTGTCCTACTGGAACTGAAACATCTACTAGAATGTTAGTTCCAAAATCATCTATCTTAAATGTGTTTATGTTTACCATCTTGTTATCTTATCTTAATCTTATTAATTATGCTCCTAAAGCTTCAAAACCAAATGGTTCTAATAAACCATCCATAACAGCTAAAAAATCTTCAAGTGCTGCATCTCCTGTTGGGAAAGCTACCCAAGTAGTTGCATGACTCATTTCTTCTGACCAACCAGCAATATTCTTAGGGTCATAAGTAATAGCAACAACATCATAATTAACTTTTTCATCTACTGAGTAGACTAACTCTCTAGCTGTACTTGTAGCAACTTGTAATACATAAGGAGAACCATTGAAATCATTAGAAAGATATTCTTTCTGTTTTAAATCATATCCAGCACCTTCTTCATACTTCATCTCTTGTAATACAACAGGTGTAATTTTACCTTCAAATCCTGCAATACCAGAAACTTCAATAGTAGTTTGTCTTGGCTTGTAGTATCTTAAGTTTACTGAACAATATTTAGTAACTGCAACAGGAACTGTTTCAATTTTTAAGTCAGTGTATAAAAAACCAGCAGTATCAGATAAAGTAGCATTGTAAGCAATTAATAAAGCTAAATCTTCATCAGACACTTCTGCACCTGCAGAAATATCTCCAGAAAAATCAGTGTTACCATTTGCAGTATCAATAGTAGCTTTAGTTAAAGCAGCTCTTGCAACAGAAGTAGCAATAGCTAATTTATTAGGCTCTCTGTTTACAGCAAGTTTTAACCCTAAAGTTAAAGCATTAGCATCACCTGTTGGGCATAAAACAGAACAGTCATCACAATCTCCAGTTGTAAATAAGTAAGGTACAGTAAATTGGTTGTAACCTTGTCTTTTATAAATCTCATTGTTACTAAAAGATAACCTAATCCCATATTCAGTCTCACAGTCAACAGTATAGTCTCCTACTTTAACAATAAGTGCTTCAGGTGCACTATAAGGCTTAACTGTATAATCTCTAACTCCTTTTAAAGGAATGTTTTGTCCTGCAGACTTTGAGATAGCCAACCCTGTTTCATCAGTTCTTGCTAAAAAGATATTCTTAGCTTTACTTGTACCATCTACTGAAAGGTTTGTTTCAGCATTAACAACTGCAATATTACCTACAGCTCCTTCAGCTACTTCAGATAAAGTCTTATCTTTAGCTTCTACATTACTTCCAACTAGTACTTTAAATACATCGTTATTTGTACTCATAATTTTTTTATTTTAAATTGTTTAAACTCAATTTTGCAAGTTTTACTTGATAGTCAGGCATTTGTAGTTGCCCTGTTACTAGTAGTACTGCTATATCTATAACTTCTCTGTGAGTCTGATTAGGTAAGATACAATCTTGTGTTCCAGGGTTACCTGGTCCTCCTAATGCAACTCCTGCTAATGTGTTGTAAGTACCTCCTGGAAAATCTTCAGCATCATGCATATAATCTATTTGTTTGATGTAAGATAGTTTTAAGGAAGTAACTGTAAAATCATTTGCATCTTCAATCACTATTCCACCACTTTTAAATACACCATTGACTTCACCCCATTCAAAAGATGATGTATCAAATGGGCTAATTTCATACTCATCATCATGTTGCTTTATCTTTAGTATACCTAATTTTGTACAATTTTTTATCATAGCAACTCTTCCTCTTAGATAGTACATATAATCTGTTGGAAGAGTTGCTACATCATTTATAAAAGCTACCTCTACATCAGTAACTAATGTTCTAATGTCATCTATATTTCTTTGAGATTTCTCAAATCCTAGATGACTTCTTAATCTAGGTTCTGCTACCATTTTAACAAATAGTTCAGCAGCTTCATTAAGTACCCAATCAATTTCAGGTATTCTTAAATTCTTATACTGTTGACTATCAAGTTTGTTTAACTTCATTTTGAAGTCATAGTGCATTTCCTTAATGTTCATAGTTATTAATTAATTTGAGCTAAAAGTCTTAACTTAAGCTCTTGGTTCTTAACATCATTTAAATACTCTGCAACATCATACATATCTACACCTAGTATAGAATCATGATAAAGTATCTTATGTCCTACTTTCTTTAAAACATTTTTCTGTAAACACTCTAGCACTAAAGCTTCCATAGCTGCTTTCTCTTTATCTTTCATAATAAAGTCTACAACTTTTGATGGGTCTTTTTCTACTAGTTTATCTATTTCTACTTCAATGAAATCATCTGATTCATTCTTAGCATTTTTACCAGCTAGTATCATTAGTAATTGAACCTTTCTAGTTTTTGCTAGTTTATTAGATTCAATAATAGCTTTTTTCTTAATCTGTATCTTAGAAGCTTTTACTTCATTAGCTGCAGCTTCATCAAATAATACATGAGTTGCTTCAGGATAAGCACCATCTTCATACTCTAGCATTGAGTTAGCTATATACTTTGATTCTTTCATTATTTTATACTTGATAAAATCTAAAGGTCTATCAGTGTCAAAAAATAAAGTGTGGTTTTCTAATTTAATTCTTGCAGTTTTAGAGTCCCAAAATAAGTGAGGAGTTTCATGACTGTACATTTTAGATAAATCTTGTTTAAAGATTTTTCCATACTCTTCTTCTTCTTTTGTATTTAAACCTGTTGCATACTCTAATGTTTCTGCATTCACTAAGGCTTGTAAAGTCTTAGGTCTTGTAAAACTATCTTTACCTGTTTTACCATGCCATGTTTTTCTTTCTATAGGTCTTACTTCAATTTTCATTTAATTCAGTTTTGGTTAAAAAATAAGTAGGCTTTTTACAGCCTACTTACAAATATAAGAAAATAATCTGATATATTAATTTCTATCTAAGATTAATTCTCCACATCTTGTTACATCTTCAATATGTAAACCACAAGATTTAGATACATGCATCTCATAGTATTCACCAGAGTGAGCCATATCTCCACCATTAGTAGGTCCATAAGGTCCAGTTAAACCTTTAACATAACCAAATGCATGAGAGTCTTTCTTATTCATAATCTTGATGTTACTACCTTTATCAGCAGAAAAATCTAAGAATGTGATTCTTTGAGACTCTACAGGGAATCCTGAAATAGGGTCAATTTCAAAGTTGATAGACCTATCATCATACAATGGATTATGGATTAACTCTAAAGAAGAACCATTTGCCATGTTGTATTTAACGTATTGGTAACCTGCCTCTAAAGCATTAGGGTTTAAGTCAGACTTAACACCACCTTGGTAATTCTCCACATTCTTAATGAATCCAGACTTATTGATAAAGTCTTCAACAGCTCTATGGAATTGTAACATACCAAATTCACCTGTATAACCTTTAACATTTCTACCTTGTCCTGGCTTACTTCTAGAATAGAAGATATCCATTAAGTACTCTTCAATAAGAGTTGTAGATAAATGTGTATACTTGTGAATATGAGAATCTTCTAATTGCTCTTGTAATCCAGGTCCAGATTGAACTTTTCTACCATTAGCAGCCATAACAGAATCAGCTCTTCTGCCATACCAGTAACCAGCTTCTAATTCTCTGTACCATTGTTGCCAGTACTCTACCTCTGCATACTTCATCCATGATTTATGGAATCCACCTTTAGAATCAGGTACAGCTACAGCTAATACTTCTTGGTTAGCATAATCAGTAATTTTATACTTCTTTCTAAACTTAGACATTTGATTTCTAAGAGAAATTGGAGTACTGAACTGAGTAGAACCACCTTGAGTATCTGCTTCTCCATAAGTAGAGAATAACTTAGCCCATTTAGTTCCTGGCTTTAAATATTGTACAGGTAAGAAATCTTGGTCATTATCTGAGTTTAATCTTACTGTGTAAACCCAACCATCACCATGTCTAGTTACTTCATCTTGAATCCTTACTTGAAACTTCTTGTTAGAAGTACCAGGATGAATTACATCACCAGGTACATACCAACTCTCATCTAACTTAATCTTAAAAGTAGATTTGAATTTACCAGGCATTGTTTCAGAGATAGGCATAACATTTTCCATTACTACTAATGGTCTAGTGTTAGCACCCTTTAAGTCCCATTCCCATTCTGTAGAGGTAATAGTTTCTTCTGTTTTCTTATCTCCCATTAATACAGAAGACAAAGGGTTATCAGAATAAATATTCTTCGCAGAGAATAATTGATTCATTGTACCCAATACTTTGTGTGGTTTAGCAATTAATGCTTTACCTAAATGATTTAATTCAGTCATGTTGGATTGCCACTCCATATCCTTAGTGACCAACTTGCTTCCTAATGCAGCCATAGTGTTTTTTTGTTATTAATTTAAATTTATAAATAGTCAGCTAAACTCTTCCTTTTGCCCATAGAAGAACCAGCCTTTGGTGGTTGCTTTGTACTCTTACTTCTTCTTAATTCTTCTTTAGCTTTCTTAGTAACATCTGTTGTTGCAGAGTTTTTAATACTAGAGAAATCAAAATCAGTCTTAAGTAATTTTGCTATTAAAATAGCTTTACTCTCATCTTGCATAGCTGTATACAAATCTCTTTGCATCTCAGTTATCTCTTGTCCATTTTCTAACTTCACATTCCTTTTAGACATGTAGTTAGGTAAAACAGTTTTATCTTGTGAAGAAAACTTTAATCCATTTACTTCTTTATTATCAGTAATAAATGTACTAACTGTACCTTTTAAAGTTCTTTCATTTTCTTTTAAAGATTTTCTGTAATCTTCTTGTCTTTTTAATAACTCTTTCTTATTCTCTTTGTTATTAGTTTCCCATTTGTTATAACGCTTCTCAGCCATCATCTCTAACTTATCTTTCTCTTTAAGAAATTCAAGTTGAGTTTCAATGTAGTCTTCATCATGTCCTTCTTCTTGTAGACCTCTTCTAACTACTAACTCTTGATTAGCTTCCTCAGACATATCCATGTCTTCAGTTATCACTGAGTTACCTCTAGTTTTATAAGCTTCTAAAAAATCTTCAGGAGAACCCCCATCTAATACAAACTTATTTAAGTCTTTTACCATTGGTGGCATATCCTCAAATAAATCTTTTACTTTATTGTTTAAAGATGTTTCAAAACCATCCTCTAATAACTCTTCAGCTTTAGTTTCAGTTAACTCTTCCCCTTCTTCTAGTTCATAGTCTACTAAACCTTTTTCCTTAAGCATTTCTAATGAAGTAATCTTACTAGCTTTTACTTTTCTTCCACCTTTACCTTTAGCTTCAGGTTTCTTTTCCTCACCATCATCGTCATCAAATAAAGATGTTAAGCTGTCTGATTCATCTACTTCTTCTTCTTCTTCATAAGTATCACTTTCAAATGTGCTTAACACATCTTCAGCTTCAACAGTTTCTTTTTTTATTTCTTTTTCTTTAACTACTTCTGCAGGAATTTCTTTTCCCTCTTCATCTAGAACAGGTTCAACTTTCTCTACTGCTGGTGTACCAAAGAAATCTACATCAGAGGCATCATCCCAGCCTCCAAATGGATTTTCTGTATTTTCATTTTCTTTACTCATAGTCTAAAGTTAATATTTAATTTAGTATTATTACAAACCAATCATTAAAAAATTAAAACTTGAAGCTAATAGCTATTTTTGCTTTTGTCTACTAGCTTTAATCTTTTTTTCCTCTAATTTGTTCTTTTCTTTGTCTTGTTGCTTTTGGTGGTCAAACTTTTCTCTATCTAAATTTTGTTTATCTCTCTTTACTTCTGTGTCAGCTTCCTTGTTGGCAGCTTCCACAAAATCATTTTGACCATCATTGTCTTTATCTTCATCAGGATTAAAAGAAGCTGCCATGATGTTAGCTTTAATAATCTCAGTTTTTCTTTTCTCTTCCTCTTTAAGTATGATATCTTCTTTGTCATTAGCCCATTCTTCTTTTTGAAACTCTCTAGCTTTCTCAGCCATTTCAGCATCATGTTTGTTTTGTTGTTGAGATTGTGCATTAGCTTGTTCAGCTCTTTTATCTTCAGCAAGTTTAAGTGTTTCTTCAGCTTCAACAATACCTTCTTGTCTAAGTACAGATATAACATCAGATAATTCAACCCTTTGATTCTGTAATGCAGCATGAGATAATTGTCTAATTAAATCTTTAGCTTCTTCAGCCTTAGCAGAGTTAGTAACAAATATACCAAAACTAGAGTTATCTAATAAGTCAGCATCTATTTTTAACATCTCTTTAGACATATCATCTAACACATACACTAAATAATCTGGAGGTGTAGTTGCATATATAACTTTAGCTGTTTCTAATAAAGCAGTTAAGACATTCTTCTTGACATTGTTGTGTACCTCAAAATAAGGCTCTAATATGTGAGAAGATTGTATCAAGCTTTGTCTAGTATTACTTACAGCATCATTAGGTCCTATTTGCCCCTCTACCTGCTCTGTAATACCTATAGAAGTTCCTGCTTGTCTCTTAACATACTCAGCTAACTCTACATACCTGTTAATATCAGATGCTAAACTTAAATCAATCTGTTTAGCCATTGTATTAACATCGTTGTAACCTGTACCTTCTTCATTTGGGTCATACCACATAAAAGGAGAACTCTCAAAGAAGTATTGCCACTTCTCCATATCCATACCTGCTGAATCTGGTATAGCATTTATATTCATCATTACTTTCTTACCTTTATCTGAGGCAATAAGTAATTCAATTCTATACATAATAATGTTATAGTAGTATTGATACTGCTTTAACCTATCCATTATAGAAGTCTCTTGTGAGTTCATATCATCTATTACAGCTCCTATGTAAGGTAGTTTGCAATGATGTAAGTTATCTAAATCTTTAAATTGTCCTGGTACTGGTTGTAAATTCTTATAGATATCAGTTCCTATCTTCCAACCTTCATAGACTTCAGGAATCCATTCCCATTTTACTTCTATATCTCCAGCATCTTCATCTACAGTGTAGCCATCAAAGACTAACATCTCTTGCTCTCCACCCTCTTCATCTAAGTAAGTTAAGAAACCAATCTTTCTCAAAGACTTGAAGACTACGTGTAATACCCTGATAGTATTATCATCACTGTTGTTGCTTTCAGAAGAATTGTCTGAGAAATCAAACATTCTACTATCTCCTATTGTACTGTTCTGACTTTGGAAACTATTATAGATATCATCTATTTCTTTTTGCTTAAGTGAATCACTAAAGTAAGATACAGTTTCACTTGGAGTCATTCTATACTCACAACTAGCCCATTCTCCATCTTCAATGTAACTTGAATCTGGTGCTTTATCAAAATCAAACCTCATTGGGTTTACATTTATGACACTTGGCTTATTGTGTATATTACCTACATAGTAAATTTCTCTAGCTGACATAGCAGAGTACTTCATACCCTTATTGAATTTCTCTCTAAGGTTCTGCTCTTGCTTTAAGTACTCTAGAATCTGACTAGCTAGTACTTCAGATGGGTCTTGATAATCTCTAGACATATATCTCTTAACCTCATCAGGTGTCATAGCTTGTGCCTCCTGCTCTACTTCTTGCTGCATTTGTTGCTGCATTTGTTGAGCTTGCTCTTCAGGCACTTCACCACTCTCTACTTTCTGTTGAAGTTCTTGCATCTTACCTTGCATAATCTGGTCCTTAATAGGTTGCATGATTTGCTGGGTAACATACTCCTTTAACATATCAGTTTCCTTCTTCTCTCTTTGTGTTGTAGCCTCTGGATTAGTTGCCACAATATTCCAAGAAAAAGGTCTCTTCATTTCCATACCAAGTAATGCTTTAATCTTACCTGATATAATATCTCTGTTAACCATGTTAGCAGGTAACTCTCCAGCATCTTCACCAAAAGGTTTACAAACATACTGGAAGTCTGCTAAATTCAATATATTATTAAACAAGTCAAAATTGACTTGCATTCTTTTATAATCGTCATCTCCAGTGTTACCTACAGTGTTACTAGAATAAGTATAATTCTCATGACCTCTGTCATACATATCTACTTTATCTTTATACCACTGTTTATCTTTGGCATTCTTTTGAGACTCAGTTAATCTATTATCTTGTTTTATTAATCTCTTACTCATAATAAAGGTCTTATCCTACAAAGTTACTGTTTATTATACATATTTCCCATCATACCTACAAGTTTTTTCATATTTTTATTTTCATAAGGTTTATCATACTCCTTACCTAGGTCATCTTCTTGCACTTGAAAGATGCACATAAATAGTGCTGAAATTAAATCATAATTCCCTTTTCTATTGTAACTGATTAATTCCTCTAATAATCTAATAGAATATATCTTATCTATAACTGTAACAGGTTTTCCATTCTCATCATAATCTAATACTGTTAACAACCAAGTCTTAACATACCTTTCAGCAGCATCTTTTAATTGTAGGTTCATGTGACATCCATACACCCTTGCTACAGTAGATTTCTTAATATTCTTAGAAATTACTGAATCAGGTTGTGCAGCTAGTAAGTTAAGTCTCTTTATTCTTCTAAAGTAATTCTTAACTCCTGTTACCTCATTCTCATGCATAATAGTTGTATTATACAAGTCAGCTAACATCTCTGCTATTCTATCATTATTATCTGTATCTTCATGTCTTCCTATGTATTCAGCTACAATGATTTGGCTATTATAAGAACCTTTATGTACTCCTTTATAAACTATCATTGCACACAAAGAAGTTCCTAAATCTTGTCTAACTGGGTCATACCCAATCTTATACATTCCTCTAGGTGGGTCTGGTATAGGTTGTTCATAAATCATAGTACATCCCCTCTTATCTTCAGGAGAAGTGTATAAACTAGTGATAGGTTTAGCACTACCATCTAGAATAGGTTTAGCTTTAGTTACACCCTCTTCTACACTTAACTCTACAGGTGTTCCTTTAGATTCTTGCCAACCTTTAGACTTCACCATTCTCAACTGTCTTCTTAACTCTACAACTGGAAAGTTGTTTAAAGACACTGTTGCAAAGGCTTCAGAAGGTCCTAGAGGTTTCTCTTGCATTCTCTTTTGAATCTCAGAAGAAGTAGCTCCATTTTGTACTAGTACTTTCCTTGCTTGTAGTTCTAGTTCTTTAGCTGCTTCTGCATCTGAATTACCTTGTGCATCATAGAATCCTTCTGTATTCCAATTAAATGGATGAAAGAATCCTGTTTCACTGTCTTCCTCACCTTCATCCCATATATTATTAAATGGTAATAAATCAAAGGCTTGTGGTCTTGAAAACATATCTGCATAATCTGCTGTACCACCTTCCATATCTCCAGATGTTCCAAAGATAGTTATCATACCTGTTTTAATAGCCCCTGCCATTACACAATCTTGTGATGCTACATAAGACTGTTTTAATAGTCCAGGTGTTCCAAAAGCTCCAGACTCTTCAAAGAATATCTCTTCAGCATCTTTCCCCCTTGCAGCATCAGGATTATCCTTAAAGGTAATTGCCATTAACTCTGACATAAAACCTTTCTCTAATCTAGTACCATCCTGCAATTGTATGTAAGAAGCTTTAACATGGTCTTGTTTCTGCACTACATCTGAAGGCATAGTCCAAGCTGTATGTTCATTTATAAAGTGAATATTATTGGCTGCCATTGTGAATAAACCTTTAGGGTATAAGAACTTTTTCTCATAAGCTCCAAAGATTGTTAATGAGTTAGGTTTAGTAAAGTAATTATTACTAGCTACTGCTGCAGACTTATAAGAATAACCTTTCCTCCTTGACTTACCTACAATAATATTGTAACCCCCTGTTAAGTACTGTGGCTTTATCTTCACCTCTAAATGTAAAGATTCAAACAACAGTTTTAACTCTAAGGCTTGAGTTACATCATCTAATTGTAGTGTAACTTCTTTAGCATTATCCTCATCACTAGCAGAGAATATACCCTCCTTAGCTATCTCCCTTACCCAGAAGTAGTTGTAATCTCCATCCCAGAAATCTGGAAAATCTTTTACTTTCTTAGACTTCTTAGCAAACATATCTTCTACCTTCATTATAGGGCAGAAGTTTAAATAGAAATAATGGTTACCTGTAATTTTAGCTCCTCCTGCAGAGTAGCCTTTCATACATCTTCTTCTCTGTTCAGTCCAATATTCAAACCAAGCAGGACTACCAGGTGGGTCTGCCACATAGTAGTCATACTTTTGAAAGTGTCTCGCAGCCTCTCTAAAGGCTTCAGTATTAATCCAGTGTCCATTTGCATTTCTAATGCTGTTGAGTTTTCCATCACTATATTCTGTTATATCCATAATTATTTAAACATGTGTGTTAATCTAGCTACAGGTCCATTAAAGAAACTGTGTATAAATCCTTCTATTGCCTTTGGTGCATGTTGGTAACCATTCTTATGATGCCAACTATCTGTACCACTAGGACTTCTTAAATATTCTACTGTAACTCCAGGGAAATCACTTCCTGTTTGGAATTTAAACTTCTTCATGTGGTGTAAGTGATGTAAGAAGATTTGTCTATACTTAGTTGATGCCCAATCTTCTTTAGCTTCCTCTGCCATTAGTAATGGTAAGTTATCTAACTTAGCACCATCTCCATGAGATGTACCTATTAAATTCTCTCCAAACTTGAAGTACTTCCTGTGTTTAATAGTTATATCCCAAGTTATATTTGGATGTTTATGTAACCAAGCAAATACAGAATCAGCTAACATATACCCACTCATATAATCATGATTACTTGGGTTATGTACAACATGCACTTCAAACTTTAAAGCTAAGTGCTCTATAATCCTAACATATAATTCTCTAGCTAGTTTATAATTATCATACCAAGCACCATCAGTATCTTGGTCTGTACCATTTGTAGTTTGTCTTTTAACATTGTCAGTATGGAGTACATCATTACCTATAACAAATAAAACTTGTTTAATATTAAACCCAGATGCTTTTCTTAATAATTCTAATACAGCTTCCTCACATCTTTGCATAGCTACATTTACATTATACTCTTCTCCTGTTTCACTTAATGT
>TARA_R110002050_G_scaffold49032_8_pt1 | contig 13304 bp, 10 predicted proteins | sample TARA_R110002050 | Tara Oceans TARA_R110002050 (sample SAMEA4396988) | marine metagenome | biome: Polar Biome; feature: [DCM] deep chlorophyll maximum layer (ENVO:01000326); material: water (ENVO:00002006), including particulate matter (ENVO:01000060) such as... | depth 25 m
AGTTTTTCTAATTACTGAATTCCGTAAAAAGAACCTCTATTATCTACAATTTCTGCAGCATCTTTAATTGCATCAAAAATTAAATTTGTTTGTCCTTTTCTAGTACTTGCAATTCTGTTTCTGTATGAATCGTAATTAGGTAATGCAATTGGCGCTTCTCTTTTTGTAACCACAAAAGCAAAAACTCCTTTCTCTCCTTCGATTTTATTAAATAGTTTATTTTCTTTTGCTGCATACATTGCTCCTACTATTTTAGGTTCAAAGCCAACAGTAGTAATAATTGGAGATTGTATTGAAATTGCAGAAGCTGTACTAACAGTTTGCTTTGTTGATGCTGCAATATCTGCTAATGTTGCCCCAATCATTGTTTTATTAATAATTTCCGCTTTCTTTTTATTTAATAATATTGGTCTAACTGTATTTGCTGCTTTAGCAGCAGACATTAAACCTTTAACCGTTTTATTTGTAATAATAGCTACTACATAACCATTGCTAATATCAAATCTTTGGAAAGCACCAACTTCATTTTCTTTTTTATGAGACCAAGAAACAATTTCTCTTTGATCGCCAATTCCAGGAACAGTTTCATCTAACATTTTTAAACTAAATGCAGATTGAGGAGACAATCCCTTTTCTTTAGAAACAGCATCAAACTTTTTACCATTTGATAAAGATAAAGCAAATGATTCTGCATCTTGAAAAATCATGTTTTCTGTAGCTTCTGATGCTTCAATCTTTCTACCAAAAGTAACTAATTTAAAAGCTTGTTGCTTATTTTTACTTTCATCAATTCTAATAATATGATATCCGAATTTAGTTTTAACAACCTTAATATCTCCACTTTTATTAAAGAATAGATAGTTTGCAAAATCTACATCAAAACTTGAAGCATATGCTTGGTTTTTTGTTACCCAACCAATATCTCCACCTTTTCCTTTTGTACCATCTGGATTTAATTCGTCTGCAATTGTTGTAAATTTCTTTTTATTTCTTCTCACTAATTTAAAAATACTATCTACGGTTTTCTTTGCTTGTTCTGCCGTTCTCTTAGTGTTTATATCTGCTGACACAGAACCTATAAACGGAATTAAAATATGAGCTCCTTTAACAGAATCTGGAATTTGAACAACTTCATTAATTTTAGAAATTTTAAAATAGCCGTTGTCTTTATAAGGTCCAAAAACATCTCCTTTTTTCCCTTTAAAAACTTGTTCTGCTATAAGTGCAGAAATTGTGTTTTTAAAATTATATCCATTATCTAATGCAATGTCAGAATCGTTTTCTAAAAAAAACTCCGCTTCATCTTCAGTATTCTTAAAACCTTTTACACCATTTTTATCCTCTAGTAAATCAGCAACATCTTTTTCTATTGCTTCTTCATCTGTTTTTGTTGCAACAATATCAAATTTCACATACTTTAAATCTGTTGAAGCATCTACTTTAAATGATTCTGGGTTTGCTTTGATATATGTTTCAATTTCTGATTTTGTAACAGTAACTAAACTATCTGCAACAGTTGTAAAAGGAACATATACATATTGAGAAGTTATTTTTGTGTTATCTGTTACATATTGTAACTCACCTTCTTTAAGTGAAGCACCTACACCTGCAGTAATTAAATTATTGTAGGTGGTTGTTTCTAATCCGCTTTTAAGTTGCCCCATAAAATTTGACCAAGCGTTCCAAACCTCTAAATTATCTTCTTTTGCTAAAGCTAAAAATTCTTTTAATTTTCCTTCATCAAACAAACCAGCGGCATTTAAGAAACGTTCATCTGTTTTTATTGATTGATTGTCTATAAGAGCATTCCAAACATCATTCTCTCCTACAGAAATTCCTGCAGCAGCTAATTGTGTTTTATAAATTTTTTCTCTTACTAAGTTGTCCCAAACTATTTTAGAAGCTTGCATATCTGTAAGTCTATTACCAACTTGCGTTTTATATGTTTCTAAAGCTTCGCTAAAATCTTTTCTTGAAATTATTTCTCCATTAACTTCTCCAACAGTATTTACTTTTGTAGAATTGAAAAAATCTTGAATACTTGAAGGATCTAATACAAAAGCAAACAATGCCAATCCAATTACTAGGATTAATGCCATTGAGCGCTCTCTAATTTTAGATAAAATTGCCATACGTTATTTATTTAATTAACAGGGAGCGAAAGTACAATATCAGTTTAAATAATGCAACTGCTTAGCCACAATTATTTACGAGTATTTTTTATAAACAATACTAATCTTCTTTATTGCCAATTTGGAAGTGAATTTCTTCTATTTTTGATGAGCTAACTTTAAGTATTTTAATTACAAAGTCTTTAATTCTTATTTCCTCGTTAACCTCTGGAATATTTTCTGTATGTTCTATAATAAAACCGCCTAAAGTTTCGTAAGCCTCTTCTTTTGGAATGTTTAATCCATATTCTTCATTCAAATAATCTATTTCTAACCTTGCAGAAAAACGAAACTGTATTTCGTTAATTTGTTCTTCTAATAATTCTTGAGAATCGTGTTCGTCTTCTATTTCGCCAAACAATTCTTCTACAATATCTTCTACGGTTATCATTCCAGAAGTTCCGCCATATTCATCTAAAACAATGGCAATACTTTTTCTTTTTTTTATTAAGCTATTTAAAACATCATGAATAATCATCGATTCTGGAACCATTTCTATGGGTAAAATTACAGAACGAATTGTTTTTGGTTTTTTAAATAATTCAAAAGCATTTACATAACCAATAATATCATCTAATGAAGTTTTGTAAATTAATATTTTTGAAAAACCTGTAGCTATAAATATCTTTCTTAAATTAGGAATTGTTTCGTGAAACTCAACGGCCATCATTTCTGTTCTTGGCACCATAATTTCTCTAGCTTTAACTTTATGAAAATCTAAAGCGTTTTGAAATATTTGAATTTCAGAATCAAAAACTTCATGAGAATTACTAGTTTCTATTTGTTCGTTTATATAATTACCTAATTCTTCTCTACTAAATTCTGTTTGCTCTTCATCTTTATTTGTTCTAAAAAAAACACGTAAAAAAAAGTCAGAAATAAAGGTAATAAATGATGAAAAAAAATGAAAAATCACATAGAAAAAATACATTGGTATTGCAAAATATTTTAAAGCTTCATTTGCGTAAATTCTAAAGATTGCTTTTGGCAAAAATTCTGCAGTCACTAAAATTAATAAAGTAGAAATAATGGTTTGAATAAGTAATATAGAAAACTCATTAAAAATATCTGCAGGAAAAAGCCCTACTAAAAAATCACCCATGTAAATACTATAAACTACAAGAGCTATATTATTACCAACTAACATTGTGGTAATAAACTTAGATGATTTATTTGTTAATTTTACAAGAATTCTAGAGACAAGAGTATCTTTTTTTTTCTCTAATTCTATATGTAATTTATTGGCAGAAACAAATGCAATTTCCATCCCAGAAAAAAAGGCAGAGAGTAAAATTGTAATAACAATTATTGTTATTTGTGTTTCCATGTAACTTTTTACGGGTTATTTCTAGATTGTACTTTTTTTCTAAAATATCTTTTAAAGAAAAATACTAAGGTAATAAAAACTGCAAAACCCAGCATAAAATAAGATTTTTCTCTATCGTCATTCCAACCCAATACTGCTTCAACCAAAAAGATAATTGCAATTATTAAATAACCGTATTGTAAATATTTCCAAAGTGTGTTCATATGTTAGTTTTCTTTAGTGATGATGTCTCCTGATATTTTTTTTGCCAAGAACTTGGTTAAATCTTTTTTTGATTCAAATCCGATTCCTTTAATATTGTTATCGGGAGAAATTAATCTAAATTTCTTTTCAGAAAAAAAATAATCAGTATTTTGATCCCAAAACAATTGCTCTGTATATAGTTTTGATTGGTCTGTATGATTAATGATAACTACATTTCCTTTTAATTCTGTTATCATTGTTTTTGAGTACGAAATAGCATAATCTCCAAGTATTGTTATAGAATCTTTTCGATTATTTTCAAATGTTATTAATTTTATTCCTTCAGGAAATTCATTATACGGGTGATTTACTCTGTTACTAAAATCTTTTAATAAAGGAGCATATAATTTTGATGTGGTTCTGCCAGAATCTCTGTATATATGAGCAATATCTTTTGCAACACCCACAGGTAAATTTTTAGCAGAAAAAAAATCTCTTACTTGATTAGAATTGTTTATACAAGAAAAAAACATTGCTACCACACTAATAATAACAATGTTTTTAAATATTTTCTTATAACTAAATTTCATTCTTATTTCTGAGGAACATTTACTGTTTCACCAATCCAACATTTAATAACATGAGGTGTTCCCGGCTTTATACCTTCTGTAAAAATTAATTTTTTAGACGGTTCTTGAGAAAGGTAATTTTTAATATACCTAGATGCCTTAGAGGCTATACTTGGATCAACAGCTGCAGCTCTTCTCGCTTTATTTAAAGCAGCCGTATATACCATTCTTTTATCAAACTCTTTTGTACCACAAGCATTTGCGCTAGTAGCATATAAATTAGCAATTAATAGATATGCTTTTCCCATACTTGGTTTGTTTTTTAAAGCTTCATATGCATGTCTTCTTGCTTCACTTTTTTTACCTTTTTTAGCAAATAACTGAGCTATTTTATATAAGTTTTCTGCTTTCTTAAAAGGATCTGTTTCTTGATTAACAGCTTTCATATAATATTCCATTGCTTCAGTTTCTTTTCCTTTTTTATATAAAATACCCGCAAAATACACCAATGTTTTAGGAGAGGGATCTGCAGCCACCCATGCTTCTACAAGTTTTTCATACAATGGATCATCTGTACAATCTTTAGAATACATTCTAGAAACGGCTCTATTTAACCACTTAATATTTTTCTTGTTTTTTTCAAACTCGCCAGTATATAATGGTATTAATCTTTCACAAGTAGATAATTCTACAATAATTTGATCTAAGCCAGCTTCAACTTGACCCAATGCTTTTGAATTAATAGAATATGCTCTTAACAAACTCTTCTCTCTTCTCTCTAGAGTTTCCCCTTTTTCTTCTTTGGCTTTTAAAGGCGCAAGTTTTTTAGCATAATAATCTAATTTTTCTTGAACAGATTCTATTACATCATCATAGGTGTCAAATACTTTTTGCGGATTTGTGTCTTTATTTCTGTCTGTTACTCCTTGAAAATATTTGTATATATTTCTAACTCCCATTTGTGTTGGATCTAGAGAGTATGCTTTCTCTAATAAAACAAAAATTTCATCATCAGAACCTATTTTTTCTTTTGCTAAAAACGTTGCGTAATCACTATGAACTTTAGCTAAATCTTGAGGGAAATATTGTAATCTTTGTTCGTATATTTTTTTTATTAAAGCAATAAATTCTTCTTTATTTACGTCAGCCTTTAATTGATTTTTGGCTAATCTATCTCCCAGTTTATAAATATTTACTGATAACTTAGGGCAATCACTCATTAGTTGCTTTAACCTCGGCAATGCAGAATCATATCTCTTTGTTTGAACATCTCCTTTAAACAAACTATAAGTATTGGTGCAATTTTGAGAATTCTGTGCTAAAACATTAGTATTTAATAGCAATGCAATTGCTGCAAGTAAGAACATAAGTTTTTTCATCATCTATTGTTTTTAATTAGTCAATTCGTTTTTTCCTAAACCAAGCTTGTTGACCGAATGCGTTTAAGGATAAGCTTAATTTAAAATTAAAATAGTTTTCTTGTATTAAGTTGTTTATTGTTGATCCTTTTTTACCATATTCAACTCCTAAATTTAGATTTGACAAGCTTTGTAATGGTAAACCAAGACCAAAAGATATGCCAAAATCTTTAATTTTTGTAAAGTTACCTGAAATACTTGTTCCATTTACCAATAACCCAGTATTTTCAAATCGTATTCCAGCTCTGTAAGTTACTCTTTTCCAGTAACTTGAAATTGAATTGCTTTTAGGTAAATAAAATCCTCCTATAGAAATTCTGCTAGAGTTATCATATTTATAAGAAGAATTTGTTAAAATAGAACTTTGTAAATTTAAAGCATCTTGAAACTCATAATCAACTCCTGCATACCATTTATTTTCTTTACCAAACCCAACACCGAAACCTGTTTTTACAGGGTTTATTATTTTACCATTAATAGATTTACTATATAAGGTATCTTTAGGAATATCTTCTGTTGATGAAGATGCAATTTTTAATGAGTATAAATTTTCTGTACCAGTAGTGTTTAAACTATTTTCTAATTTAAAAGAGGCTCCAAAATTAAACATCAATTTATTCTTTAATTCTTTAACGTAATTCATTCCCAATTTAAACCCCGTACCTCTAATTATTGTAACCTCATTATTTTTAGTTCCTAATTGATTACTTAATTTTTGTGATAAAATGTTGTTTTCAGTTTTTCCAAAAATATATTCGGCTTCTAATCCAACTGAAAAATTTTTCGTTATAGAAGTTCCGAACGCACCATAAATTTTATTTGTTCCACCAGAACCGTAAAATCTTGTAACTTCAAAAGGGTTTTCATTACTGTCATTAACGACATTTAATAATGAATATCCAACAGATGTATTGGGTTTTAATCCAAAAGAAACTCCAGATTTTTCTCCAATAGGAAAACCAATGTTAATATAAGACAATGATATTGAGGTTGATCTTTGAGAACCAGAGAAGTCTTTTACTGTTAGATCATTTACATTTGAACCTATTGAATAGGTAGCATATCTTAAATGTGCATTTGCGGCAGGGTTTAAGAAGTTTAAATGATATGCATTATTAAAAGCAATTCCAATTCCACCCATACTGGCTTGCTCTACCGTTTGTGAATTGTATTTTTGACCAATTCCAAAAAAAGAATATGGAGACGAATTAGTTCTCTGAGCCGATACTTTTATTGCAATAAGTAGTAAAAAAATATAGAAAATTTTCTTTAACATTCTTTGGTATTATATATCAAAATTGTGTTTAATCCTTCCAAAACAAAATTTGGATTGGCAAATATGCTACTTTTTAATTGTTTAGCCAAGAAATATGTATCTCCACCTGTTAAAACTATTGTTAAAAATGGATTTTCTCTTTCATACTGTTCTATTACACCATTAATTTCATTTAAAACTCCATTATTTACTCCAGAATGAATATTCTCATCCGTCGTTTTTCCAATAAAATTTTTAGGAATATATTTTTCTAGTAAAGGTAATTTGGATGTGAATTTGTGCAAAGCTTTATACCTCATTTCAATTCCTAAAGAAATTGCGCCACCTAAATATTCTTTTTTATCATTTACAAAATCATAGGTAATACAAGTTCCTGCATCTATTATTAACACATTTTTATTAGGAAATTTTTCTACGGCATTTGCAATCAAAGAAATTCTATCAACCCCTAATGTTTTTGGTGTACTATATAAATTCTTAAAAGGAACTTTAGTTGCCGAATCTAACACTAAAAAACAATTTTTTTCATTCAATAGGCTGAGTTCTTTTTTAGAAATTCTTTTTACTGAAGAAATAATGCCTGTATTAATACCGTATTTATTAATTAATAAATCTACCTTTTCAATTAGTTTCTTATCATCAAAAATTAATACCTCTAAAAGGGTATCTTTCTCAAAAACAGCCGCTTTGATTCTGGTATTACCAATATCAATAATTAAATTCATTCTATCATTTTAAATGGACTCCAAAAATACAACAGATTTTTTACAATTTTATTTGGTAGATATAAAAAAGGAGCACTATATTTGCATCCGCTAAGGCGATGGTACCTTAGCTCAGTTGGTAGAGCAAAGGACTGAAAATCCTTGTGTCCCTGGTTCGATTCCTGGAGGTACCACAAATTAACCCTATAAACTCAATGTTTATAGGGTTTTTTGTTTTTAGGGTGCTAATAAAAAACCACTACTACTTAATGCGCCATTTAAAACATTTATTTAGTTCTTAATTACTAAGTCACCGTACCAAAACCTAAATAAACACTTTTTGAAACTATCTTAGCATCTTCTGATACAAATGCTTGATTGTAATCTCCTGTATATGATGCAGGGAGTGTTAATACTTGCGCTTCTACTGTTCTAATTCCCTATCTAGTAAATAGATTGATTCTTTTTTTTGAAGGATTGTAAGCTAATACCATTGCCTTATCGGTTACATTTACGTTATTATCTGTGAATTATCATCCCAACCAAAAAAACTCTAAACTTGTATTGGAAAGCCTTCCTACTTCGCTCAAAATAAACTCTACAACACAAAAGGTTGAGGGGATTATGATTTAAAATTACAACCTTAATTCCTGTTTTCAATAGCAATAATTACTTCGTCTTTTTTGTCTTTTACTTTTTTTAAAACTTTGTCAAGGTAATCTACACCGTATCTATTTTTTATATAGTCTAACTCTTTAAAAAATTGCTTCCATTTTACTTTTGCGGAATTAGGTGTTAAAACATCAAAAGCTAACCTACGCAACGTGTATTTAGGCATTGTATAATAATGTTTAATGTCTTTAATGATTGTTTTGATGAATTTTATATTTTCTTCATCTGAGGCATCAATTGTTTTTAAAGCTACCTTTAAATTATCGTGTGCTTTCTTTTCTATTGCTAGATCTGTTGTGTTAGAACGTATTCTTTCTTTATGGTCTTTTACTGCTTCGTATGCTGACCAAAAGTTTTCTGACATTGGTACTCTTTTAGTGCCATGTTTACATTCTACAAATTGCAGGAAGTTTTCAAAAGTTAAACTTTCTACAGACTGATTATCTTTAGTTTTTGCTTGTTGTGCGAATAAACTTAAACCCTTTTTACGTAGTACGTTTATATTTGCTTCTTTGAACTTTTTAGCAGTTTTTACCCTGTTTGGTAATTTTTCTATGCGTTGAATTACATCTGGGTGCTCTTTTTCTATTTGATTGTATTTATTTCTGATATTAGTGATGATGTTTACTTCTTCGTCATCTTCTGGATTCTCATTCATTTTTGTAAATAAACCACTGGCTGTAGGTTCTTCATCTGGATGGAAAATACGGGAATCTTCCCCTAATGCATTATGAATCATAAACATTTTTTGTTGTGCAATTTCTCTTGACTTTACAAAATCTGCTCCTGTTTCTGAAGGGAAAAAATTAAAAATATACAGTAAGTCAAATACTTTTTTACCAATACGGTTTATACGACCTACACGTTGTATTACACGTGTTGGATTCCAAGGAATATCATAATTAATTATTACACCAGCTCTATTTAAGTTAAAGCCTTCTGATAATTTATCACTAGTAATTAATACTTGAAAATCATCATGTTTTGTACTCTCATATTGCGCGTTGAAGTTACGTTCTAAATCTTTAGCTAACGCTTTAGAGACTTTACCATCACAAATAATAACTTTGTTTCCTAACTTTTCTCGAAAATAGCCTTCTAGATGTAATACGGTATCAACATATTCTGTAAATAAGATTATTTTACGATTAGGTTCATTTTCTATTATTTCAGAAACTTTTTGATAAATGGTTTCTCTTTTAGGGTCATTAGCCACTAACTGTTCTTTGTCAATTTCTCTTCTTATTTTTCTAAATAGCTCTAAATCTTTATTGATGTCTTCTATAAATTCATCAGCTTTTTGGAAGTCTTTTATCTTATAAACTGTGGTGTTTTTAGGTGTTTTTTTCTTTAGTAAGTCGTTTTCAAATTTATAGAGCACTTCTAAAATATCCTCTTCATCATATTGATAAATCTTTTCAATTAAACCTCTATCCAATATGTATTTACCACCTGTATTTTCAATAAATTGCAAAACCACTTCATGAACATTAATAAATCGTTCTATTGTTTTTTGAAATGCACCAAATGAACTCTCAAAACGCTTTACTAATAACCTACGCATAAAATCGAATAAGTTACGCTGTTGCTGAAAGGTTCTGTTTCCTTCCATATCTAAACCACTTTCGTTTGCAATGGTTTCGTAACTTGATGGTTGATATACAGCTCCTGTAAACTGCCCATCTTCAGCAAAATAATCTCTAACTATTCGGTCATAAAACTCCGATTGTGATTGAGTTAAATAGTAAAACAACTCTTCTGGTGGTGCTACTTTAGGTAGTTCTCCAATTTCTGTACTATAAAGATGATCTTTTTCTAAGTCTAAACGATTTCTTCTGATAACTACAGATGAAATTACTTCCTTAATAGTATTTGCCAATTTAGCGGATGCTTTGCGTACAATTTGAGGGTTTACAGGTAATTCTTCACCTAATAATTTTACGTATAGTTTTTTTGCTTTATCTCTTTTTTCTAAATTATTAGAGCTGTAATTTTTTAAAATATCAGATAATTTGCTAAACCTGTAGCTATAACCTCTAAACAAGCCCTCTAAATTATTTTCGAGTGTAATTGTTGATAATCCCGGAACAATAAATAATTTTAACAATGCAAAAATATCGGCAGGAGAATTGTTAAATGGTGTTGCGGTTAACAGTATTACTTGCTTTCCTCTACAAATTTGTGCTAAAGCCTCATAAGAAGCAGTATCTTGATTTCTAAAGTTATGTGCTTCATCTATAATTATTGTTTCAATGTCTGAATCGTCAAAATCTTCGGCTAGGTTTTCTACCTGACCCCGACTGTACACGTGCCACCCGTTTAAATCGAAATTTCTAACATAACCCCACCAACCCGTTTTATCTCTATAATCACCTATTAATCCTGGAGGACATAAAATAATACCTTTGGTATCTAAATTACGCGCAATTAAAGAAGCTATGACCGACTTACCTAAACCTACCACATCTGCAATAACCACTCCGTTGTTTTCTTTTATTATACCTAACGCTTGGGTTACTGCATGTAACTGATACGAGAATTTATTAAAACCATTATCCTCTAACAAACGCTCTACTTGTGGCTTTAATTTTTCTTGGCTTTGAAGGTCTAAGTAGGTTTTTAGCACCAAAGCATAGGCATCAAAAGGTTGCACTAATGCAGCTTGTGAGCGATGTATTATAAAATCTATTAAATGTTGTTTGCGTTGGTCTATATCTGTGATAGGTATGGCTAATTCCCACAATTCTTCAAAATAATTTACTGCTTCTTCATATCCATAGTCTTTAATTTCTACATTAAATTCTTGCTGACCCTGTAAACCGTTACGCGTTAAATTACTGCTACCTGTTATTAAATAGCCTTCAAAATTATGTTTAGAACGCTCTTCTTCGTTCATTTCGAACAAATACAATTTGGCGTGATTAGGTTCTCTTGTTTTTTTTATGATTAAGCGTTCTTGACGAATCATATCTAAGAAAAAGTGTACTTGCTCGTAAAACTCTTTGGTATCTTGTTGCTCATTATTTACAGCAAAACCCATTGATGTCATAAAGTCGTTAAAATACTCATCGCTACTTAAATCTAGTTCTTGTACATCGTGCTCAAAAATATTTTGCAAATGATTACCTACTTGTAAACCTACTAATAACTTGATTTTTATTTCTGGATTATTTTTAAGATTTTGATATACTTCTTTCCAACCAGAAAAGTAAAAAAAGCCTACCAACCATCTTAATTCTGTACTGAATTTTATAATGTTGTTTAAGCGACCACTTAATGTTTTTTGAGGACTTTTATTTGCTATAAAATTATTTGCCATTGGTGTTATTCAAATTTTAATGCGTTATATTCTTTAGTTGCTTGTTTTACAGTTTCCAATAAATCTTTAAAACTAGGACTGTCTTCTGGAATCATATTGGTTTGCATTGTTTTATAATCTTCTTCCCAAGTTTTTATAAATTCTTGTGGTGGAATAGGATTAAGATTTGGTGGATATAATGTACTATAATCTACACCACGCATTCCGTTAAACCGTTCTCTATATTTTATAATAGCAACTATCAATTCTTGATTATAAGCTTTGTCTTTATGTTTGCTGTTATAAATTTTTGTGATGTCGTATAAATGCCTACTTAAGCGATCTACGCGTATTTTATCTTTTGGTTTTTGAAACTCTTCGTGTAGTAAAAATAATTTTTCTAAATAGGTACGTTCAGGGTTTACACACGGTATTGTAATTGGTACATCGGCAAAGGGCAACTCTATAAATTGTTCTCCTACAAAGGATGCGATTTCGCAATTGCTACATGGGTCTTTTAAAGAACGACTACCTAACTCTACTTTTACTCTTGGTAATACGTATTCTGAATGTTCTGTAACCGCAGGATAATAGATTAAAATAGATACTGGGTCTTGGTCACCATCGCCTAAATTTTCAAAATCAAAGGTAACATCTGTATAGCCCTTTTCTGCAAACGCTTTTTGTAAGGCTTCATAAAATGTAGTAGTTACAAATTCAAAGGATGCTTCACGTAACTTTTTAACTTGCGATTTACTAATTAAACCACCATCAAAGCCTAAATATTCTCTATTTAATACTAAATCTATATCTTCTGAAAAGCGATTGATTAACTGCCATGCTTTGCTTAATGATGTACCGCCTTTAAATAACAGATGATTGGCAACATCTAGTTGAAAAATAATAGATAGCGTTTGTACTACCCACCAATCTTTTTCTATGGCAAAATAGGGTAAATTTTGTTGTTCTGCTACTTGTGTTATTATTTGTAGCTTTTCTGCATTTTTTAATGTATAAAAATCTTGTGCTGCCATTTACAATGCTTTTGCCATTAGTTCTGCTATCCATTGCGGTGCTATGGCAATGTCGTGTTTTAAATCTTGTTTGTCTTCTTTTAATAGTACGTTTTGTATTTTCTCTAATTCTTGTGTTGTAGCTTTTTCTTTACCAATATCTTTTAAAGCTTGCACTACCAATTTACTTATGTTGCCTTTTAATGCTAAGTTTTTTGGTGTTGTTTTTTTAAATTGAATGGTGCGGTTACCAATTTTTATGGTTCTGGGTGACCCATCTGTTAAATATACAATACGTAAAGGTACTTGCGTAGATAAGCCTAACGCATTTTGTGCGTGCGCCCCAGTTGGCAATAAGCGTGCCTTATCTCTTTTGGCAATAGCGATAGCCACCTCTTCTGCACCTGGTAATACGTTTTGATTAAGCAACTTGCTAAACGTTGGTTTAGCATAAATGCCTCTTGCCAAATTATGTAATAACCCTTTTTTTACGATACGATGCAATGCCACCTTTACCGCACCTGCACTACCAAAATCTTGAAAATCTTCTGTAAAGACAATGCTGCCTTGTTTAAGACTTTTTATTTTTTGTTCTATTTTATCATCTGTGCTTGCCATAGTGTAAAGATAGCATTTTGTAACCTATTTGCAAATTTTTGTAACTAATTTATAA
>TARA_R110002050_G_scaffold904_2_pt1 | contig 13283 bp, 16 predicted proteins | sample TARA_R110002050 | Tara Oceans TARA_R110002050 (sample SAMEA4396988) | marine metagenome | biome: Polar Biome; feature: [DCM] deep chlorophyll maximum layer (ENVO:01000326); material: water (ENVO:00002006), including particulate matter (ENVO:01000060) such as... | depth 25 m
ATATTTTGAGGAGACGGTTAACGACCCTTTTAACGGCCTTTTTGAGAACGACGCGCGGCTTATCTTACTTTGGGGAGGTCGAGGCTCCGGTAAGACTCACGCGGCCGTTATGTTGATTGTTTACAGAATGTTAACGGCTGACTATTTTAAAGGTATTTTAGTCCGGAAAGTTTACGACACTATTAAGGAGAGCCAATACGATAGTATTAAACAGACTATTGACGACCTCGGGCTTTCCTCTTTGTTTTCTTTTAAGGTTTCGCCCCTTTCAATAACTTGTTTGAATGGTAATAGATTAATCGCCCGGGGATTGGATAAGGCCGAGAAAATTAAGTCAATAAAAGACCCCTCGTTTATATGGTATGAGGAGGGCAACGAGATCACGGAGGACGATTTTAACACGGTTTCGACTACCGTAAGGGCTAACAAAGCGGATTATTTACAAGAGATTTTTAGCTTTAACCCGGAGAGCGACGAGCCGGATTTTTCAGACTTTTGGATATATAAGCGTTTTTTTTCTCACACGGTCGAGAAAACTTTTACTAATATTGTTGAGGTTGAGACTCCGGACGGCGTAGTCCCTTACTCGGTTACTTCAATACATAGCACTTACAGAGATAACCCACACCTCCCGAGCTCCCTCGCGGCCACTTACGAGGATTTTAAAAGAACTTCGCCTTATTATTACGGCGTTTATACCTTGGGCCAATGGGGTAATAAAGAGGTCGGAAATAGATTTTATAAAACTTTTACAATGGACTTTGTTAAGCCTTTAGAGTATAACGAGGCGCTCCCGCTGCATATCTCTTTAGATGAGAACGTAAACCCTTACCTTACTTTAACGATACACCAAGCGGAGCGAGTGGGCGAGGTTATGGAGGTCCGACAAATTGGCGAAATTTGTTTAAAAACCCCACGGAATACACTCCGGGCAACTTGCGACGAGTTTAAAAAAATGTTTAGGGGCCACACGGAGAGCCTTTTTATTTATGGGGATAGGACGAGCAAGAAACAAGACACCAAGCTCGAGAAAGGCGAGAACTTTTTTACGCTTGCGGTTAATTACCTTAAAGAATTTAACCCCGTTTTAAGGCTTCCGAATCGTAACCCGGGAGTTAAGAGCCGGGGCGAGTTTATTAACGAGATTTTCGCCGGCAATGTACCGGAGGCGAGTATCTTAATAGGCTCGGAATGTAATAACACGGTCGCGGATTATCTTTATTTAAAAGAGGACGCGGACGGCTTAAAGTTTAAAGAAAAAACAACCGACAAGGCGACAAAAGTACGTTTTGAGAAGTACGGCCACACCTCAGACGCTAACGACTATTTGCACCTTGAAATATTTAAACCATATTTCTCGAGGTTTATAAGGGGGGGAGTAATTAAAAAACCTATATTTGGTAAACGTAACCCTTTAAAGCGTTATTAAATGGCTTTTTTATTCAAAGCGGATTTAGTCCGGTATATTGACGAGGTGCAAATTAACCAACTAACAGACTCTAACGACACGATCGTAAGCGAGGCAATAGCGGACGCCGAGGAGCGTATTAATGAAATGATAGGCCAAAGAGTCGACACGGCGACGGAGTTCGCTAAGGTTGGAGCGGCTCGGCAAAGGTCTTTATTAAAACACGCGATTAATTTAAGTATTTTTTATTTATTCGAGCGCCTTTATACTGACGTATTACCGGAGGGCCGAGTTAATGGTAAAGAAATGGCGGAGGCTTGGCTCGAGGACATCGCTAAGGGTAATATTTTAGTTAATTTAACAAAAGTTGACGAGACAAAACAAAAGGGTTGGCCTATCCGGTGGGGTTCTCAAACTAAAAAAGGTTCTCAAAATTACTAAAAAATGGGATTATTTAATTTTTTTAATAGAAAGGATTTAAAAAACGAGGCTAACGGCCCCGTTAAAAAGGCTAAGGAAATAGGCGACAAGGTTATTAAACAACAACTTTATAGATTTAACCAAGAGTTAAAAAATTGGAAATTAGGAGTTGACAATTTCGAGGACAATTTTAGCCCTACAACGGTCGAGCTTATCCGAGTTTATAACGATATAGTTATCGACGCGCACCTAAGCGCTGCAATGGAGGCGAGAATCTCAAAAACAACAAGCAAAGATTTTAAAATAATAGATGAGGACGGCGAGGAGCTAAAAGACGAAAGTTATTATTTTTCCGCTCCGTGGTTTAGGTCCTTTTTAAAGCAATCGCTCGAAAGTAAATTTTTTGGTTATTCATTAATACAATTTAATGATTTAAAAGGTTATTGTTTCAAGAGTACGGAGGTATTCCCTCGGGAATATGTTTACGCTCAAAAGGGAGCGGTTAGGACGTCGCCATTTTCGACGGCTGACTTAATTAGTTATGAGGCTAGCCCTTACGACGCTTGGACCCTTGGAGTAGGTAACCCCTCCGATATAGGTCTTTTAATGAAAGCGGCCCCTTTGGTAATATTCAAAAAGACGGCGCTCGGCTCTTGGACTGAGTTTGCGGAATTATTCGGCGCACCTTTTAGGCTTGGGAAAACTGACGTAAGGGACGAGGAGCTCCGGGATAATATGTATAATATGCTCGAAAATATGGGCCGAAACGCTTACGGGGTTTTCGATAAGGACGACGAGCTCGAATTTATCCGAGATAATAAGACGGACGCCTTTAACGTATTTAACGAATTAATCGAGCGAACAAATAGCGAGCTAAGTAAGTTAATACTTGGGTCGACTATGACAATGGACGACGGAAGCAGCCGCTCACAGAGTGAAGTCCACGAAAGGACAACCGGAGCGATAAACAAAGAGGACGCTTTTTTTATACAAAGCGTAGTTAATGACGAGTTAATCCCTTGGCTTAATAAATACCATAATTTTAATATTACGGGCCGTTGGGTTTTTGACGACACGGAAAATACAAGCAAGGCCGAGCAATTTAAAATTGATAGCGAGCTCGTAAAAATGGGCTTCAATGTTCCTAAGGAGTATTTTACGGAGACATATAGCACACCAATAGACGACAAAGAGGAGGAGCCGGAAACAACCCCGGAACCGGAACCAAAAGAGGACAACGACGCGGGCGACATTGAGAACGCCCTTAAAAAAAAAACGACTTTAGCGACCATTTACGACGCTTTTACCTCGGGGAATGATTTACACAAATGCACGAACGAACTCGATTACGAGGAGACACCTCCGCCGGAATGGTCCGAGGCTTTTATCGACGACGTAGTTAGGGGCGTTTATTCGGGCGCTTACACAACTAAAAACTTACCGGAATCGTTATACTTAGAAATTGGCGAAAGGCTAACAAATGGGCTTTATGAGGGGTTATCAACGGGCGACGCCCTTACAACTATCGAAAACCCGGAATATATTAAAAATTTACGAAATAACATTTATACGTTTTCGGGGGCTAAAAATTGGCAACAAGTTAATTTAATGAGCGAGTTTTTGCTCGATGAGGACGGAAACAAAAGGAGTTTTAAACAATACAAAGATTTTGCCCGGGAGACTTTCGGAACCTTTAACGTAAATTATTTAAGGACTGAGATAAACCACGCCAAAGGCTCCGCTCAAATGGCTGAGAAATGGCAACAATTCGACGAGGAGGCGGAACTCTTTCCATATTTACGGTATGTTACGGCCGGGGACGAGAAAGTTAGGCCCGCACATCAAGCACTAAACGGAGTTATTAAGAGGGTAGACTCCGATTTTTGGAAAGAAAATAGCCCGCTTAATGGTTGGAACTGTCGATGTAGTTTGCAGCAAGTTGAGGAGGCAATTGAAACGCCGGACGCTGAAATTAAGGAGAAAGTTAACGAAATGACAGACGGCGCCGGACTACAAACGCCGGACTATATGAAAAACAACCCAGGGCGCGAGATATTCGGAAAACAACATCCTTATTTTAAGGTCCCTCGAGGGTTTAAAGCGGATAAGGCTAATAATTTCGGCCTCCCGGACCCTCCGCCAATTACTAACGAGGAGATCGTTAAGAATATTAAGGAGGCTCAAAAGAAAAATAACAAAATAGACCAAAAACTCAAAACGGTAAAAACTAAACTAAAAAAAGTTAAAACCGTACAACAAAGGGAGGAGTTTATTTATAAAGAGTTGGACAATATCGAGAAAGAGCTCGATAATATCTGGAATGAAGAAGAGGCGGTTAATGGTTTTGTTGATGAGTCCGCAATGGTAAAAATTCGTAAACGACAAAAAAAATTAAGAACAAAAAAAGACAAATTAGTCGACGGTTTAGTTACCTCGAGAGTAGATTTTGAGGAGGAGGTTTTTAATATATTAAAACAAGAGAAAAGCGCAGACTTTCAAGGGTTAAAAGGCGATATAAACAAGTTAAACGGCTCCGAAATAGATAGAGGAGTAAATTATTTTAAGGGTATTGTAGGGGATAAAAAGAGAATACAAGGTAAAAAAATAATAACATTACAAACACCGGACCCAATAGGAGGGCGGGCTTTTTTTGGTCAAAGGTATATAAGCTCAAGCGAGAGAATAGGAAGTATTAATTTATCACAAAGAGACGGAATACCAACAATAACCCACGAGCTCGGCCATTGGCTCGAGGAGTCGGACCCTAAATACTTTGAAAAAATAAAAGGTTTTTACGCGAAAAGAACAAAAAAACAACCTTTTGAAAAGTTAAACGATTTAGCGCCTAAATTAGGTTATGGCTCGGAGGAAATAGCGATAAAAGACGACTTTAACAACCCATACACGGGCCGTTTTTACGGTAAAAAAAGCGGGGACAAAATAATTACACAAGACGCCACAGAAATAACTTCAATGTGGTTTACTGAGGTTTTCAAAAACCCGGCTAAATTTATAAAAGACGACGAAGAAATGTTTTCTTTTGTTTATAGGTCTTTATTACAATAATAAAAAAAAACAAAAAAATGAAAGGTAAATTATATAACTTAGCTTTTGAAATAGACAAAAAAGGAAATATAAAAGGGCCTTTAGTAATAAAGGAAACAATTGAAATTGTTTTAAAAAGTTACGAAAATAACCCGGATATAGGCAATTTTTATGTTTACGTTTTAAATAAAACTTTTGGTAAAAACTTTAAATTAACCTCTAAAAATGAAAGCAGAAAAAACGAAATCAATTAACAAGTTTAAAATTTGGCCTCACAACTGTACAAAAGAGAATCAATTTTTAATAGCTGAAAAAACAACCTCCGTAACAAGTTACGGCAAACAATTTACATTTTTTAAAGTTTTAAAAGATCAACGGTTGTATAATTGCGAGTTTACTCCTAACGAGTTAAGAAAATTCGAGCCCTTTACAAATTAAACAATGCCTAAAAAAAGGAAAAAATTAAGCCCTCAGCTAAAAGAGGACCAAGCTAAATTTAAAAAGGAAATTAAAAAAATCCTTATACTTTCAGCAGAGGAGGCGGTCCAATTTTTCCAAGCCAATATTACGGGGCGCCAAGGGTTTTTAGATCGTAAGGTTAAGAAGTGGCCCAAGAGAAAGCGAAACGTCGACCCGGGCCGGAATATCTTAGTTGGTAAGGGTGGAGGGGCTAAACTTTGGAAATCCATATCAAGGACTACGTTATCCGCGAGGAGCGTAACAATAGGAATAAAAGGAGAGCCAAAAGATTACGCGAGCGTTCACAACTACGGACTAAGAGCCGGAAGAGGTAAGGGTTTTATTATGCCTAAGCGTCAATTTATGGGCGAAAGTAAAACATTAAACAAGAAAATAAATAGACTAATTAAACGACGTATAAAGAAAATACTTTAAATTTATGTTATGCAAAGGGTTTTATTACAAGCGATTTTAAACAGAATAAGCGCGGAGCTCCCGCAATTTAAGACGGTCGACTTTTATAACGACCAATTTACAAAGCAAGACAACGGAGTAATTGACTCGTTTAGGTTTCCGGCTTTGTTTATTTCGTTTCCGGACGGGGCTAATTTTTCGGAATATACCGCCGGAGTGCAGCAAAGCACGGAGTTAACGGTCCGCTTTTATATTGGTTATGAACTAATAAAAACCCGCTCCGGGATTAATAAGAGCGTCCTCGATTTAATGGATTTAAAGCAACAAGTTTTTGCAAAGTTCCAAGGTTTTAGCGCTCCATATATCCAAACTTTTAGCCGGATTTATGAGGAGGCCGACGAGGACCGAAAAAATTACTATATTTATATACAAGACTTTAAAACCGGAGTAATTGACTCCTCCAATTATATAGATCAAGGCCAAGAGGTAACCCTTAGCTTAGATTTAACTAAGGAGGTAATTATTAACCCGGTAACGGACGAAAAAATTAGGACGGCAAAAGACGTTAACGACAATTAAGATAAAAATAAAATGGCTAGAAGTATCGACGACATACAAAACGAAATAATTACGGCAATCCAAGCGGACGCAACGCTCGCGGGCTTAACCTCAACGAGCGCGGTCGCAATTTGGCGCCTTGTTACTCGAGTAATAGCGGCCTCACTTGAAACGGAGGAGCAAATTAACGACGTTTTTAAGTTGGAGCTCGAGCAAATAGCACGGGAGGCGGTTCCGGGAACGGCGGAATGGTTACAAAAAAGAGTTTTAGAGTTTCAATACTCAGCAACGAGCCCCCAAGTTACCCAAGTTGTAGACGGACGAGTTACTTATCCGGTTATTAATACGGCGTTAAGAGTTGTAACGGCCGCAGCGGTTAAGGAGCAAGCTAATGGCCGGGTTTTAGTAAAAGCGGCTAAGGACGACGGAAGCGGAAACTTAACCCCATTAATAGCAGCCGAAAAGGTAGCGCTCGAGGGTTACCTTTCACGGATTGGCTTTGTAGGTATTCCGATCGACGTAACGAGCCAACAACCGGACCGCGTAAGGCTTACAAACTTTAAAATATATTATCTAAGGCAATATAATTTAGCAGATATTAAAACGGCGGTTAATTTAGCCGTTGCCAATTATTTAAAAGAGATTAGCACGACAAATTTCGACGGTATAATCGTAAGGACTGACTTAATAGACCGTTTACAGTTAATTACCGGAGTCGTAACAATTTCAGACTATAACGCCGGGCCAATACTTAGGGATTTTTCAACGGTTGCACCGTCCGGGGTTTTTATAAACGTACAAAGAGAAACGGCGGCGGGTTATGCAATAGCAGAGGACACGACTGGCTATACTTTAGACGACGAAATTATTTATTTAACGGACGACTTAATCCCTAACACTTAAAAAAATGAGCGTTTACTTAATTAATTTTACCGATTTTGTAACGACTTACTTGCCTCCGGATAAGCGAGAGGTTACGACGGTCGCCTTTTTAACGGCTTGCTTAACGCCTTTAAAAACTCTTCACGACTCAACATTTAGCGTATATAAGCCGGACGTAATTAACCGAGCAAAGCAAAACGGCCAACGTATTTTATTGGAGGAGGTCCTTAACTCGGCTTTTAGCGTAACGGTGGCCCCTTTTATTTATATTGATAACTCCGGGGATAATATAACGCCGGATGTATTTTTTAATATTACAGAGGGTTTACCTCCCTTTACTTTTTACAATTTATCCGAGTCCCAGGCTCCGGCTTACTTTAACAATACGGCGGAAGTTACTAACAACCGTAATTTTGTTGTCTATGTTCCTACGGCGGTATTTGCTGCAAATGGAGCGGCAGCAATTAAGCAACAAGTCGACCGATTGAGGCCGGCCTCAACTTTTTACACAATAGCACAATATTAAGATTATGGCACTAAAAACAAAAACCCCACGCTTTAAGGACATAGGGAGCGGCGAAATGAATACCGGAGGAGCTCCGATATTTGCGGACGACATTTTAAGAGTTCAAGAAAACAATCGAAAGGACTATATTAACACTATGGAGGCTTTAAGGTTAAAATTGGACCCTATTAGCCCCGGTTTTAACCTTTTTAAAAATGGGTTAATTTTATCCGGTTGCGAGTACGATAATACGGACACGAGTAACCCCGTAATTAGTCCGGGTTTTATTCTATCCGGTGGCGAGGTTTGTTTTTATCCCGGAGGTACTTACAACACGGGACCAAGTAACACGGGATTAATTTACATATATAAAGGGGCGGAGGCTCCGGTTAGTCGAGTTTTTAACGACGGAAATAATAAAGAAATTTTAACCTCTTTCGGCTGCACGGTTGAAACGGCTAATGTAGTGGGGGGAAATATTGTACTACCAACGGGGACGGGGATAACCTCAACCGATGAAGTAGTTTTAATATCTTGCGGAGTGGCTTCCTCGGTTAAAAATATAGCGGAGGACTATTTTACACAAAGGGCGGCGTTAAAAATTACAGATATAGCGACAAGCGTAAAAATTCCGGCTTTTAGTTCGGTAACTTTGGCCACGGGTTGGAGTATGCAAGGGACTTTCGCCGGGTCAAGAGTTAACGCGGATTTTAGTACAACAATTTTCGGGATTTTCTCAAAAAGTTTTGCTGGGTCGGTTGCTACTTTCGAGGAAATTTGCACGCTTTCGGCTTACTCTTGCGATATATTTTTGCAACAAATAAGGTTTCCAATAATTGGCGTAAATAATACGGGAAATGTTTTAATAGTTACGGAGGCAATTCTTAGCGCTGCGGGGGTCGTTTCGATAGTTGAGCCCTCGACGGGTTGGCCAACTTCGGGGACTTATGTTTTTAACATTAATACAACTTTAATAGCAAGCACGACGGCGGCGGCTTATTCGTTTGAGGTTGCGAGCAACTTCTTAGATATTACTTAATTTAAGGCTTTCCGTCGGGGTGGTTATTAAAATAAAAGTCTAAAATTTCACGTAAAAGGGCGGCGTTATTGGCCTCCCTTTTGCTTTTTAGTCTTTCAAACAACATACGGCGGCGCCCGTGTATCCACGCTTTAATTTCTATTTTTATACTCATAACTTAAAAAACTTGGTCTTTATTGGTCCAACAAAAGGACAAAATTATAATAAAAACCTCTAAAAATAACTAAATTTATTTATAATGGAAAATTTTACCTATATAACTAATTACTCAACCGGGAAAAAATCCGCTAAGTTAGCGATTAAAAAGCCTATTGATAAGGACGGAGCCAAAGGAATAAACGGCGACGACTTCGCTAAGGAAATGGACTTTTTGGCTGAGGTAGGAGTCGAGGAGGTTATTATCGAAATTAACAGTATAGGCGGCTCAATAAAGGAGGGCTTTAGTATTTTTAGCGCTATAAAAGACGCCCCATTTAAGACAATTACGAGAGTTGTAGGAATCGCCGCAAGTATGGCCGGGATAATATCCCAAGCCGGAGACAAGCGCGTTATTATGGACTACGGAATTTTCCACGCTCACGGGCCACAAGTTCCAAACGGTAAAAAAGTCGACGGCGACCTTTTAAGTAAAATGTTAGGTAGTTTAAAAACTATGATAGGCGTAAAAGCCAACTTAACAGAGGACCAAGTTAGCGAGATTTTAGGAAAGGAAACGGTTTTAACCGCTTTAGAGGCTAAAGAAATGGGCTTTTTTGACGAGATCGAGGAAAGCCGAGGAGCTAAGCCGGAGTTATCAATCACTAATAATTTAGAGGCCCTTTATGAAATGGCCAATATTTATATCAATAAAAACGAGAAAATGGATAAATTAAACGAATTTTTGCAGATAGAAAACGCAACGGAGGCGGATATTATCGCAAAAGTAACGGAAATTAAGGAGGCTAATAAAACAAAAGTTGAGGAGCTGACTAACGAGTTAAACGAGCTAAAAGAGTCAAAAAACTCAATGGCTGAGGAGTTAACTAACGAGTTAAGAGAAGTAAAAGAGTCCAACGGGGTAAAAGTCGAGGAGCTTACTAACGAGGTTAACGAGTTAAAAAAGCAAGCGGCGGAAAACGTGGTTAACGCTGCAATTAAGTCCGGAAAAATAAAAGAGGACTCGCGCGAGTCTTGGATTAACCAAGCGACAAACGACTTAAAGAAAACGGAAGAGCTTTTAAGTAGTTTCGCCGGAGTAACTAAAGCCGTAAACCTTAAAAACGAGATTAAGCCGGAAGCTAAAAAAGAAAACGGAGAGGAGCGTAAAGAATGGGACTTTCAACAATGGAGCCAAGAGGACCCAAAAGGATTAGAGCAATTAAAAGCGGATTATCCGGAAAAATTCGACTCAATGCTTAACAAATATTTAGAAGATTAACAAAATAATAATAATATTAATAATTAAAATTAAAAAAAATGGCTGAACAAATAGTTAAATTATTTAGCAAGGAATTACAAGAAAATTTGTTTCCTCAAGACGCTTTTTACAAGCAATCAAAAGTAGACGGAAATATCGGAGCGGCTTTCGGGTCGGTTGAAATCCCACAAAGTGGAGCGGTTCCAACAATATTAAAAAATCCGTCCTCATTTCCTTTAACACCGTCGCAAAGAACTGACGACGTTAAAACGTATTTAGTAGACCTTTACGCAACGGACCCTATCCATATCGAGGACGTTAACGAGATCGTTACAAACTACAACAAGAGAGCGGATATTTTAAAGGACCACACAAGAAGTCTTAACACAAGGATAGCGGACGAAATAGCTTACGCTTGGGCTCCAACGGTAGCGGCTAATAAGTCGGTTATGACGGGAACGGCTGACGCTTCGGCTTTAGCACCGGGCGCAACGGGGACAAGAACGGTTTTAACAAGAAACGATTTGGCGGACCTAGCAATTAAGTTCGATATTGACGACGTAGACGCGGGAGCTCGTAATATTTTAGTAGATGCAAGACTTTACGCTCAACTATTAAAAATTGATAGTTTTATTAACTTTGACTATGTTAACAGAAAGCCAACGGTAGACGGTCAAATCGGTGAAATTTTCGGAATGAAAGTTTTTAAGAGGTCTAAGTCGGTTTATTTTAACTCTTCAAATGCTAAAAAAGGAGTAGGAGCGGCAACGGCAACAACTGATAATTTAGCGGTTATCGCTTGGGCTGACAACTACGTAAGAAGAGCAGAGGGAGCGGTAAAAGTTTACTCGGATATTGATAGCCCGACTTATTTAGGTTCTGTATTTAATGCAGCGGTAAGAGCGGGAGGAACGGCCGGAAGAACTGACGAAAAAGGAGTTTACGCTTTAATACAAGGTTAAAAAATGGACAAAGTTTATAAAAAATATTTTACTAAGTCGGGGGTCCTTTTTGAGACCTCCGATAAGGTAATTTTTTTAGAGCTCCATTTCGCGAAAGCTCACGCGGATAAAAACGGGCTAACAATTAAAGAGATTTATAAACCTAAAAAAAGGGTTAAAAATGGCAATAAATAAAGTAGATTTTAACATCAACACGGCCGGACTAGGAACTCCTTTAGCAAGTAAGGACCATATTAGCGGCCTTGTGTATTATAATAACACGCTCCCAAGTGGTTTTGGGGCTAGCGATAGGATAAAAACGGTTTACTCCCTTGCGGGGGCTGAGGCCCTCGGAATTATAGAGGGGAGCGCAGCGCACGGCGTAGAGTGGTACCATATAAGAGAATTTTTTCAGAAACAACCGGACGGCCAACTTTGGTTGGGTTATTTTGCAGTTCCGTCGGGGACTCCGGACTTTTTAGAAATTAAAACATTACAAGACACGGCTAACGGAATAATTAGACAAGTCGGAGTATATTACAAAGAGGCGGCTCTTGCTAGTTCCCAAGTAACGGCAATACAAGCGGTTTTAACAACTTTAAAAAGTGAAAACAAACCACTTTCAGCGCTTTACGGCGGAGATATTAGCGCAATAACTGACTTATCCACATTACCAAATTTAAGAGCGTTAACGGCTCCCGGGGTTTCGGTTTGTATCGGACAAGACGGAGGAGCAAAAGGAGCGGCTTTATACACTTCAAAAGGTTACTCGATTACAGATTTAGGCGCTAAACTTGGAGCGGTTTCCGCTGCAAATGTTAACGAGTCAATTTGTTATTATGAAAAATTTCCAATGGTAACGGACGGGGTCGAGTTCGACGTTGCTAACTTTGCGAACGGGGACGCGGTTAACTTAACGAGTACGGCCTTAGTTAACGGAATTGATGACAAAGGTTATATTTTCCTACTTAAAGAGATTGGCTTTAGTAATACTTTTAACTCTGACAGTTATACGGCGGCGCCACTTACTAACGACTTAGCAACAATTGAGAATAATAGGACAATCGACAAAGCGACAAGAAACTTACGCGCTTTTGTAGTTCCAAAATTAGGGAGCCCTTTAAGAGTGAACTCGGACGGAACGCTTAGAGAGGACACTATTAAGACTTTTAAAGCACTTTGCGACAAGGCGCTTTTATCAATGGAGGCCGACGGCGAGCTTTCAGCTTACGAGATCATTATTAATGCGGCCCAAAATGTAGTATCAACGAGTAAACTCGAGATTACTATTAAATTGGTTCCTGTTGGAGTGGCTCGCGAAATAGTTATTAACTTGGGCTTTGTTCCAAACTTATAAAATTATAGAATTATGACACCATTAATAAACGGCCAAGCCTACGCTTACGCGGACATAGTAGTTACTGTTTTAGGGTCCCCGCTTGCGGGTATCTCTTCGATAAGCTACTCAGACGCTCAAGAGGTTACCGAAAACTTTGGAGCCGGACGTTTTCCGGTTTCTCGAGGACTTGGGAAAATTGAAAGTGAGGCAAGTATGACAATAGACCGCGCGGAGCTTAACGCTTTGCTTAGTGCAGCACCTAATAAGAGACTCCAAAATATTGGAGAGTTTGATATTACAGTATCTTACGTGCCTTTAGGGAGCGCACCCGTAACGGATATTATAAAAAATTGCAGATTTAAAAACACACCAAGCGGAGCGGCTGAGGGCGATAGCAACGTAATTGCAGAGCTTGAGCTTGCGGTTTCTCATATAGACTGGGCGCAATAAAAAATTGGTTTTTTGCTTTTTATATGTTTTTTTTTTAGAGGTTAGCCCAAGGCTTTTAAGTCTTGGGTTTTTTTGTATATTTGTTTAGAATCTAAAAATTTAAAACAATGGCAATAACTGACAAGGAAATTATCCAATTAAAAACAAAGTACGGCGCAATTTTTCAGCTTGACATACCAACGGACGAGGGCGACAAAACTATTATTTTACGCAAATTAGACCGGGCGACATATTCAGCCGGGAGCAAATTAATGGAAAAGGACGAGCTCCTCGCGGCCGAAACTTTCTTAAGGGGTTTATATATAGGGGGCGACGAGTTGGAGCCAATTATTAAAGACTTCGAGAGCCTAAGAGTTGCGGCGAGTTTATTAGCTGACGTAATAGGGACGAGAACGGGAAACGTTCGGAAGTTGTAAAAGTTTTGGAG
>TARA_R110002050_G_scaffold98795_2_pt1 | contig 13268 bp, 31 predicted proteins | sample TARA_R110002050 | Tara Oceans TARA_R110002050 (sample SAMEA4396988) | marine metagenome | biome: Polar Biome; feature: [DCM] deep chlorophyll maximum layer (ENVO:01000326); material: water (ENVO:00002006), including particulate matter (ENVO:01000060) such as... | depth 25 m
ATTGATATCAGGGAGATATCCATCTGTCTCAGAACCTAATAACCAAAGTTCAACAAGTATTTTTGCATCAATTGGTTCAAGATTTGCCCACTCAATATCATTCAATAACCCACGATAAACTTTGATCCAGATTGGGCTTCGATCTTTAAAATGTTGAAAGTCATTCCAGTTTTTAATTTTGTACATTTTAATCCTTCTAGTGTTGAGCCAGGTATTCAACTTCGCTTCTTCTTTGACAGGTTTTGCAAATATCCACGCCACCAATTTTTTCTTTTTTTTCTACCTCTTCGTATTCAATTTTCTTTGTCTGTTCATCAATGTAAGAGTGTTCAAAAATAACAGTTACTTGTCTTTCGCCTCTATCAACAAACCCTTCTCCCCCACACTCCCGACATTCTAAGCGGGCTAATTTATTTAATGAGTTCAAGGAAAATGCGCTCTGGCAAAATAAAAAACGGTGTTTGGCGATCCTCTTTAATTACAAGAAAATCATTATCCCCCAGAGCGTCCCTCCAAAATTTCGGAATAGCTTTTCTAGCTTTCACCTCTCCGCAAAATGGGGCTGGCCTGCCAGCTACATAAACGTCAACGTCATGTGATTTTGTTGCCCCAAATTGTCCGCGCCTTGCATCTATTCGTTCAGCCTTATTCCCATTTTCTTTGAAAATCTGAACAACCTCACGCTCAACGCGAGAACCTTTAATTTTTGCAGAACGGCCACCCACTACACTTCAACCATTACCCGTTGGCCCCTGCCAGAATTGCCCTTCCGACTTTCGCCTGTGTACTTAATGAGATTTTTTCTGTTGAGAGAGCAGTAACGAGCCGTGACTGATGAATATGGTAAATAATTGAGAATTTTTAAAACATCGTCACTAATACAGCCGTGTCTTCCAAAAGTTTTTATAGTGGCGAGAACTTTATTTTCTAGTTCATTCACGTTAATTGATTTTGCAGCTTCGATTGACGTACTTGGGGCATCGCGCCTAACCAAGTTTTTAAAGGTCATTTCTACTTGCATCTTAATCTCCTAGTTTGACAGGTTGCTAAAAATCATGGTTAAATATAAAAGATAATTTATTAAACCAGTTAAACTAGATTAAACTATTTAAGATGTAAAAGTCAACTGACAAGAAAAAAGGGGTTGATTGTGGGAAAAAATATTAGTGGCGTTATGAAATCTCGAGATGGGCCGTTATTTTTTTATTGTTACGCGAACATGACATTTCAAAAAGAAATGCACAAAAGTACAATAAAAGAACACGAGTTTCACAATGCTAACCAGAATAGAAAAATACCAACCAAACGATAAGGGTTATTACCCCAAGGACATTATGCCGATTGAAAGACGACCTCGAGATTATGTAGAGAGTGCGGGTAAACGTTTGCGTCAAGCAAGGCTTGCACTTGGTTTTTCACAAAAAGAATTTTGTCAAATCCTTGATGTAAAGACTGGAATTTATAGTGCTTGGGAAAATGGCAATTATTTAATTGACCCATTTATAGCTACTAAAATATCAAATGATTTTAACATTCCAATGGATTTTATTTACGGTGGGAAAAAAGATAACCTACCTACAAAGTTGCGTAATTATTTATATGAATAACTAGATTTTTCCTGCGTGAGTTGACTTTTCTAGTTAAACAAGATTATACTGCTTCTTATCAACAACGATAAGGAGTTTTTTTATGAGAAAATTAGACGCAGCTACCATTTTAAATGAAATGGACAAAGCGTACCCATTACTAGAGCAGCTTGAAAGATGCTTTAAATCTGCTGACTTTGTTGGCGGTGATATTGGATACGCTGGAAATCAGTTCCAAGAACTTTACCAAGAAATTGCGCGAATAAAAGAAGAGTACCGCGATGTGCTTTCCGAAGATGATGACGGCTGGATGGTGGCATCATGAGAAAAATTTTGCGCGATATTGACCCAATTACTTTCATTAAAGAGTTTGTTGCTCTCGCTACATTTCTTGGAGCAATGGGTATTTGGCTGTTTGTTGGCGAGGCACTGTTGTCATGAGTCTTGAGCAAATTGAGCAAATTTTGATCATCAACCAAAAGAAATATTTTCAACTAATAGAGGAAATGAAAAATGACACAAGCAAAGAAAAAACTTGAAATTGTCGAAGCTGTTGCTGAGACAAATAATCAACCTGATGTTAGGAATATTTATCAGCGATTAGCTGAAGCAATGAGAACTGTACCTTATATCCAAAAAGACAAACCTAAAGGGTTGCAATATAGCATAGTATCTCACGATGCTGTAACTGCTAAAGTTCGCCCAGCTTTGCTTGAGCAAGGCATTGTTTACCATCCATTAAATTTAACTTACAGCCAGCACGGCAATCGGACAGACTGTAAGATAGATATTAAGTTCATTAATATTGACAACCCAGACGATAATATTGTTGTGCCTACTTTTGGCTATGGAATTGACAATCAAGACAAAGGCCCAGGCAAAGCAATTTCTTACGCTGTAAAGTATGCTCTTTTAAAAACTTTGGGCCTCGAAACAGGAGATGATCCCGATCTTGACCAGAATGTAGTTCATCAAATAAGCGAGCAAGATATATCTTCTTTACAAAAACTTATCGTTGAAGCTGGCAAAGATGAAGTTAAATTCTGCGAACATTACAAGATTGATAAACTTTCTGACCTCCCTTTTTCAGAGCTTAAAAACGCAACTAGCCTTTTAAATAAGGCGGTGCTGATATTAAGCGAAGAGGAGAAGACTAATGGCTGAGTTAGTGCAGGGAACAGACGCTTGGTTTGAGGCTCGTTGTGGGAAGGTCACAGCGTCCCGATTAATGGATGTTACTGCCCAAACTAAAAACGGTTGGGGTGCTGGCAGAAAAAACTATATGGCTCAGTTAATCGCGGAACGCCTAACAGGTGAAGTTGCCGACAGTTTTTCTAATATGGCGATGCAATGGGGAACTGACACTGAGCCAAAAGCCAGATCAACATATGAATTTATCAACAATGTTGAAATCAAACTCTATGGTTTTGTTGACCATCCAACTATTAAAATGTCGGGAGCCTCGCCAGATGGAGGGTGTCCTGATAATGGAGGTATTGAGATTAAATGCCCCAATACAGCAACTCATATTGAGTACCTTGAAGCTGGCACTGTTCCCAAGAAATACATCAAACAAATGGATTGGCAAATGGCCTGCACTGGTTGGGATTGGATTGACTTCGTGTCGTTCGATCCTCGCTTGCCAGCCGACTATCAAATATTAGTTGTTAAGCACCAAAGAAATGACGAAGCCATTAAAGAGCTTGAGCTAATGGTCCAAGATTTTTTGAAAGAGCTTGATGAAAAACTCACAAATTTAACTAAGAGGAAGGGTAAATAAACTGGGCTGGTTTTATAAAAATGCTAACCGAAATTATGGATTGGTGTGAAACAGAAGACCAACTGAAAAACTGGGCGGTGTCGAATAAAGATGAGTTTAAAAAAATACCGCCCAAAGAACTAAAATATTTTAGATTTTTATATAGCAAAAAAATGAAGGAGTTAAGAGATGGAAAAATTTGAACATAAACCTGGAAAAGGGTCAGTTTGGTTAAACAAGGATGGCGGTATGCCAGCCTTTAGAGGCAGCTTTAAAGTACACCGCGCAATTCAAGACGGTGAGACGCTTGAAATTGCTATGTGGAATAACGAAACAAAGTCAGGCCAGAAATATTACGGCCTAACTGTGCAAGATGTGTGGGTTAAACCAGATCAACCAAAGGAAAATGTGGAAGTTGTTCAAGGGAATAGGCAAGACCTTGATGACGAAATTCCATTTTAATTAGGCGGTGGTTGAGCGCAAACTGGGTTGCGTAAAAGGCTATGAGTGCCGCCATTTTTTCCTTTCACTCATAGTCACCCAGATAAAGGAGTAATTAAATGAATTTAATGATTTCAAAAACCGATTTTAAGCGCGACAAGAAACATTTAGCCTTTATAAGACAACTCCCCTGTTCTGTGTGTGCGACAAACTACGCTATTGATGCAGCACACATTCGTTTTGCTAACCCCTGTGGGACAGGTTTAAAGCCTTCAGACGAACACACCGTACCTTTGTGTCGCAATCATCACAGTGAACAACATTTATGGCCTACTGGCGAAGAGGCTTGGTGGGAAGTCAGAGGGAGAGACCCTCAAGATATTTCCAAAACACTTTGGTGTATTTCAAAAAAAGATTGGCCCCAGAGCCAAAGAATTTCAACGGCAGAAGAATATGTGAGGACGATTAATGGATTCATCAAATAGCCCAATTAGCGTAAAATTTGCACAAGCAGCGCATGAGTACGCCGAAGCTCAAAACGAAAGTTTGAGAGCAAAAAACGAATTAAAAGCTGTGGCTTCAACCATGTTTTTAAAGATGGATGGAACTGTAAAAGAACGCGAAGCAAAGACTGATATAAATGACCAGGTAGCCGCAAAAGAACTTGGGTATATCAACGCCCAATGTAATGAAAATATCGCCAAAGCAAAAAAGGAGTCAACGTCAATTTTATTCGAAGAATGGCGAACTGCTAGGTCAGATCGAAGGGCAGAAATGAACCTAAGATGAAAATTGCACTTTATGATGTTGATAGCAAAATACCGAACCTAGCCTTGATGAAAGTTAGCGCATACCACAAATCATTGGGAGATGAGGTTGTTTGGTATGATCCTCTTTGGCAAGAAACATACGATGATATATATGCCTCAACAATTTTTAAGTTTTCAGACAAAAGTGGGATTGACCCAAAACGAATGAAGGTTGGAGGTACTGGTTGGGATTACAGCACAGATTTACCACCAGAAATAGATACTCTGCAACCTGATTATTTAATTTACAATTACCCCCACAATATCGGATTTACAATGAGAGGCTGTCGTTTTCGCTGTAAATTTTGCGTTGTTCCACAAAAAGAGGGCAAGCCCTACGAAGAGCATACGATTAACGAGATATGGCAACAGCGCGACAGCAATTTCATTGTGTTATTAGATAACGATTTTTTTGGCAATCCAAGCTGGAAAAAACGCATTGATGAAATAAAAGACCACAATTTAAAAGTATCTTTTAGCCAAGGATTAAATATTCGTATTATTACTGACGAACAGGCAGACGCACTTGCATCTGTTCAATTTAGAAATTTGTCTGGAAAAAATAAACAGGTTCATTTTGCTTGGGATCAATTTGGCAAAGGGACTGAGAAACTTATTGATGAAGGTATTGCTAGGTGCATTGATGCTGGAATTCGTCCAAGGCAAATGGCTTTTTTTGTTTTGATCGGATTTAACACAACCCCAGATCAAGATATGTATCGCGTCAAGAAGCTGGCTGACTATGGGTGCGATCCGTATGTAATGCCGTATGATAGAAAAGATTTATATCAAAAAAAATTTACTCGATGGGTAAATCATAAGGCTATTTTTAAATCAACAGCTTGGGAAGATTATAAAATGCAAAAGAAAAATAAAACAGACAAAACTCAAATGAATTTAATATGACCGACAACGTAAACCACCCCCCACACTATACCAATGGCGAGATTGAGTGCCTAGATGCAATAAAATCGGCTTTGGGGGTTGAAGGGTTTAACGCTTACCTCAAAGGGCAGATTATTAAATATCTGTGGAGAATGGATCATAAGGGCAAGCAAAAAGAAGACGCTGAAAAGGCGCAGTTTTATATTAATAAATTAATTGAGTCATTAAATGAAATTTTACGCAGTTAGGTTAGCCGAAAATAAAGAGGCGGTGGGGTTTGTTTGTGCAAAAAATGACGCAGATTTATTTTCGCTTGTTGATGAAATTATAGACCCCAATTTGTGTGAATATAAAACTATTGAATTTGGCGGTGGGATGTTTTTTTCAAAGAAAGCAAAAACTTTTCCAATCGATTTAGCTGATGAAGATAGTGTTATGGGGAATCTAGATTTATTGAGTGAAAATATAATTAATGATTGCTCAGAAAATCACGGGTGGGGGAAACCACCTTTGTCTTGGCTAAAACGATACATTTAATAAAGGAAAACTTATGAAAATTTTTTTATTTGGTATTTTGACAGTGGTTTTTTTATCAGCCTGTTCTGCTGGGTGGCAACACGCTGGACAAAATGACGGAGGCTACGTCTGGGTAGGATGCCATGTCATCCACACAAGCCCTGTTGATTGTTACCCTGCTCCCGACAAATGTGCATTTGCGTTTGGGCCAGAAGGAGACAAAGTTAAAGGCCAGAAGATTTATTTTAAACAAGTAGATAAATACGGCAAAGTTGGTATGCCAATGACAGCCCGACCATGCAAAGAAGGTGAGTAATGGATTGCAGACGATAAAAAATAAGATAATGTTTGAACTGGCAATTCCAATAAATAAGGCCGCAAAATTAGTTGGGTGTCGTAGCACCAGGCAATTTAAATCTGAAGTTAAAAAAGGGATTTGGCCCCCAGCAGCCATTACTGCATCTAGACCGCATCGATGGGCTGTCTCTGATTTACAAAAAGCGTTGAACAAAAAAGCAAATCAGAGCAGTATTGAGTCCGAAATTGAAGATTTGGACAAAATGCTAGGGTTAATATGAAAATTAGACATTTAATTAAGCAAAAAGGTATTTTTTATTATAAAACAACGCCACTTATGAGAAGGTTGGGGTTTAGAAGTGAAAGTTTAGGCGCAAACAGAATTGTTGCAGAATCTCGCGCTAACAAAATAAATGTTGAATGGGATGAAATAAAAAAATTAAAAGAAATATTTGAAGTTCAAAAAGGCGATTTTGATTGGCTAATAAACGAATTTCAAAAAGACCCTGTTTGGTATGGTGATTTAGCTAAAATTACCAAAGATGAAGCTGACAGAGAATTTAAATTAATATCTCATAAAATTGGCCCTGCAAAAGTAAGAGCAATGAAAGTTGCTCATTGTCGAGCATTTTACAACGAGATGAGAGTGTCTTGCTCAATACATAAAGCGAATAAATGCTACAAATGGCTGAACAGGATTTTAAACTACGCTATTGAGCGTGGCCTTGTTGAATATAATGTTGCCTCTGGATTAAAACGAACTAGCACAGCAGGGAGAAGCCAAACATACTCCCCAGAAGAAATTCAATTAGTCATAAATACTTGTTTAAATCCCGGCAAAGACGCTCAAGGTAGCTTTATCCCATCTAGAAAGTCGATTGCTTTAGCGACATCTATTGCCTACGATACGAGCCTCCCTAGACAAGACATACTTGCGTTAAAATGGTATCAATTTGATGGCAGCGGTTTTACTGTTGACCAAATAAAGCGTAGAGGACGATTCACAATTTATACTGCATTGAGACAAAGCACGATTAATCTTTTGACAGAGACAAATGTTGTTCAAATAAATAAAAATGCACACATAATTATAAATGAAATGACAAAACAACCTTGGAATGAAAAATTATTTTCAAAAGCATATTTAAAATTTACTCGCAGGGCTGGTTTAGAGGGTAGAACTTTTCACGATATACGAAGAACTGCACTTTCTGAAATGGGCAACACTGGGGCAACAAATGCAGAGATAGTGTCTTTCAGTGGACATAATATAGCTTCGGAAACAATTTCAGATTATGTTAAACCTAACAAAGATGCTTCGAAAAGAGCTTTTATTAAAAGATTTCCAAATGAGAATAAAAAATAATAAAGTTGCACAAAAGTTCCACAAGTTGCATAAATGGGGCGAATGAGGGGACTTGAACCCCCAACCCCCGGCATCACAAGCCTGCGAATATCCCAGAGTTCTAGCACTTATGCAACTTTAATTTACCTCTACTATACCGCAGCTATACATTTAGTAAATTAGAGGTTTACAATCATTACCTGTTAATGTTAGGATGTGGCATCGTAACCAAACAAAGGAAAAAAACTAATGTCTTATAGAGGTGAAAAACTAACCATCGAAATTACACCCATTGAGCTTGAAGTATTAACAACGGCTCTAAACAATCCACAAGTTGCAGAATTTTTGGATGAAAACGATGAAAGCAAAATGTTAGACGCTCTTTGCAAACTTGAGCCAAAACTTTTGGAAATTTCACAAATGGTCAATGATGCTGGTTTTGGCTATGACGATAATTGGGGGAAGAAATAATGACTAATAAATTGTTAAATTTTTTAGAAGACTTAGTAGGTCAAATGCAGATGGGTAAAATAGATGACGAACGAGCATTAGAAATAATGGCAAATGTTGTCTCTCCTAGAATAACTACGATTGGAGATTTACAGGACAAATGGGACAAGGAAAGACTACAACAAATTATTAGCAATTACCCAGCTTTGGCAAAAGCGTATAATCTAGTTGAAAAGGAACAAAACTAATGACACATTTTGAAGAGTGCGTAGCAGACTTAACAATGCCTAAAGGGTGGGTTGATGAAAGTTACGGCAATGACGTTTGCCCATCATGGAGCTACAAAGGTTTCCAGGTGATGATCCATCACGCAGATACAAAAAAACGCGAAGAAAGTTTTAGAGATGCCTTACGGTTTTATATTTTTAAAAGGGATGAATACGGAGATAGCCTGACATGGTCAGCAGAAGCTAATACATTTAATGAGGTTACTAAAATTATTAACAAGAAGCATTGTAAATTTTTAGAAGAGCAAGGATAATGGCAGACAAAGAGCATTTAGCTGAGTTAAACCGTATTCGGGTTCATCGACATTATGAAAACAAGAAAGCTCAAGGCTTCTCAAAATTTACAGTTTTTTGCCATATTGATGATAGGCCAACAATTTTAAAATTTGCTAAAAAATTAAGAAGTTTTCGTGAATTAAACAAGACCGTAGCTAAACATCGTTCTAACCTTTAACATACCCCTCACGAACGTCTGAGAGTATCCCAGAAGCGGAGTAATCCCCTTCTGGGTTTTCGTTATCCACAAACTCTCCAGACCGCTTCTCAGACCCTTTAAAAACGGGGTACATAATATCTCCAATACCCGTATTGTGCATAAAGTCATTGCCTGTTCGCAAGTGTATTTCAATAATATGTTTTCCACGCCATTCAACATTTAAATCTTTAACATCTGTAGGTATCCAGCTAGGCAAAAACTCACAATGTTTAGGAATTGGCACTCTTCTCCAGCTTTCAAACTTGCGTAAATTGTTATCTAAAACTGACCCTTCGATGGCGTTGTAAGGCTCCCATCTAAAATTAGGAAGTTTTGTGTAATCAACTGAAAAATGATCGCCTTTAAAATACTCGCACCAAAAATGACCAGGCTCTACAATAGCATGATCTTTCATGTTTTTTGCATCTTTTTTAAGATTTAAATCTACAACTTTTGCGTTAATTCCCATCCCATACAAATTGTAAATAGGTCTAATTACATATTTGCCTTGTTTTGAAATAGGCACACAAGCTGGGCCAGCATCGTGTCCTAACTTTAAAGCAATTTCTAATTTATTAAAAATCCATCTATTTTTTGGATAGGCTTCCCAAGCGTCTACATCATCCATCTTTTTGTTCTGTTTCGCCCTGACAACACTCGTCTATATTGCATTTACAATTAGCGCATTGCGTGTGTCCATGTACAAAAACTTTTTCTGTGCATCGGCATTTCGGACATTCATCTACCATATCAAGAATAGCTCCCATTAATAATTTAAAAATACTTTTGGCCTCCTGATTTAGACCAATCGCCTAAATAACCATTTGGGGCAATGTTAAGAAAATCAACTCGTGGCTTTACAACAATATTGCCATAATAATCTACAGGGTAAGGGTCTCTGTTTGAAGCAAAAGCCAATATTATAAAGGATACAAAAAGAAAAATAAGAATGGGCGTTCTTACTTTAAGAATAACACCTTCTCCGCTTCTCTCCGCGCTACTAGACCAGGAAGGATTATTCTATTTCCTCCACCTCTGCGCCACTGCCAAAAATTATTAGCGCAGCCTTCGTAATCTCCACGATTTAATTTTTGACGGAAAGTTGATGCTTGAAAATTACCTGACCCAATGTTGAAACATATACTAACAAGTGCGCTAAATTTATTAATTGTTAGCGGGACTTTAACCAGCCGACTAACAGCCCTTTCAAACCTTTTGAGGTCTCTGCGAAGTAATTGTTCGCCTTCCTCTTTGGTAATATCTCTATGATTGCCGTCAACCCGATTGCCATCAAGACCATAAATAGCACCATAAGAAATAGTCCATAAAGAACTGGGACATTTATAAGGGCTAGGACTAAACCCCTCAAACCCTTTAATAAGCTCAATGCCTTCCTCATTAGTTTCTACCGTGTCCATTTGCTCGTAAGCCTCTGACCAAACCAGAACATTATAACGGTGGAAAATACGCCATCGAGCGCACCGCCAGCCATAATAATTTTATATTGGTCAGCAGAGATCCACCCTGCAAAAGTAGCAAAGTGAACAGAGCAAAATAGAAAAAACACTAAATAAGTTATTGTCGGGCGAACCGAAGCAGAATAATTTACTGTCCATTTTGAAGCGTTTTGCATTTCAATTTGGGCGGTAGTTTGCACCGCAATATTTTGATCTGATACTCCAGAGACAATAGCTTCGTCACGTTTGTCTGCCGCAAGCTGACTTTGCATTTTCAACTCAAAGGCTTTGTCTCTAGCGTCTTGTTTGCTGTCCATCCACTTGTTAAACATATTGGGGCCAACAGACGAAGCCAGCCCTATTACTGAACCGATAATACTTAACATCTAAATCTCCCTAATCATCTCGCGTGTTTTCTGTGCTAACGCTTCAAGCGCATCGCCAATAGATGTGTCTTCAAATTTACCTGGGTAGCTATAATGCACACCTTGAACTTGTCCGTCTGGGCGCAAATCAACGTGGCTAAAAACTTTTCCAAACGGCGTTTTAACTTTCTCAGTAATACATAAATATCTGGACACTTCTGTTTCCTTACTCATGGGCATAAACCGTTCCAACGGCCCCCCTTTTCCAAAACCATAGGCAACAACTTAGGCTGCCCGTCTAATACCGCCCCACAACCAATTATAGGCCGTTTAAGCGTGTTCTTATTGTATGCGAAAGCCAGTGACGCATCGTCAATTAAACAACCTACAGTCATGCCCCAGTTAAGCTCAGAGGGGGTTCCATTATTAACAATTTCAAAAGTTCCGTGATGGTGGCCTTGTATAAAATTCATGCCAATCATTTCAACGTTACGTTTTGTTGAAACGCTCATTCCATGCACAAAATAAGTGTCACCGCCGCAAATGTTTCGCGTGAAATGTGGGAACCAATTCCATCCATCGCCACGCTTTCGTGTAATTGTTCCATCTGGTAGGTGTTCACCAAATATTACATCTTTGTAACCTAACAATAAATGGCGTGGAAAACCGTGTGCTTTGCCTTTTCGGTAGTGCATTGACCCGTGATTGCTATCAACTAAATCAACAACAGGGAAAACTTTTTCTAGTTCCCAAAGAAACTCTCTACCTTTTTTTAACTCGTCACCCGCTGCATTTAAATCGGGATCGCTGTCATGAAAAGACATGGCATGGTTATCAAGTTCGTCACCAATGCACACCACCCAGTTAAACGAGTATTTACGTTTAAGGGCTTTTAAAAAATCTAAACTGTCAGGGTGATGGTAAGGAGCGTGGAGGTCAGATATTATTAAACCAGCGTCCATAAAAAAACCAGTATGTTGTTAAATAGAAAGTTCTTCCTTTGGTGGTTCTTTTTTCTTTTCAAGGCAAATAGCTTCAGCTTTAGCTATAGCAAAATAAGTAATATCTACTACGGAACGAATAATAACAGCACCTCGGTGGAAACAATCTAATGCTGTTGTATATGGGCCTAATTTATCGTCAATAATTACTGGGTTTGGACTGTGTATAACCCAAATTAAAACCATTGCTTTAAACATTAGCCACTTTCATATTTTGGTGGTGGAACGTATTTGTGCGAACCGTTATGGCTGGTCATTAACGTGTCGCAATCTCTACGTAATGCGTTAACACGATGATGAAGAGCCTCAGTCTCTCGAGCAGAGCGTTCCCTTTGGTCAGGGCTTAACATGGAACCCAAAACGCCAAGCTGATGCTTCATAACTGCTTCGCTCGCTTCCGTGCTATCTAAACGACTTTGAACACCTTCAAGCTCTTTTTTAACCGAACCCAAATCATCCATCAGACGGCCTATTTGACCTTTGACCATTCCCCAGGTAGCTGCAAGGCCACAGAGAACAGTTCCAATTGTCATTAGCTCCTTGGCACCAAGTTCCATTATTTCATCTTATATCTAATAAAAAAGACCATACCAATAACGGCAGAACCCACAACGAGAACGCCAATAACAACCTGAAGTGCTTTTTCCCAAAAGTTTTCTCTTTCTTGACGTTCAAGTTCCATTTGGTCTTCATGCGCTTTCTTTTTTTTATCGCGCTCTCTTAAAATGTAATCAAAACAATCTGGCCCAAATTTTCTATTAAGCAAAAACCTAATGTTTAACATTTCACGTTCGGCTGTTTTTTCGTTTATTGTTTCAGTAATAGCCATTTCTAAAAAATTATCTTTGCCAGTTTTGCCTTTAATAAATTTTTGAAATTTTGTTGCTATAGGGTGGTCTTCAGATCGCAACTTTTCTTTAGCTTCAAACATATTTGAAAGAAGCCCACCTATTTCTGAAACATCTTCTGTTGTTTTTAAAGCAGCTTTAATTGCTTTAGCTGAAGCTGTAACAAGTGCCAGCCCTTCTAATACACCTACAACCACCAGAGTTACTCTACTTCAACCCAACCCTTGGAGTTGTCAGCTTGATAGGCATCCTCATCCCAAGAATATCTTTTATCGTCACTAGCATCACTAGGAAGTGCAACAGGTGCTTGCCAATCATCGTTAGAATCCAAAGCCCATGAAGCAAAAGGTTTTGGAGATATAAATTTATCCTTAGTAGAATCGTAGCTATAGCCAATACCCGCGAATTGCTTGCGAATTTTATTATTGTAGCTAGTCTTCACCCAATCGTCTGAGTGAACTTTGTCCTTTAACCAAGCGATGCAAGCGGCTTCACCGTCATTAGTTTCCATGTCGTTATCCATTACTAAAACTTGGACAACTACTTTGTCTGAATTTACTTGTGCGTAATGTGCCATTATTTTATTACCTTTAGTTCTGGCTCCAGTATCTCTGGAGGCTGGGGGTTTTGCTTCTGGGTTTTGCCTTTTTCAAAAGCGTCACATTTCCCCCACTTCATCATAGAGGGGAAAATACTAATAATTTGACCTTGTATCGTCACAATCGGTACGGGAGGATTAGCCACGCA
>TARA_R110002050_G_scaffold196897_1_pt1 | contig 13262 bp, 9 predicted proteins | sample TARA_R110002050 | Tara Oceans TARA_R110002050 (sample SAMEA4396988) | marine metagenome | biome: Polar Biome; feature: [DCM] deep chlorophyll maximum layer (ENVO:01000326); material: water (ENVO:00002006), including particulate matter (ENVO:01000060) such as... | depth 25 m
TTTTTTTGATAACCTTTTGGTTTGGATATCTAAAATACCTTAGCTCTATGGAAAATAGCCGCGAACTTCACGCGTTAGGGATGCTAATGGCATCCTTTTTATGCTTGATTGTATCTTTAATTGTTAAAAACGGTTACTTTAATTGTAGTACTTAATACATTATGACAACATTACCCGTTGCATAAAAAGATATAATGAACAGCCCTGACCACGCCCAAGCACGGGAACGCCATTTAACTAGATACGGGAACCCATTAAACTACATGAAGAAATTCCAAACAACTCCAAAACGAACGGTAAAGTCTCTATACGGATAATTTGGTGCTGAATAATAATTATATCCAGTAAAAGCTGAATTGAAGTGTTCTGCCTTTAAATAAATACGTGTTTGACGAATTTTTGCATTGATAAAAAAGTCTAACCTTGGGAAATCTCCATATTCTGTTTCGTTTTGCACATAAAACTCTGCTAACAATGGATCATAGCCATTCATATAGTATGTTGTAAAATAACTAAATGTAAGTCCTGTTTGCAAATACATTGCTTTTTTAAACAAATTTGAAGAAAAATATAGGGTATTACGCGTTGTTAACTCAGGTACATTTAACGTATTATTTGGGTCTTGTACGTTTTGATATAATATCGTGTTATTTAGAGCAAACTTACCTACTCTAAATTCTTTTTCTAATTTAACTCGTAAATACGTAATAGTTGAACTATTTTGAAATGGCTTGACCAGATTGGTTGTTTCGTCTTTTTTAAAATAGGTATAATCTGTTATGGTCGAATAGTCTGCAGAAATATTGGCTATCTTATTTGATTTTAAATGAAATGATAACTGTTCAGTCTCGGTATTATTAAAATTGTTTTGCCAATTATAGTTTATATAATCACTTTGATATAATAAGGTATTATAGTTGGGAGCCCTAGAACTATGATTTATGGCTGCTATTGCAGATATATCATCATTTAATTTAAAAGAAGCTTCTCCTTTTATATAGTTACCATCAAAACCTCCTGTTACATTGATACCCATTTCTCCATTTAAATCGAAACTTTTATATTGTTTATGGTATTTACCACCTGCTGCAAATACGCTCCCTTTTAATCTGTTTGTAATGGTTATTCCATTAAGCACAACTAATTTGTTGTACCCATAATTATAATTATCATTACTCACATTAAACTGTACATCGCCCAGAATATTATTACTATAATTTAACTGTACTTGATTATAAAAATTCTCCAAAGACACTATGTCCTTTAGTTTTGATGTTTTAAAAGCATTACCAAAATAACTATTGGAGCTTGTTTGATCATATTGATAATATTTATCTTCAAAAGACATAATATGTCTTAAACTTAATTTGTTGTTTGAGGTTGAATCTTTCTTTCTAATAATGTTGTAACTGTGATCTAAATAAAAACGTTTGCCTTTAAGAATACTTTCTGCATTTTCGAAATTTACCTCTAATATAGAACGGTCTAAAAATTCGGGATCTCCAGTTTCAAAATAAGGGATATTACTATCCTGTAGACCACCATTTTCTTGATTTAATAAATCTTGAGTTACAATATGTGTTCTTATATAATATCGTTTATTTTTGGTTGTGTAATTGGTTGTGAATCTGAAATTACCCGTACTCGTTAAAATATGCTGATACTTACCTAATGACCTCAACCCTTTGTACGCAATAGAAAAATTAAATCTTGGTGTTGTATTTACAGTAAAAAAAGCATCTACTAATTGCCCTTGCTCAAAAGCTGTTTTAAAAAACAACTCTGTTAATGGCGTTGGAACATGATAATAATTAATATCTTCAATTTCCATATAGTTAAAATGCCTTGCTCTAGCACCAAAACTTGGCATGAGCTTAGTATTCTCAAAATTATAACTTAAAGAATTATAGGTTTGTCCTAAATTTGAAAACGGAATTAATTCAAAATCATCTTTTCTTAAGTAATTGTATTTGTAATCCTTTTTTATCGTTAACGAGGTATCAACATACGTAGTGTCATTCTCATTACTAATTATAAGGTAATCTGTTATTTTAGCAACAGCTTCCTTTTGTTTAGATTGCTTTATTGAATCTTGATACTCTATTATACCTAATTTTTCACCTAGTCGATTTAGTTTCTTTGGCTTCTCTTGAGCATAACTACCACCAAAACTGTATAATAGAATGATTAATAAAACTATTTTTCTCATAATTGTTTTTTTCCGAAACAAAAGTAATTATTTGAACGTAAAGCATCGATAAATATTTTAAATAAAGAAAGCCAACAAAATTTTGTTGGCTTTCTATAAAAACAACCATTCTTAAAAAGAATGATTCGTTATAATCAATTTGAATTAGTCGGGAACAAAAGTGGAAATATTAAATTTAAAATACAAAATATTACTCAAGAAAAATTCAATTTAACAATTTAAAAATTAAGTCATATTGTGAATTTATCATTTATAAGCTCATTAATTAACAGATAAACAACGTAATATGCTAAATATTATGAATATTGTATTGCGGAATTTTAATTTCACATAAATCAGTGTAAAAACTAAAAATCTACTAAAATTAGACCCTAAAAATTATAAATTTGATAAGAATAATACATTTATGCTCATACTAAAACACTCCTATTTTAATCTAGAATGTGGCACAGACGAAGCAGGTCGCGGCTGTTTAGCTGGTCCTGTAACTGCAGCAGCCGTAATTTTGAAAGAAGATTTTACTAATACCCTCTTAAATGACTCCAAACAATTAACAGAAACTAAAAGAGAATTCCTAAAACCTATTATTGAAACTGATTCTTTGTCGTTTGGAGTGGCTCATGTTTTTCAAGAAGAGATTGATAGCATCAATATTTTAAACGCGTCGATATTAGCCATGCACAAATCTATCAGTCAATTAAACCCTGCTCCAGAATTTATCATTGTTGATGGCAATAAATTTAAACCTTATAAAAACATTCCGTTTGAAACTATTATTAAAGGTGATGCAAAATACATGAGTATAGCTGCTGCCTCTGTTCTAGCAAAAACATATAGAGACCATTATATGACTCAAATACATGACGAATTTCCTATGTATAATTGGAAACAAAACAAAGGTTATCCCACCGCAGAACATAGAGAAGCTATAAAAAAATACGGTATTACAAAATACCACAGAAAATCATTTAGATTATTACCAGAACAATTAAAACTAAGCTTGTAGTATTTTATTTGTAAAAACATAGCTTAAAACATTGTATTCATGCGGTTTTAAATTTTAATTAAACTAAAAATATAGTAGGTTTGTAAAAATTAATTCATTTATGAGATTATTTTGTTTTTCCCTCTTATTCCTTTTTATTTACGGCTGTTCAAACGAGAAAACAAATCACACACAACTTATTCATTTTGTTCCAGTGAATAGTTCTATAGTCCTTAAAACATCTAATCTTGAAAGTTTAAAAAGCAGTATACAAAACAATGATTTTTTACAGCACTTTTCTAAAACAAATGCCTATAAAAATTTAGAAAGCAAATTAAACGGTTTACCCCTGTTACAACCTACGGGAGAATTATTAATCTGTTTTTCAAAAAATGCTATAGATAGTCTTCAATACGCAATCATTACAAAATATTCCAAAGGCTTATTTGTGAGAGATTCACTAAAAAATTATATTGAAGAAACTCTAAAATACAAGAAAAAATCAATTATCAAGTCTTCCTATAACAACCACACTTTTTACAGCGCTGTTATAGACAGCACTTTTTTTGCATCATCTTCTATAAAACTGGTTGAAAACGCCTTTAATTACAGTAACACTAATGCCGAATTAGAAAAAATATACAGAACAACTGAAACTGATAAAACAGTTTCTGTTATTCTCAAGTGTGATGAAACCAACTTTATAAAATCATTTTTTCCTGACAATCAATTACCTCTAAAAACATTTACTAATTATTTAGCCTTTGATACCGAAATAAGTCAGGATGAAACATTAATTAATGGTATTACTCAAGCTAATGATTCTACCGAGAGTTTTATAAACGTGTTTAAAAACACCATTCCGCAAGAAAACCAAATACAGCATATAACACCAATTGATGCCGATGGATTTTTAAGTTTTACGTTTAATACGTATGAAAAATTTCATTCAAACCTCGTTAAGTTTACCCAAATTGATACTTTAAAAGAAACGTCTCATCTGTTTGATAACATTATTGAAGTTGGCGTTATTTACAATTCTAACGACCGAGCCATTGTTTTAAATTCTTTAGATGGTATTTCAACTGAAGATGCCTTAATTAGCGAACAAAATGTGATTGATACCTTTAGGCAGGTTGACATTTTAAGCTTTAGTAAACCCGATTTATTTGAGACCTGCTTTTCACCTTTAATCTCCTTTAATAAGGCTACCAAATATTGCATATTAGATAATTTTTTGGTTTTTGGTGATAATTTAGAAATACTTCATGATATCATTTCGAACTATCAAAACAAAACAACTTTAAGTGAGCAACCGTATTTTAACGATATACAGGAGCAACTCAGTGATGCTTCGTCTTTATTAATGGTTTTCAATCCATCTATTCTTAATGATATTTTAAACAATAATCTTGAAGATGATAGTGCTGTAACATCGTTAGACAACTACAAAATATCAGCCTTACAATTTATTTATGATACTAATTTTGCCCATGTTAATGGGATCATTAAAAAAACAAAAGTTAAAGCCGCACAAAATTCAATTACCGAAGAATTAAACATCAGGCTAGACAATGATTTATTAAACACTCCTCAATTTGTCACTAATCACATAACCAGACAAAAGGAAATTGTGGTTCAGGATATAAAGAATAATCTCTATTTAATTTCAAATACTGGCAAAGTTCTTTGGAAAAAACAACTGGACGGCGCTATTTTAGGACAAATAGAACAAATTGATCTCTATAAAAACGGCAAACTTCAATTAGCCTTTACAACACCTCATCGATTGTATGTAATTGATAGGAACGGACATAATGTGTCTCCTTTTCCTGGCAAATTTAACGATGTTATTACCCAACCCTTGTCCGTTTTCGATTATGGTAATAACAAAAATTACAGACTATTAATTACGCAAGGCAAAAATTTGTTGATGTATGACAAAACTTTAAAGGTTGTAAAGGGCTTTGTTTTTAAATCGGCCAACAATCCCATTTTAAATCAACCACAACATTTTAGAATTGGCAGTAAGGATTATATTGTGTTTAAAACCCAAAACAAAATGTATATTCTTGATAGAACTGGTAGAACACGAGTGTCTCCAAAAACTTCTAATTCATTTTCAAATGAATCTATTTATCTATACAATAACAAATTTACAACCACCAATCCTGATGGCGAGTTAATAACTATTGACTCCAGAGGAAATAGTGTGTCTCAAAATTTAAATCTATCATCGCAACATCATATTGAAACTTCTAGCAAAACATTAGTGACGCTTAGTGAAAATAAATTGACTATTAAAGGAATCACGTATGAACTAGATTATGGTATTTACACGAGTCCTAAATTATTTTATTTACAAGATAAGATTTATGTAGCTATTACCGATTTACAAACTCAAAAAGTGTATTTGTTTGATAGTAACGCTCAATTATTACCTAATTTCCCTGTTTATGGAAATTCAGCCATTACTCTTGATAATATTGATTCAGACAAGGATTTAGAGTTTGTAACCAAGGGTGGCACTAACTCTGTAATCCTTTATCAAATAAACTAATTTTATAAAAAATTTAACCTTTTTTAATGTCCTTTAGTATTTTGTAAGTAAAAAACTAATTTATACCTTTAGCGCTGCTATTAATCAATAAATTACAATAACAATTTTTCCTTAAAAAACACGTTTAATTTTCTTTTTGGATTTAGTTTTATTCTTAATCTAAAAATAAATTTATAACCATTAAAAGAACATGTATTTAATTCAGAAATATTAACTTATTGAATACATAACGATAACCAAATCGCAAGTCCTCAAATCTAGAGCGTCAAAACAATTGTTTTGGCGCTCTTTTTTATTTTAATAGAAGCAAAATTATGTAAAAATAAAATATAATTAATTGTCTATCAATTATTTGTTTATATTTAAATTCAATATAAAATTTTTATATGAGGTTGAAATTTGCATTGTTAATTATTTTTATTTCCGTTATCTCTTTTGGGCAAACTACAGAGATTGATTCTTTAACCGTTTTTAAACTTTCAGAAGAAACGGCATTAAAGACTAAAAACTGGAAATCGTTAATTGAAGTATACTATAAAAAAGGTAATTATTTATTTAACCAAAGCGAATATAATCAAGCCTTGCCTATATTCTTGAAAGTAGACTCAATTGCAAAAATAAAAAAATTCGATAATTATATCACTATCAAATCGTTAATAAGGCGTGCTGAAATTTCAAGAACAGCATATACAAAAGAAAGTACCAATTTAGCTTATGACATAGCTCAAGATGCTCTAACTAGAGCGAAAAGAATAAATTCACAAGAAGCTATTCATTATACCTACGTGCATTTGGCTGATCTTGCTCAATTACGAAAGGAATTAGGAGAATCAAAAAAATACCTCGAATTAGCCCTTGATTACTATTTAAAAACCGACAATGAAAAATGGGTTTCGCGCATGTATTTAGTGAATTCTGTTTATTATTTGGGAGTTGATAGCTTGATTCAAGCAGACGAATCTCGACTAAAAGCTGTTCAATATTTAGAAGGAAAACATAATGATTATGAAATGGCTAAAGCTAAATACTACTATGGTCGTTTTTTATTATATGAAAGAGAAAATTATGAAAAAGCTGTTCCTTATTTAGAAGATTCAAAAACACTTCATGAAAAGGTAAATAAAGTTGTTGACGAAATCTATCATAGGTGCCTACGAGATTTAGCGGTCTGCTATGATTATTTTAGTGATTATGAAAAATCAACAAACTACTATAAGCAAGCCTATGAACTCTACATAGAACTTACAAAAAAAGCTAACAGGAATACCTCAAGAAAACTAGAAGCGCAATACCAAACCGAAAAAAAAGAAAAGGAAATTGCCTTATTAAAATCTGAAAAAGCGTTGAATGCTCAAAAACAAAAAAATCAACGTAATTTGCTTTTGGGTGGTTTAGGCATTACCTCTATTGCGGGATTGTTTTTATTTGTATTGTATAGAAACCACCGCAAAACTAATACTAAATTAAAAGAATTAGACACCCTTAAATCAAACTTTTTTGCTAATATTTCTCACGAATTTCGCACCCCTTTAACCTTAATTTCTAGTCCGATTGATGATATTTTAACTGATGATTCTATTTCAAATAAAAAAAGAGAACAGTTTACAGTTGCCAAACAAAATTCTGAACGCCTTTTATCTCTTGTCAATCAATTATTAGATCTTTCAAAAATTGATGCAGGACAATTAAAACTGCATCTTCAGGAAGGCAATGTACTTCAACTTATTTCCGCCTTGAGCCAATCATTTACTTATTCTGCAACACAAAAAAATATTAATCTAAACCTCAACATAAAACAAAGTGACGAAAACGTTTGGTTTGATAAAGATGCTGTTGAGAAAATAACGGTTAATCTATTATCAAACGCTTTAAAATATACTCCAGAAAACGGATCGGTTGTTTGCCAAGCATCTGTAGAGAATAACAAATTAGTTTTACAGGTAAATAACACGGGAACAGGATTAACTTATGAGGAATCGAATCATATATTCGATCGATTTTACCAAACCAATGAACAAAATCAAGGTACAGGTATTGGCTTAGCGCTCGTTAAAGAATTGGTTGAATTACATAAAGGCACTATTGAAGTAATTAGCACACCAAACGAATGGACATCATTTAAAGTAATGCTCCCTGTAGATAAAAATAGTTTTAAAAACGATATTATTTTAACTGCTGCAAACACTCATATTAAAACAGAAGTTCCGTTTTTCTCAAGCCCGCAAATTGAAGACGAGGATGAATTTGCAGATAGTGAATTACCAATTTTATTGATTGTTGAAGACAATAATGACTTGCGTCATTTATTAAAACAAACCTTTGAAGAAAATTATAACGTTATTTCTGCACCAAACGGAAAACTTGGTGTTGAACTTGCTTTAGAGCATATTCCAGATCTTATAATTTCTGATATTATGATGCCAGAAAAAGATGGGGTTGAGCTTACTAATGCTTTAAAGAATGATGAGCGTTCTGCACACATTCCCATTATACTTCTTACCGCAAAAGCAGATGTTGAAAGCAAATTTACTGGTATTGACACTGGAGCCGATGATTATATCACTAAACCTTTTGATAAAAAATTATTGGTACTTAAAGTTGAAAAATTAATAGAATCCAGAAGAAAACTCCAATCTCGTTACAGTCAAGAAGTTATTTTAAAACCTAAAGACATTGCCTTTACGAATTTAGACGAAATATTTCTTAATAAAGTACAAATAGTACTCGATAACCAATTGGTAGAATCTTCTTTTAATGTAGAAGATTTTAGTAAAGCCGTAGGCATGAGCCGCATGCAATTGCACCGAAAAATAAAGGCATTAACAGGTTTGTCAGCATCCGAGTTTATTAGGTCACAGCGTTTAAAACTTGCTGCGCAACTACTTAAAAATTCAGATATAAATATTTCTCAAGTTGGCTACTCGGTTGGTTTTAACGATCATGCCTACTTCAGTAAGTGTTTTAAAGATATTTACAAATGTACTCCAACAGAGTATGCTAAAAAATCTTGATAGGTAACACAAATTCTTTTTTGTTACTGTATCAACAAACTTCAGTTAATTTCATGCAGCTTATCTTTGAAGCTCCCCTAATTTAACACATCGCAAAACTTCTTTTTTTTAGGCCATGTTACAAATGTTATAGCATTTGTTACATGCTTAACAGGCTGTGTTTTATCTCCAATATACTTTTACAAATAGTTAATAGCAAGACACTTAAGGAGGAAAAATGGCAGATGTAAAAAAAACCCTTATAGGTAAACTGGACAATCTCCGTAGTTATAAAATATACTTAAATGTTAATCATTTAGAAAAAGGCATTTACACATTAAAAATTGTGCACAAAAACAAAGTCATAAAAAAAACAACCTTTAAAAAATAGAATCATGAAAACCTTAAAAGCTATACTATTCATACTAATAATCTTCATAGCACCCAATACCAATGCACAATTATTAAAAAAATTAATGAAAAAAGCTACAGAAGCCTCTGAGCGTACTCTGGAACGTAAGGTTGAAGAAAAAACAGAAACAGAAACAGAAAAAGCCTTCGATTCAACTTTTAATAATCAAAAACAAACTAAAAATGAGAAAAGTAGTTCGTTTAATATCTCTGCTTCAAAGGTAGCACCCGCTGCTAACTATAATTTTTCACACAAATATGTCATGCAAGTTAAAAGTGATAAAAATGAGACCATTCTTAATTACTATCTCACCAATTCGGGTGATTACCTAGCTTCTTCAGTTCCCGATAAAAATGGTAATGAAGACATGAAGACAGTTATGGATTTAGGCCGTAAGACTATGTATATGTTTATGGAGAATAAAGGAGATAAAAGCCAAATGTCTATGAGTTTAGATTTAGAAGAAATAGCAGATGATGCTCGCGAAGAAACAAACGTTAAGGTAACACTCACTGGCAAAACAAAAACCATACTTGGTTATAAATGTGAAGAATATAAAGTGGTTGGCAACGATTTGAATGGCACCATTTGGGTAGCTCCAAATGCAGATATCAGTTTCTCAAAATCGTTTTACAATATAAAAGCAAAAAAAGGGATGGATCAATCTTGGATGAAAATGATAAATGGGCTGACCCTTCAAATGGATATGGTAGATACCTCAAACCGTAAACCTCAAACCATAAACATGACCTGTATTGCTTTAGAAAAATTGAAGCTAAATATCCATACCAGTGACTATAAAAAATTAATCTAAAAACCACTAATATCATGAAAAAAATAATAGCCATTTTAACAGTATCTGCAATCATGCTATCTTGTGGAAATACCGACAAGAAAGAACAGAATTCAATGTCTGCCTCGGAAACTAAAACAACAACAACTGTAAAAAATAAAATAGAAAGCACAAGTAATATCAGCCTGTTGTGCAAAATCAACGGTGAAGAATGGGGGTATACCAAGGCAGATGGCCTAGTGTCACGCAACAGCTCAACCAATGTTCGTACAGCTACGATCACATTTACAAAAAAACTAGATAAAGGTAGTGAGGCAGTGCAGCTCGAATACGATGTAGATAAAAATACCCTTACCCGTGTTTTGGCAGAGTTAAAACGGCCAGATAAGGAGGGTAATTTATTTACCAACTTCTACAACCAATCGGCAAACCAATTAGATAGAAATCCCGAGGCTAGCATGGCTGGTACCGTTTCCTTGAACGAAGATGCACGGGTCGCTGCCGGTACTGCCGTTTTCACGGTACAGAACGACTATGAAAAGGATAAACTCGGTAATACTTCAGACCTGCTCATTACCATTTCTGATTTAAAGTTTTCAGGGGTGCCCTATTCCGATACAGAAGATTTAAAAAAATTGATGAAAAAATAAATATCATGGAAACAAGAGTGTCAAATTATCTCGCCGTAATCATTGTTCTATTTTTTACGATTCTATCCCAAGCCCAAGAGAAACCTGGTTTTATTCCTCCCTCCATTGACGATGAAGAAATTCCGGTAGTAAAAGTAGAGCTCCCAGTACCGGAAGAAGGAAAAGACTATGTGGTGCAATATTTCAAGGGCATCACCGATGGCGAAGAAAGCAGGATTGCCGTTAAAAAGCTGGGCTACATTATACGACCCGCCATGGTACAGGTAATATCAGAAGATGGGCGGCAGCTAGCGATTGAATTGGTGAAAAAGAATTGGGATGATGTGGTTCGTAGTGGAAAAACTAAAGATGGTAAATTTGAAAGCTCCTTTAAAACGGCCATGGAGTTTGGAATAATAATTAGTGCCAAAGAAAAAGGCATACCCTTTATAGTTGCAGTATCTGCAGGTACTGAATTGTTTCCTCCTTCTAATCTTTTTGTAGATGCCAGTACGATGCGTCCAAGTACGGCAAAGGATGCAGTGGATTTGGCAAAAGATGAATCAGGAGAATCGAACAACCTACTCTATATTATTATAGCCGCAGCCTTAGTGGGTATATTAGTGCTACTTGCCATATTGGTATTTAAGAAAAAAGGGAAAGGGACTGCTAGCATGATCTTATTTTTTCTATTCTCAATATCCGCAGAAGCTGGGCTAGTTCAAAATCTTGGAAATAGTCTTTCTGGAAAGGCGACGGCCGGTTTAGCCAATTTTTTTATAGATTCCATGGGCAAACGATATGGAAGAGGTGATTTTAGTGGTGACGATCCTCTTGACAATGATGATGAGACCTATGAACCGGAACTAGATCCCAGGGGGCAGCCTTCTTTACCTTCCAGTTGTTATGAAATAGCGCGTATGGGTCGTTCAGGAAGCTCAGGAGGTGATGCCGGCAAAGGATTTTCCGGCGCAAAAAACCCTACAAATGAGGATGGTGGCATACCTCAAACCATGAGTACCGGGGGTGGAAGTATAAATGGGGAAACCTCAACAAATTCAAGCAATGGCAAAGATAATGATGTTGACTTAAGTGTTGAACAACAAGTTGAAAATGCAACCAAAGAACTTGAAAGGGACAGAAGAGAGACTCTAAATAGTTTTGATATTGGTTTAAGACAGCAAATGCAGAATTATGAAAATATATTACAAGGAACCAGGGAAAACTATCAGGAACAAAAAATACAAGCAGAAGGCGACCCCGAAAGGCAAAGAAATTTAGCCGACGAATTAATTGCTCGTGAAAAGGAATTGGGCGAAATGAATGTTGCAAGGATAGAAGAACTTAAAACAATTAGAGATAATAATCTGGAACTAGTAAATAAGTTTTACAATGAAAGACTTCTAGAGATTATGCGCCGTGCCAACGAAAGAGAGGGAGAGCAACCAAATAATGAAGGAGGTGAAAAAGACCCGGATAGGGAAAGAGACAAGGGAAATCCAGCCAAGGGAGGGCCAAGTCCACAGTCTGCACCTGGAGATTCTCCTAATCCACAAAGCGAAAGGGACAAGGAAAAAGAAGCCGGTTGTAAATGTTTGGAGGAGGCCTATGCAAATCTGCAAAAGCGGCGGTATTCTTTGGAGAAATTGTTGAAGATAGGCCAACATACCAAAAAAGTGACTGATTATGGAATTTCTTTTGGAGATGATTTTTCAGGTGTACATGGGGTATCAGGTTTGGCATGGCAAAAACAAAGGGCCGAAATTTTAAAATCAATAGACCAATTCGATGTCACCTATACCAACAAATACAACGAACTCATTGATAGATTGTATGACACCTTGATCCAGATTGACGAATGCGAACTCAAGTTGGGATATGAAAACTGGTACAGCCAATCGGGCTTTATTTATTATGAATTTATGAAGGTGCGGTACGCCTCCTATAAATAGAACACCATGAATAAGCAAATAACCTTAATATGTTTCCTGGTATGCATTTTTTATGCCTGCAAAACCGACCGCAAGGAGCAGGGTGATGAAACAATGAATCCAACTTCCAAGGTGACTGAGGAAACTGGCACGCCAAAACTAGATCCAAAGACCTTTAGTACAACCACGGAGGAATTCCTGGAATCGATTGGTGCCGATGCCGAGGTAAAAGCAGAATACCTGCAAAAATTAAAAGAACTAGAAAAAATTCCTGCTGATTCCGTCGAAATGATGCAAATGCTAGAAGCCTTAATGGCAGAGGCTGTTCAACACGAACAAGGCGAAGGAAACCGCACGAAAAAGCAGCAAAAAAGACAAATCGGTAGCATGGACGACTTAACCACTGCTTTTGAAAAGCTGAATGCCGAATCTGGTGTAGAGGCTACCATAGGCAAACTGAAGAAAGTAGATTCAATAACCGGGCAGAATAGTTTTCAAGTACTGGATATGGATCAGGAAACCATCGACAAAATGTCTAAAAAAACTAAAAGTGCAGTGGAATCTACGATTAAAGAAACGGCGCCAAAAGACAAAATGACCGATGATGAAATGGACATGATGCGGGCCTTTACAAGGGCAAACAGCAATCTGCATAACACGGCGGAACTGGACAAGCTGCAACAGATGATTGCAAGTACCGATCTCGAAAAAATGGCAGCGGAAAATAAGATCACGGAAAGATATGCCCAAATG
>TARA_R110002050_G_scaffold104619_1_pt1 | contig 13259 bp, 9 predicted proteins | sample TARA_R110002050 | Tara Oceans TARA_R110002050 (sample SAMEA4396988) | marine metagenome | biome: Polar Biome; feature: [DCM] deep chlorophyll maximum layer (ENVO:01000326); material: water (ENVO:00002006), including particulate matter (ENVO:01000060) such as... | depth 25 m
TTCATGCTTTTTGGTTGCGACCACTTCTTTCTCCATATGAACAATCTTAGAATCATATGTTCCTAAAGTGGCATACTTCAATTGCTTTCTCCATCGCTCTTTAAGCTCATCTCTATTAGCCGCAAACGGTTCTTCATCATATTTGATACTGATACTTTCGTTTTCAGAATAATCAAAAGGAGTTGCTAAAACTTCCTTATATATGTCCTTCGCATCAGCCATACGTTGCATTAATCTTTCATAAACAACATTAAAGAAAGTGATATCCGTATTTTTAATTTCGTCATCAATTTGATATTTATACTTTTCAAATTCGGCAATATCAGATGCTACAAAATATCTTTTTGTTGGGTCGATTACATCAATAAAATCTTCGAATACATTTATCGAAAATTCATCATTTAATACTTTTGGCTCGTAATGTCCTTTTTCTAATACATAAGTAATCAAATCTAATAACAATTTATCTTTGTCATCGTTTTCAAAAGTCTTATTTGTAAAACTGCACGAAGCAACAGCAACGAGCATTAAAAGCAGTACATAAGCTAAATTTCTCTTCATAAAATTATCTTTTACCTTCTTCTTCAATATCTCTTAATTTAGTGATTCTTTGTAGCGATAAAGCTACATAAATGTCTAAGATAAAGAAAAAACCATGCCAATTATGGAGCTAGGAATTAATTTTTTGTTAAACGACGCTTCGGCCATATCACTTATAAAAACGTATTTTTACTGTAGAAAGTATATGCTATGGGAAAACCATTGATCTTAGTTACCAATGACGACGGAATTACTGCCCCAGGGCTGCGTATGCTAGTTTCAATAATGAAAACAATAGGCGAAGTTGTAGTTGTTGCTCCCGACAGTCCGCAATCCGGTATGGGCCATGCCATAACTTTAGACAGCACGCTATATTCAAAAAAACTAACTATCGATCTAGACAGTGAAGGTATTGATGAATATAGCTGTAGTGGCACACCTGCAGACTGTGTTAAATTAGCATTACAAGAACTACTGGCTAAAAAACCAGACATTTGCGTAAGCGGCATAAATCACGGTTCTAATTCATCTATAAATGTCATTTATTCAGGTACCATGAGTGCGGCGATAGAGGCTGGTATTGAAGGTATACCCGCCATCGGCTTTTCGCTTTGCGATTACACTTGGGAAGCTGATTTTTCGCAAGCACAAAATTTCATTTTCACTATTGTAACCGAGGCATTAAAGAATGGTATCCCTAAAGGCACTGTATTAAACGTCAACATTCCTAAACTAAAGAAAAATAAGATAAAAGGTATTAAAATCTGTAGACAAGCAAAGGCAAATTGGAAAGAGAAATTCGATAAACGCACCAACCCAATGGGTAAGGATTATTACTGGTTAACAGGTGAATTCGAATTACTGGATAAAGGTGAAGATACCGATGAATGGGCATTAGCAAATGGCTACATCTCTGTTGTGCCAACTCATTTCGATTTAACCGCCCATCATGTAATTTCAGAACTGAATACCTGGAAACTATAATACATAACTTTAATTTTTAAGTTCAAAATTTTTACATGAACACGAAAAAAGAAATTCTAATAGGACTCGTAGTAGGCATTATAGCCAACACCATAGGCACGTTGCTCTATATACTCATTTTTTCAGATTTAAGTATCTCTGAAACATATAAAGCTGCAGTTGCACAAGAGCATGTTGGCAGCCTTTTAGCCTTAGGAGCTGTTTTAAACCTAATCGCTTTCTTCGGATTTTTACGAATAAAAAGAGACAATAGAGCAAAAGGAGTATTGTTGGCAACCATATTAACCGCTTTTATAATTCTTTACTACAAAGTCTTTTAAAATGAAGTATTATATAATTGCTGGAGAAGCGTCGGGTGACTTACATGGATCGAATTTAATAAAAGCATTAAAAGACCAAGATAAGAATGCGGATATACGATGTTGGGGCGGCGACCTAATGAAACAAGCTGGCGGAAGTTTGGTTAAACACTACAAAGAATTAGCCTTTATGGGTTTTTTAGAAGTGGTTTTAAATCTGAACGCTATTTTTAAAAATATAAAATTCTGTAAACAGGATATTGCATTCTTTCAACCTGACGCTATTATATTCATTGATTATTCTGGGTTTAATTTAAGAATCTCAAAATGGGCCAAAGAGCATAATTTTCTTACAAATTATTATATCTCTCCTCAAATATGGGCATCACGAGAAGGTAGAATCGAGAAAATAAAAGCTACGATAGACCACATGTATGTTATTCTTCCTTTCGAAAAGGAGTTTTATGAAACGAAACATAATTTTCCTGTCAATTTTGTAGGCCACCCATTACTTGATGCGATATCGAACAGATCCGAATTAAATGAAGCTACATTTCGGTCGACCAATAATATAGATTCAAACAAACCAATTATTGCACTTTTACCAGGTAGTCGCAAGCAAGAAGTTCAAAAAATGCTATCGTTGATGCTTTCGTTAACCAGTGATTTTTCGGAGTATGAATTTGTAATCGCCGGTGCACCTAGTTTAGACAAAGAATTTTATGCTTCTTTTCTGAAAGATGCCAATGTTAAGTTTATTCAAAATAAAACTTATGATTTACTTTCCGTTTCAACCGCGGCATTAGTTACTAGTGGTACGGCAACTTTAGAAACAGCCTTATTTAAAGTACCGCAAGTAGTTTGCTATAAAGCCAATTGGGTCTCTTATCAAATAGCGAAACGCATTATTACTTTAGAATATATTTCTTTGGTTAATTTAATAATGCAGAAAGAGGTTGTAAAAGAATTGATACAAGATGATTTTACAAAGCAGAATTTAAAAAAGGAAATAACTTCAATTCTTGATGGAAAGGCAAGGGCTAAACAATTAGCTGCCTACGATGAACTTATAACCAAATTGGGTGGTTCTGGAGCAAGTGCAATAGCCGCTTCATTAATCATTGAAAATACCAAAAACAATTAGGATTCTTATTTTTATAAAATAATTCTATAATTTTGAAGTTCACATACTAAAGGGTACACCTTATATTTATGCGTATACTACCATACTTTCTTATAGTCTGTTTTTTAACGAGTTGTGGCTCAAGCAAAAAAACAAGTAGTTCTGATAAGGAACGAAAAATTTCAGTGGCCGCTGCTAACAATGCGCGAACTGGCTATGTTGCCGAAACAAAAACACCGACAGAACCTAGAATAGTTACAAACCACAACATAAATAAAGCCGACCAAATTATTAACACTGCACTTTCATTCTCTGGTGTTCGTTATAAATTTGGTGGAACTACCACAAAAGGCATGGACTGCTCTGGCTTATTGTACGTGTCTTTTGGAGAACATGATGTTCAACTACCAAGAACTTCTTTTCATATGGCCGAAGAAGGCCATCGGGTTACTGTTAAAAATGTAGAAAAAGGAGATCTTTTGTTTTTCAAAACAAGTAGAGGTTCTAAACGAATTAACCACGTCGGTATGGTCGTCGGAACCGATAATGATGAAATAACCTTTATACATGCATCTACGTCGCGAGGCGTAACTGTTTCTTCTTTGAGAGATGGATTCTGGAACCAAGCCTTTGTAAAGGCAACAAGAATTTTATAGCATGAAGCTTTTAGCGTTTATTCCTATAAAATTAACGCTATTACTCATCCTCGGAATTTTAATAGGTTACTTTTTCTTTTTCAATCCGGTTCATCTTCTTATTGGTACGATTTCCCTTTTTATTTTACTTTCCGCAGTATTTATATTAGAAAGGAAAACTAACACAAAACTATTTGGCTTTATTGCTGCCATAGCTTTCATTTCGCTAGGCATCTACTCTTACACATCTGCACAACCACAAAATCGCGCTAACCATTACACTAAGATAACCTCTAAAGAAGATGGCGCTTGGACTTTAAAAATTAATGAAGTACTAAAACCTAATCACTATTTACACCGCTATTTGGCATCGGTCACGAGTATTGGTGATAAAAATGTATCTGGAACTCTTTTAATTACGACACCTAAAGATTCTACTAATACCTTATTACAAGTTGATGATGAATTCTTGACCTTTGCTAATATTCAATTAATCAACGAGCCTTTAAATCCGCATCAGTTTAACTATAAAAAATATTTAGAAAAATTAGGAGTTTATCATCAGGTAAATATTAGTTCAAGACAATTTATAAAAGTAGAAAAACCAAAAACAACATTAATCGGAATTGCTGCAAAAGCTAGAAATCACATTATTAATAAACTTAAAAAAGAGAATTTCGGTACTGATGAACTTGGAGTTATTCAGGCTTTATTGTTAGGTCAGCGCTCTGATATTTCAGAGGAAACTTATACCAATTACCAAAAAGCAGGCGCTGTACACATATTAGCCGTTTCAGGCCTCCATATGGGTATTCTATTGCTTTTAATTCAATTCTTGCTAAGGCCGTTGAAACATATTCCAAAGGGCAGAACAATCATTTTAATACTATCTGTTCTATTTATATGGGGCTTCGCTTTTCTTGCGGGTTTATCCGCTAGTATTATTCGCGCAGCCACAATGTTCACATTCGTAGCCTATGCCTTATACTTAAACAGGCCTAGCAACTCCTTTAATATACTGGCCTTATCGATATTATTCATTCTTCTTTTCATTAACCCTAATTTATTATTTCAGGTTGGCTTTCAAATGAGCTATGCGGCCGTATTCGCTATCCTATGGATTTTTCCTTTGCTCAAAAAATTGTGGTTCCCAAAGAATAAAATCGTAAGATATTTTTGGCAACTTCTCTGTGTAAGTATAGCTGCTCAATTGGGCGTATTGCCAATAAGTCTTTATTATTTTCATCAATTTCCAGGGTTATTCTTTATTTCCAATTTAATAATAGTTCCTGGTTTAGGTATTATTTTAGGTATGGGTATCTTAGTGATTTTGCTTTCATTACAAAATTGGCTTCCCACGCAACTTGCATGGTTTTACAATGAAATAATAAACGTAATGAACAATTTAATAGGATGGATTGCGAAACAAGAAAGTTTTATTTTCAGTTCTATATCGTTTGATTTTGGGCAACTTATTTTGTCTATTACAACGATTGTTTTGTTTATTAAAGCCTGCACCCTTTTCACCTACAAACGTATCGCTTTATTTTTAATCAGTTTACTTTGCTTTCAAAGCTATACTTATTTTCAAAAACTTGAAGCTTCCAAAACAACGGAAGCAATAGTTCTACACCAAACCAAAAACAGTATCTTATTCAATAGAAGTGGCAGGCACTTATCTATTTTATCGAATTCTGAGGAAATGGCTAACAATCTGATTTTAGATTATCAGACAGCTGAACGAATAAAATCGATTCGCTTTGACTCATTGAAGAATAGCTACTCATTAGAAAATGGAACATTACTGGTTTTGGATAGTACAGGTATTTATTCTAAAATTGAATCAATTGATAAAATTCTATTGACCCAATCACCAAAAATTAATCTCGAGAGATTAATAGACAGCATCAAACCAAAAGAAATCATTGCTGATGGTAGTAATTACAGAAGCTATATCGACCGTTGGAGATTGACTTGTCTAAAAAATAAAATCCCTTTTCACTATACTGGTGAAAAGGGAGCTTATTATTTTGAGTAAATATATATTAATGAACGTTGCCCATTAATTTTTTTATTAATGGTGATGCCAATAGCACCAAGACACCTGCAGCTATAGAATATTTTGCAATTAAATCAAAACCATCAGTGTACACCATTAAGGTATCAAAACCACCAATGTTTTTATCCGTACTTTCTATGGCTAATTGCTTACCAATAAAGCCTACCACTTGAAAAGCAAATGCAGACGACAAGAACCATACACCCATCATAAATGCTACAATACGTTTTGGTGACAGATCCGTAATTTTAGAAAGACCTACTGGAGACATAAATAACTCGCCTATTGAAAGTAAGAAGTACATCAATAGTAAATAGCCAAATGGAACTAGACCATTGTCATTTGCACTTGCACCACTCAATGCCAATACGTAAAAACTGATACCTGCGAACAACAGTCCGAATCCAAATTTATATGGTGTTCTTGGATTGTTATTTTTCTTGCTTAAATACGTCCACATCATTGAAATTGGGATAGCTAAAATGATAATGAACATTGAGTTTAAAGAATTTGTTTGAGAAGCAGACATGATGGTCAACTCTACATTTCTTGCCGCAAAAAGCGTGATCACACTACCGGACAACTCATGAAATCCCCAGAAAATCGTCATAAAGAAAGTAATCAATATTGCTACAAATAATTTCTTTCGCTCATCTAATGTTGCCTTGTACATTATGCTTCCTAAATAAATAAGGATAGATACACCTATTAATTTAAAAATCACATTTACGATATTTTGGTCTCCAAAAAATGTTCCTTCTGCCCCTAAAGATTTGTACGCAGAAAGTAGAAACGCAATTAATGGCGCAGATAAAACTGCCAGTACCGGGATTAAAATGCCTTGCTTTATCCCCATTATTTTTTTATCCATTACTTCTGTATTCGGAGGAAGTCCTTTATCTCCAAATACATTTTTTCTGATACCACTCCAGAATACGATTAGTCCTGTCAACATACCTATACCCGCCAGGGCAAAACCATAGTGCCAGCCATATTTATAAGCCAACCAACCACATAATAATGGTGCTATCCATCCACCGATATTAATTCCCATATAGAATATGGTAAATCCCGAATCCTTTTTAGGATCTCCGTATGGATATAAGGTTCCTACGAAGGTGGATATATTAGGTTTGAAAAATCCGTTACCTACAATTATCATTGCCAATGCCAAGAAAAATGCTATATCATTCTCAATAGCTAATACGAAATGACCGATAGCCATTAAAATTCCGCCTAAGAAAATAGAATTACGCATACCTAAAATCTTATCGGAAATTTGACCCCCAATAACAGTAGACGCATATACTAAAGACCCATATGATGCATAAACTGCCGCTGTAGCAAAATCACGCTCAACTAGTTTTTCAAAAATTACATTCACCATGTACAGCGTAAGTAACGCTCGCATGCCATAGAAGCTAAAGCGTTCCCATAGTTCTGCAAAAAATAAATAAAATAATCCTATCGGGTGCCCAAATAATTGTTTTTGGTCTGAAAATTCATTGCTTTCAGTCATAATTTAGTTTGTTTGATTTAAAGATTTTCTTTTATGAAATTGGTCATTTTAGTAAACAAATGAATTCTGGTATTACCACCAGAAATACCATGGTTTTTATCTGGATAGATTCCCCAATCGAATTGCTTGTTTGCCTGAATCAAAGCTTCTATCATACGCATAGAATTTTGAACATGTACATTATCGTCACCTGAACCATGAATCAACAAATAATTACCTTTTAACAATTCAGGATAATTAAATGGAGAATTATCATCATAACCACTTGGGTTTTCAGCTGGTGTACGCATAAAACGCTCCGTGTAAATTGTATCATAAAAACGCCATGAAGTCACTGGTGCCACTGCAATAGCGGTTTCAAAAACATCGTTACCTTTAAGAAGGCAGTTTGTTGACATATGACCGCCAAAACTCCATCCCCAAATTCCCGTTCGTTCTTCATCAATATACGCTAACTCGCTTAATTTTTTTGCTACTGCAATTTGATCTTCCGTTTCATATTTCACCAGATTCATATACGTAACCTTCTTAAAATCATTACCTTTAAAACCAGTTCCCCGACCATCAACACAGGCAATGATATATCCTTCAGATACCAACATTTGATGCCAATAATCATTTGAACCCATCCAGCTATTCGATACATTCTGTGAACCCGGACCGCTATATTGATACATTAACAAAGGGTATTTCTTTGATGGGTCAAAATCTTTCGGCTTAATCATATACATATTAAGATCATTGCCATTAATGGAAATTGTAGAGAATTCTTTTGGACTCAGGTCATAGCCATTTAACCTTTGTAATAACTGACTATTATCTTTAATATCTTTTACCTTCTTTCCATTTATAGCTTGATGCAACGTATACATCGGAGGTATTTCCGCACTGGAATAGGTATTTATAAAATAAGTGAAGTCTGTACTGAACGAAGCATTGTTCGTTCCTTTGGTTACTGCCAATGCTTTCTTGTCATCGCCGCCACTACTAATATTATAAACTCCACGGTTTATAGAACCATTTTCGGTAGATTGATAGTAAATCTTATCTTCATTCTGATCATACCCATAATAATTTGTCACTTCCCATTCCCCTTTGGTTATTTGGTTCATCAATTTACCATCTTCATTGTACAAGTAAATATGATTCCATCCATCTTTTTCGCTTGACCAGATAAAACTATCATCCTCTAAAAAAGTTAAATTGTCTGTAATATCTACGTAGGCATCATCTTTCTCTTCTAATAAGATTGAAGCTTTTTCAGTTTTAGCATTAACCGAATACATGGTTAAATGATTTTGATGTCTGTTCAAAGTCTGCACACTCAACATATCTTTATTATTCTTCCACTTAATTCGAGGCACATAATAAGCATCGTTTAAGTCCACCGAAGCTATTTTGCCACTGGCTACATCTAAAAGATGTAAAGTCACCAATGAATTGTTCTCTCCTGCCTTTGGGTATTTAAAAACATGTGGCTGTTGGTATAATCCTGTGCCATATACATCCATAGAAAATTCTGGAACATTGGTTTCATCAAAACGAAGAAAAGCTATTTTGCTTCCATCAGCATTCCATTCAAAAGCACGAACAAATGCAAATTCTTCTTCATAGACCCAATCGGTAACGCCATTTATTATTTTATTCCTTACTCCGTCCGTGGTAACTTGTATGGTTTTACCAGTTGCAATATTAAATAGGTAAATATTATTATCATTAACGTATGCAACTTGCTTTCCGTCTGGTGAAAGCGTTGGCTCTTGTATTTTAGTATTGCTTATTCGTACTGCCTTTTTAGAGTCTACATCATACACATAAAAAATACCTAAAGTAGATCGTCTGAATATAGGTTCTACCTCAGTTGATAATAATATCTTTTTTTCATCGGCACTAAAACTGTATGCTGAAAAATAAGGAATGTCATTTAAATCTGCAGATGATACTATTGTAGAAACCTTGTTTAAAGTTTTATAGTCATATTTATCGATCATTGTAGATCGATTCATTCTATCCATATTAAGAACCGTATACTGTTTTCCATTATTCATTGAGCGCAAAGCATCCATTCCTTCGGTTCCAAAAGCACCTTGATATATATCCGTTACTTCAATTTGTTTCTCTTGTGCCCAAGTAAATAAGTTGAAAGCAATTACAATCAATATAAATAAGTGTGTTTTTCGCATAAAACTTAGAATTTTGTTAAATCTCTCAAGTTTACCACTATTTCCTCAAAAAAACACAATTTGCATGTAAAAAGAAACTGCTTTTAACGCAATGATCAACATATAAAGGTTCGTGCCAATATGCTTATATTTACTCCCATAAAAAATACAAGGCCTTTTAAATAAATGCCGTATAGTTATATCAACCTTTAGAAGAAAGTTATACCTAAATGACTGAGCCGATTAGTGGTTTTTCCAAACTTACGAAAGAAGAGAAAATAGATTGGGTAACCTCGCATTACACACAAAACAAAGAACAATCAATAAAAATCCTGCAAACCTATTGGAACCAGAATTCGAATATTCAGCAGTTGCATGATGAATTTATAGAAAATACCCTCACTAATTTATACCTGCCATTAGGTATTGCTCCAAATTTTTTAATTAACGGCAACCTCTACGCTATACCTATGGCGATTGAAGAAAGTTCTGTTATTGCGGCAGCAAGCAAATCATCTAAGTTTTGGCTAAAAAGAGGTGGGTTCAAAACTGAAGTTTTGGGTACGGAAAAAGTAGGTCAAGTACACTTTTTATTTAAAGGAAGTTTTGAAAAGCTTAGTAGTTTTTTCACTTATTTAAAACCGAAATTATTTAGTGAAAGCGCTTCACTTACTACTAGTATGGAAAAAAGAGGTGGTGGTATCAGTGATATTGTTTTAAAAAATAAGACAGCTGAGCTGAAAAACTATTATCAACTACATGCTACCTTTCAGACAAAGAATGCCATGGGGGCAAACTTCATAAATAGTTGTTTAGAGCAATTTGCGGCAACTTTGAAAAAAGAATCTATTTCTTACAATGGTTTTTCTGAAGAGGAAAAGAATGTTGAAATAATCATGAGTATTTTGTCTAACTATGTTCCTAATTGTACTGTACGCGCTCAAGTTAGCTGCCCTGTAGAAGAGCTAAAATTAAGTTCAGACTTATCTCCCCAACATACGGCAGAAAAAATAATACAAGCCATTAAAATAGCCCAGATTGAACCTTACCGCGCGGTTACACATAACAAGGGTATTATGAACGGAATCGATGCTGTGGTTTTGGCGACCGGTAATGACTTTAGGGCCGTGGAGGCTGGTGTTCACGCCTATGCATGCAGAAATGGCCAATATAGCAGTCTAACACATGCTGAAATTGACAATGGCATTTTTAAATTTTGGATAGAACTACCCCTGGCATTAGGAACAGTCGGCGGACTAACCAACCTACACCCACTGGTTAAGTTAAATTTAGAAATACTTCAAAATCCTTCAGCAGAAGAACTCATGCAAATTATTGCGGTTGCAGGGCTTGCCCAGAATTTTGCAGCAGTTAGTTCATTGGTAACAACAGGAATCCAAAAAGGTCATATGAAAATGCACCTATTAAACATCTTAAATCAACTTGGAGCATCCGACATTGAAAAAGGGAAGTTAGTTATACATTTCAAAACGAATACCATTACCCATCACGAAGTTGAACTACAACTGAATGCACTAAGGAACTAAGTATTTCGAAATGATGAAGGAACTCTATAGCAACGGAAAATTACTATTGACTGCAGAGTACGCCATTTTAGATGGCGCTAAAGGTTTAGCCTTACCTACCAAATTCGGACAGTCTTTAAAGTTAGAAACATCAAACTCAGAAGCACTCTTATGGAAAAGTTTAGATTATAATGGTTCTATCTGGTTTAGCGCTCAATTCTCTAAAATTGATATAAAAACCATTCATACTTCAGATGCTGATATTTCTCAAAGATTAGCACAAATTTTATTGCAAGCAAAACAATTAAATCCTGATTTTTTATCAAGAAAAACCGATTATAATTCAATAGAAGCAATACTTACTTTTCCTAGAGACTGGGGCCTTGGCTCTTCATCTACCTTAATCGCTAATATCGCACAATGGGCAAATGTAAACCCTTATCAATTATTAGCAGCAACCTTTGGTGGAAGTGGTTATGATATTGCTTGTGCTCTACACAATACCCCTATTCTATACCAAAGAAATAAGTATAAGCCATCAGTAAGTGAAGTTCCTTTTCACCCCAACTTTTCTGACCAACTCTACTTTGTTTATCTCAACCAAAAGAAAAATAGTCGTGAAGCTATTAACAGTTACAGAAATTTAGATTTTGATAAAACTGCTTTAATCTCAAAAATCGATACTATTACAGACAAAATTTCGACATGTCAAGATTTAAAAGAATTTGCTGCGCTCTTAAATAAACATGAAGCAATTTTATCGGAAACTCTAAAAATACCTACTGTAAAAGAAACCCTATTTTCAAATTACCCGGGTACTATTAAAAGTTTAGGAGCATGGGGAGGCGACTTTGTTTTGGTTACAGGAACAGCATCTGAAATGACTTACTTTAGAAATAAAGGTTATTCAATTATTCTGCCCTACAAAGAAATGATTCTATAAAAAAAGAGCACCCAAAATGGATGCTCTTTTTTATTAATATTATAGTATTCTACTAGTAAAAAGTAGCTCTCTTATCTTCAATTTTCGCAGCGTCCTTTAACGCGTTATATACTGAAGTATTCACACGACTTGCAGCACTAGTCTTTAATTGATTTGCGTAAACACTGTAATTATCCAGTTTTGGAGCTTCTGTCCTCTTAACGATTTCGATTTTGAAAATTCCGGTATTCCCTTCAATCAATCCTGATGTCGCTCCTTCAGCCATACCGTAAGCTGTACCTACAACAACTGGCTCGCTACCTGCACCAGGAATAGTTGGTGACTTCACCGTAAGTGCTGAGGCATTAGAAATAGAAACGCTATTATCTGAAGCAATAGTACTCATGTCCTTCCCTTTATTGGCTGCAATAATTTTGGCTGCCTTACGCTCTTTTCTAATTATAGGTAAAACTAATACAGACGCATCTTCTGCGCTCATAACACCTTCTGCATAACTACCTGTCAATTGAACGACCGCGTAGCCATTGTTGATATTGAAACGTTTAACATCGCCAACTTCAGTATCTCCATTGAAAGCCCACTGAACAATATTTCTCTGATTAGTTAAACCAGGAAGGTTTTCATCCAAAGCTTTTATTTTATTCACAGGTCGTACAACAAATTCCTCTTTTTTAGCTATTGCCGAAAAAGTACTTTCATCATCAGTAGTTTCCATTTCAAATTTTGTCGCCTCTGTAAACAATGTGTTTATTGTCTGTTCGGATGCAACAATTTCTCTAGCAATAGTAGCTATCTGAACCACATCTTCCTTATCATCAACTTTAATTATATGGAATCCGAAATCAGTTTCTACTAAACCGATAGTACCTACATTATTATTAAATGCAAAATCATTGAATTCAGGAACCATAACTCCTCTTTGGAAATACCCTAAATCACCACCTTGTGGTGCCGAAGGACCATCTGAATTATCTCTTGCCAATTCAGAAAATACAACTCCAGATTTTTTTGCTTCCTTAAGTAATTCTTTAGCTTTTGCTTCTGCCTCTTCTTTAGTTCTTGTTACATCAGGATTAGCTCTAGTTGCACCTGTGTATGCTAAAAGGATATGACTTGCTTTTACAGATCCATTTGGCTTTCTTGCAATCATTTTTGACATCTTATAAGAACCACCGTCTTTATAAGGACCATAAATTTGACCTATATTCAAGCTCATTAAAGTATCTGCAACACTAGCAGGTAAATCTTTCTTAGCCTTATAAATAGTATCAAACTTCGTATCTGAGTTTCTGTCTAAAAATGCCGATACATCTTTAGTGTTTCTGAAACCTCTTATAGTATCGTTACGATCTGTCTGAGAGTTATACTCTATAGTGTCATCTAAAAGTTTTGTAATAGCAACTTTGATCTCATTTTCATCTGCTTCAGATGGCTTTTCTTCAAAGTACACATATTGTAAATCTCTAGCT
>TARA_R110002050_G_scaffold2220_5_pt1 | contig 13246 bp, 13 predicted proteins | sample TARA_R110002050 | Tara Oceans TARA_R110002050 (sample SAMEA4396988) | marine metagenome | biome: Polar Biome; feature: [DCM] deep chlorophyll maximum layer (ENVO:01000326); material: water (ENVO:00002006), including particulate matter (ENVO:01000060) such as... | depth 25 m
ATTTAGTTCAAACCAGGCAACGAGTAAACGAGGTCTATGACTTGCACCTCGTTACGTAGCTCTGCTGTGGGATAAGAGTAGACGGATTAAATACCTATTCCTCACAAAGATGCTGAAACAAGTTCAGCATGACCGAGGTTTTTTCTGAGCTTGTAGCCTTAACATTCTACCTAGCCTCTACGAAGAGATTTAAAGAAGCTTGGTGATGGGTTAAGTAGTTCGATGATGGTTTATGGTCTATAAAATATCTCGGTCATCCCGAATTTATTTCGGGATCTTATGAAAAGGCTTGCACGAAACTAGAGTGGTTGATTGCTATCTCTCCTCTCTTCCAAAGCTTTTTAGCTGCTCTTTGTACTTTGTGATTAAAACCTGTTTATTCTAGAATAGAATTAAAAAATGAACCGAGTTATAATGTATCCATGTGTTTTATTCCTATGGTGAGCTTCATTATTCAAACCAATAACCTATGATAAAATTCTTCAGACATTTTCGTAAGAAATTGCTTTCCCAAGGCAAAACTGTACAGTATTTAAAATACGCAATTGGTGAGATTATACTTGTTGTTATTGGAATTTTAATAGCTCTTTATATAAACAATCTCAACACGGAGAAACAAGATTCTATTACTCTTAATGGTTATCTGAATAATATATCAGAAAACATAAAAGTGGATCAAATGAACCTTGAGGAGATTGCAATTTTCCGGGACAGCTCTATCATTGGTTCAAAGTATTTTATGGCAATGTTAGAACATAATTCCATAGAGCAATACAAGATATACTTTTCTAAATACTTCAAATTCAATCCTTGGCTTGACGAATCTTTTCAATCTAACCAAAGTGGATTTGAGGCTTTGAAAAATTCAGGCTACTTAAACAAAATTCAACAAACAGATTTAGAAGTTGAGCTATATAAATACTATAGTCTAGTCCAAAAAATAAAAGAAGAAGAACATAGTCTTAATGCTTTTATGGAAGAGATGGAATACGATATGTATAAGAACAACATCGTTCAGAAAACAAAACCGATTCTTAGGAACCTCGTATCAAACAAGCAAAGCAAAGAAGATGTTTATGAACTAGAACAGATTTTAAATTACCCTGCTTTTGCTGGTAGTCATTCAAGAAATGCCGGAACAGGCTATCTAAATGAACTCTATAAACAACTTAATGAAATTGCCGAGAGTCTCCAGAATGAGATTGAAAAAACAAGGTACAGCTAATAACAAGGATGAGCTATGCTTGAGTGCTTTCTGAACCATAACCCAGTACTTTAGAAGAACAGAAATGGAGAATTTGAATACCTATGTTTCGATATATCAAGAGCAGTTGAAGAAAGGAGATATACTGATAGCATATAACGAATTGGTGAAATTTGTTATGAAATTAAGAACTGACTTTATAAAAAGTCTTTCTGATCAATATTCATTTGGCGGAATTCTTCATGGATATATGGACTACACCTATTTCTACTATTCAAACGATTTTCTAAAAAGTAAAAAGCTAAAGTTTGGACTTGTACTCAATCACTTAGAAATGAGGTTTGAGATTTGGCTTTTGGGAAATACAATACCGACTCAAAAAGAATATTGGGAGCTGTTGAAAACGACCAAGTGGAATAAAGACAAAACGGAAATGCCTACCTATTCCATTCTTGAAACCACCATAGTTGAGAATCCAGATTTTAATAACCTGAACCTATTGGCCAATCAAATAGAAACCAAAATGAGTCAAACTTCTAACGAAATATTGGATTATTTAAAAACATTGAATGGATAGAATCTAAAACTAAACGCATACCCTATTCCATCCTATTCTGATTTGGGGGATTTGTTTTTTTCTAGCTCAACAGTCATTCTATTTCATTGAAATTAAACAGCATTGAGTAATTATAAGCTTGTTCGGTTCTAGTTTTACGGAAAAAGCATATAGAACATTTGTGGTAACAATTTCAAAGTTGTTAAAAGTTAATTAGTCCAATAATATTTCAGAATAAACGTACTTTCGTATTTTGATATTAAACTGGTTTTACTCATTTTACTCCAACTTATTTAAGAATAAAGTGAATAAAACTTTAACATGAATCTGGGGTAAAGTGAATAGAGTTCACTTTACTCTGTTGTTATAGCCAATTAGAGAAAATGAACGAAACCATAGAAAACTCAATACCAACCGGAAAGATATTTAAAGACAAAACATTTTGGGTTGGAACATTTTTAGGAGGTCCATTAGTTGCTGGATATTTGCTTTCTGAAAACTTTAAAATACTTGGTCAACCTGAAAAAGTAAAACCAACTTGGATAATTACAATTATTGTGACAATTGTAATCTTTGGTGGAATTTTTTTAATCCCTGAAAATATAAATATTCCTAATCAGATTATACCTATTATTTATTCAGGAATTGCTTATGGTTTGTTTAAAAAATACCAAGAAGTAAAATCTAAAGAACATATAAATGCAGGTGGTTTAATACATAGCTGGTGGAGGGTAATAGGAGTTTCAATAATCGGGCTATTAATTACAACATTACAAATTTTTGCTGTTGCTTATGCTTCAGATACAATTGAACAAGCATATATTTCAACGAAAACTTACGGATTGAATGTTAAACACGAAATTGCTTTTAACGGAGATAATATATCTGAACAAGAGGTTGATAAGATTGCCGAAGGTTTTAGAGAAACTGGATTCTTTGACTTATCTGTTGCCAAATATGTTTTCGCCGAAAAAAAAGGAGATAAGTATGAAATATCAATATCTGTAATTGAAGGAATGGCTAATGATAATAATGCGCTTCAACCCTTCATTGATTTGAGAACTCAAATGGACGAATATTTTCCAAATAACAATATTGAATTTAAACTTATAGTAGATTATTTAGATAACGTAGTTAAAACTTTTAAATAAAACTGGCTATAACACCGTGTATAATTAATTGCTAGGTTCTAGCATACTTTCGAAAGTCCTCGCGGACTTTAGTGCTTAAAACACGCAACTAATCATACACAAACACGTTAGCGACAATATTTGATGACCAGTCCTACTCAATATCTTCAACAAGGAGCCGAACTTCTGTCCAAATATCTAAACCCACTCGGTTTCAAGTTTCGACTTAAGGGCGAAGGTTCAGGTAGTGGCGGAAGTTTTGCATATGGTGAATTCGTGAAGAAGAGAGGTTTCTTCAAATCGCAACTGACAATTGAACTCCATTTCAGACATGCTCTTGGAATTGTCATCTACAAGATTGGTTCAATGGCACTTACGCATGAGCAATATGTTGAACTCTTAGGAATGAAAGGGGAGAACAAGTATCCTGGATTTTCATGGAACCCAGTACAAACATTTGAAGAACTACTACATGATTTAAGAAATTTGTTGACGGACTTCACAGAGTTTGATGGCAAAATTTTTCAAGACCAAGCTCCCAAAATTCTAGCTGAATTATCGCAAAAACATCTCGTGGATGAACAACTAGAGCAAAAGCTTTATTCAGGTGATTCACGAATTTTATCAGAAGCCAGAGATGAACTTAAGAACGGAAATTTTGAGAAAGTATTGAAACTAGAACGCCAGATTTCGAACAAGAATCTTCTAACTAAGACAGAGAGGTTAATGTTTGAAATAGCTTCGAAGAAAAGTCGCTAACAAATGATGATGGCGCATGGCCTTACTTAGTTATCTGCAAAGTGTCTGCCAAACACCCCGCTTATCTGCCGCCAAGATACTGATGTGCTTTCTATCATCTTCAGAGCGTGGGAGTTTTTTATCTGTATTGCGCAGTGCGTATCTGATACTTTGAATGCATCGACAGATAAGCTACTTTTTATTGCAGTTAATTAAGCTCGGAGGCCACAGCGCCATATCTGGGCGTTGTACAACGTATAAAACCGAACATATGAAAAAGACAATTATCACAGTTTTGACAATTTTATTTGTTACAAATATTGGATTTTCACAAACAAAAAACTTCATTGACCAAGCTTACATTGAAACAAGTGCAACCGTTGACACTTTAGTAACTCCTGACAGAATATTTTTAACAATATTGATAACTGAAAAAGACTCTAAAGGAAAAATATCGGTTGAGGAACTTGAAAATAGGATGGCTGAAAAACTCGAATCTTTGGGGATTAATTTAGACAATCAACTTTCATTATCTGATTTATCGAGTAATTTCAAAAAATACTTCCTTAAACAACAAGATGTTTTAAAAAGCAAAGCTTATTCCTTATTAGTCTTTGATGCTTTGACTGCTGGAAAAGTAATAATGGAATTAGAAAACATCAATATTTCAAATGTTCATCTTGAGAAAACTGAGTATTCTGAAATTGAGAAATTGAAACTTGAATTAAAATCTAAAGCGATTAAAAAAGCAAATTTAAACGCAATTTCAATGGCAAACCCATTAAATCAGAAAGTAGGAAACGCAATTTTCATTTCAGATTTAGGCAATATCTCTAATCAATTACAAGGCAGAGTTGCAGGAATACAAATCAGAGGAATGAATAGTTTAAAAGAAACTAAATTCAAGGCGATTGATATAGAGTTTGAGAAAATTAAAGTTGAAAGCTATATAACTGCTAAATTCAAATTGGAATAAAAAAAACGTAGTACAACATCACCAATAAATAATTATTAAGTTAAGCCTCTCCTATTTCATCCCACAAATCCTAAATCCACGATGTTGAGATATTTAGTCCTTCTATTGTTCGTTTCTTTAGCTTGCAATAATTCACCTGAAAATAAGTCGGCCTCCCAGGCTTTTGAAGACATTCATAGCCAAGCAATTCTCGTTGATACCCATAACGACATCCTCTCCATAACCATGGAAAAAGATTTCATTATGGATACTGATTTAACCGGTAAAACGCATAGTGATTTAGAAAGAATGAAAACGGGCGGTTTGGATGCCCAGTTCTTTTCCGTTTGGAGTTCTGGCGAACAAAGTGAGCCTTTTAAATTCGCCAACAGACAAATTGATAGCCTAGATGCCGTCATCAAAAGAAATCCAGATAAAATCACCAAAGTTGCTAACACCAACGAACTTCTTGCAACCGTTCAACAGAACAAAATAGCCGCTCTTATCGGAGTTGAAGGCGGTCACCATATAGAGAATGATTTGGACCATTTGGATGCGTTATTCAATCGTGGCGTACGTTACATGAGCCTTACTTGGAATAACTCAACAGATTGGGCAACCAGCGCATCAGATGAAACTGAAAACAAAGAGTTAGATCCCAAAGGACTTTCGGATTTCGGCAAACAAGTAATAGCAAGAATGAACACACTGGGAATGTTGGTTGATGTTAGTCATTCTGGGGAGCAAACGTTCCGAGATGTTATCGCAACTTCCACAAAGCCCATCATTGCATCACATAGTTCGGTGTATAGCTTATGTCCACATCCCCGCAACTTGAAGGATGATCAAATAAAAGCCATCGCCAAAAATGGCGGTGTTATTCAGATAAATTTCAATTCTGGATTTATAGATCCAACTTCGGAGAAAAAGGAAGCTGATTTTGTACTAAAACATAAAGCAGAACTTGATGCCCTCACAGAATCAGGAATGGATCCTTACAACGCTACGGAGTTCTTGTTTGCAAAATACGCGGAAGAATCTGAGCAAATAAAAGCTCCGTTTGATTTGGTTATCGAGCATATTGAATATGTAATCAATTTGGTTGGTGTTGATTATGTTGGCATCGGCTCTGACTTTGATGGAATACTGCTGCCACCACAGCAACTTGATGATGTAACCACATATCCGCTAATCACCAAAGCATTACTAGAAAAAGGATATTCCGAACAGGACATCAACAAAATTTTGGGCGGAAACATATTACGTGTTTTAAAAGCTAATGAATCGGAGTAATAGCTATTCCCCACTAGCGCTGATGAGTCTTTTCAAGTAGTTTCGATTAAAAACAGATTCATCATTAGTCTTAATTAATTTTTACGTCCCATTTTTCGTTTCTAATTCAATTTAGATTATAATTCACCCTGCTCAGGAATTGAGTAATATTAACAGTAAACTATAAGTAGTCTAAATATTTAGGGTTCGTATGAAAAAAGGTCGATTAGAGGCATTTAGTGATGGTGTTCTTGCTATTATCATCACTATTATGGTTTTAGAAATGAAAGCGCCTCATGGTGCCGATTTTGCGTCATTAAAGCCGCTTATCCCTGTATTTTCAAGTTATGTTCTAAGCTTTCTCTATGTGGGAATTTATTGGAACAACCATCATCATCTATTGCAATCTACAGAAAAAGTTAGTGCCAGCATACTTTGGGCTAATCTTCATTTTCTTTTCTGGCTATCGCTAGTTCCATTAGTAACTGGTTGGATGGGCGAAAATAATTTCGAAGCTGCACCAGTAGCATTGTATGGAATTATTTTATTGATGGCTGCAATTGCCTATTGGATTCTACAAACTCAAATTCTCAAAAAACACGGTACAAATTCTGAGCTAGCCAAAGCACTTGGTAAAGATTTTAAAGGTAAAATTTCACCAGTTCTTTATATAGTTGCAATTGCCTGCTCGTTCGTAAATCCATGGATTTCTGGCATTATTTACGCACTAGTAGCACTTATGTGGGTTATTCCAGACAAACGCTTAGAGCGTATTTTCGAAGACAACTAGACTGATTTATCGTATAATAAGTAATAGAGTATTCATATTTATATTTTAGACCTCCTAACATCAAAGCAACAGAACAATGATTAAACGAATTTTAGTAGCCCTTGATCGAAATAAAGACACTCCTTTAGCTACTCGATATGCAATTAATATTGCTCAAACTTTTAATGCTAGCCTTACAGGGCTCGCATCTGTAGACTTACCTACCATTAACTCTGTTGTTGGCGGCGGTGGAATTGGTACCATCCATTTCGCCCGGCAGCTTAAAAGTCAATTGACCAAAGACTCTAGACAAGCCGCTGAAACGCTTCTCAAAAATTTTAAGCGATTAGTGGAAGCATCTGACCTCGCTCATTCTAAGTTTATGTTTGAAGGAGTTCCTCACGACCGAATTATTGAAGAATCTAAATACCACGATTTAGTGGTTATCGGTAGAAAATCTCACTTCTTCGATAATCGCCCAGAGCTTGAAACAAAAACGTTAGCTAGTATTGTTAAGAAAGGTACTGGCCCCACGCTAATGGTAACTGAAGAGTACCGCCCCATAAAACGCGTTGTTGTTGCCCACGACGGCAGTAAAGCTTCTGCTTCTGCTTTACAGTGGTTCATCCTGTTAGAGCCTTTTGGGAGAGATATCGAAATTGATATAGTGTTTGCCTGTAACAAAGAAAAAAAGGAAACCGCTGACAAAGGAGACCAAGTTCTTAGCCTTGCATACGACTATCTGGAAGTTCATGGCTATACAAAAATGAATAAGGTGTTATTACATGAAAAAGGTGGCGCTGCTAAACAGATCATCAATCATGTTAACGAAACGAGCTCTGATTTGGTCGTAATTGGCGCACATTCATCTTCTGCAATCCGTAGACTAACATTTGGTTCTGTAACACGCGAATTGGTAAAGAGCAGCCCTGCTCCATTGTTTATGTGTAGTTAATAAATCAAACAACGTTCTCTGTCATCCTGATCCCGAGGCTTCGGGAGAAGGATCTTCACAGTTATTAAAAGATCACTGCTCCCAGCTTGATATCACGAACACCCCTCGAATCATCCAAAGAACTATTTGGATGATTAGCTCCCCTCAAGTGGAGACTTTCCTGAGCTTTCAATATTAGTATTACTACCCTGTTATAAATCTAGATTCCTGCCTACGCAGGAATGACGGTTTTGGGGGATTGAGAATGAATATAAAGCCCACAGTCATCTCGCGGCGTATGCCCGAGATCTAGATTGGTAATGAGGGCTAGTTCTAACTCCATTGCATCGACTCAATTATTCCAAAGGTCCACGTTCGGCTTTTGCCACATTCAAGACCGAGCCTGTGTGGAATAATTGCTCCTATCGGAGACGTAGATTCCATTGCGTTCTTTCTTCACCAATAATTTTAAAGGTCGATGTGGTTTGGTGAGCGTATTGACACTCTGAGTGAAATCATAAAGCTATTTCTGTCAACGAATTGATAGTTCTTTAAGACTCGGTCATCCCGAATTTATTTCGGGATCTTACGAAATGGCTTGTTAGTTGAATAACACACCTACCGTCTTAAGGTATCATACCAATCCTCTAACGTCGGGTTATATTTCTTAACTAGATTCCATTTCCAAGCTTTATGCCAGTTTTTTAATTGCTTTTCCCTAGCAATGGCATCACAAATATGATCGTACTCTTCGGCATACACTAATACCGTTAGCTTATATTTTGAAGTGAATATGGATCCTTCTCCTAGTTTATGTTTCCATACTCTAGAATTAATCGTACTGGTTACACCAATATAGATTACCGTTCTTCTATAATTCTTTAGAAAGTATACATAGCCCTTGTTCATAACTTGGAAGACGGTTTAAAGCCCTATTCCTTACAAAGATCCCGAAATAAATTCGGGATGGCCGAGAAAGTTTTCAGGTCTATTTCCGTCAACGAATTAGCTAACACCTACAATCCAGAGGATATCTCTGAAGGATCTTCACAGCCATTAAGAAGCAATCGTTTTGTTATCAGGTGATTGCTGACCATACCTTCACATTATTTCCGCTGGTGAATAAATACCACATCTGAAACAACTTCAGCCATAAATCGTTTGAGGAGCCTAATCTCAAATAGTTAGTTGTATATGGCAGTTTTAGTAGTAGGTGCAAGTGGAGCAACGGGTACACATTTAGTTGAACAACTTTTAATACAAGGACAGAAGGTAAAGGTAGTTGTAAGATCTCCAGGTAGATTGCCGGAATCCTGGAAAAATAATGATCAATTAGAAATTATTGCAGCTAGTCTTTTAGATTTGAGCGATAAAGAATTAAAAGAACTGACTTCTGACTGTCAATCTATCGCTTCTTGCCTAGGACATAATTTGAGCCTTGAAGGAATTTATGGAGAACCGAGGAGGCTCGTTACCGATGCCACACGTCGACTTTGTGAAGCTGTAGCATCAAATAACCCAGAACATCCCGTTAAATTTGTTTTAATGAATACCTCTGGTAATCGTAATCGTGATTTGAACGAGCAAGTTTCATTCGCTCAGAAAAGTATCATAGGGCTTATTCGACTCTTACTCCCTCCTCATTCTGATAATGAACAAGCCGCTGATTATTTGCGAACTCAAATTGGACAAAATAACCAAATGATAGAATGGACTGTTGTTCGCCCTGATGGTTTAACAGATGAGCAATCCGTAACTGAATACACGGTACATCCCTCTCCTACTCGAAGTGCTATCTTTGACGCCGGTAAAACAAGCCGAATAAATGTTGGTCACTTTATGGCAACTCTAATTACAGAGGACAACTTATGGAATACATGGCAAGGACAAATGCCCGTTATCTATAATGAGCAAAAGCTTGGTTAAGTATTCTTAATTTAAAGTTCCTGAAATTTATTGGTAGAATTATTTTTACTGATTGCCCCACAACCTAAAATTCTAAGCGAGATATCAATTTCTCTAACTTTGAAATAGAATTGTATTTGCTCATCTTGTAAGCTTATTTTCAACAATCAAACTAGACCCAAATAATCATATTGTGAATAGAGTTCATTTTACGATTATTGCTTCCTAGCTAAACATATCAACGTCCCGATTATAAACATTAAAGTTGCTTTAGTAATTCATGTATTTCAACTCTATTGATTTTGCCGTTTTCCTACCAATAGTCTTTATACTTTATTGGTTTGTGACAAATAAAAGCTTGAAACTGCAGAATCTGCTTATTGTCGTAGCAAGTTATGTTTTTTATGGTTGGTGGGACTGGCGGTTTTTGTCATTAATGCTTTTCAGCACAATAGTTGACTATTCAGTTGGGCGAAAACTTCAAACGGAGAATAATGATACTAAACGAAAAATTTTACTCTGGATAAGCATCCTCGTTAATCTCGGTTTTCTTGGATTCTTCAAGTACTACAACTTCTTCCTTGATAACTTTGTATCCGCTTTTTCGTTATTTGGAACAGATATACAGCCTAACTCACTGAATATCATATTGCCCGTCGGAATAAGCTTTTATACTTTTCAAACGTTAAGCTACTCCATAGACGTTTACAAAAGAAAGCTAGAACCCACCAAAGATTTTATTGCTTTCGCTGCTTTTGTGAGCTTCTTTCCCCAACTAGTCGCAGGTCCAATCGAAAGAGCAACGCATTTATTACCTCAGTTTTATACAAAACGGACATTTGACTATTCAAAAGCTGTTGACGGTATGAGACAAATACTGTGGGGTTTATTTAAGAAAGTAGTAATTGCTGATAATTGTGCAGAATATGCAAATATGATTTTCAACAATTCGGCTGATTACTCAGGTAGTACCTTAGTTCTGGGCGCTCTATTCTTCACATTTCAAATTTATGGAGACTTTTCTGGATATTCTGACATTGCAATTGGAACATCTCGCCTTTTCGGTTTCGATTTAATGCAAAACTTCAACTTCCCATATTTCTCTAGAGATATTGCAGAATTTTGGCGACGTTGGCACATTTCTCTCTCAACATGGTTCAGAGATTACCTCTATATCCCTTTAGGTGGCAGTAGAGGCGGTATCTGGATGAAAGTTCGAAATACCTTTATCATTTTTATTGTTAGCGGGTTTTGGCATGGCGCGAACTGGACTTTTATTATCTGGGGTGCTTTAAATGCCGTTTACTTTTTACCACTCTTATTAACAAAAAACAATCGTAACAATTTAGATATCGTAGCAAAAGGGAGATACCTGCCAAATATCAAAGAATTCTCACTCATATTTCTAACCTTTAGTTTAACTGTTCTTGCCTGGATATTTTTTAGAGCCGAGAATATTGAACACGCATTCAGTTATTTATCAACCATTTTTTCATCCACTTTATTTAGTGTTCCGCACTTCACTGACTCAGGAAGAATTCAGTATGAAAGTTTGATTACCATATTTTCAGTAATCATTTTTATGATTATAGAGTGGATAGGTCGAGAGGAACAATTCGCATTTGCAAAAGTCCAAAAAATACCTTCTAAATGGCTAAGGTGGATTATTTATATACTTTTCATGATGGCAATAATTGTCTTATCAGGACAATCACAAGAATTTATTTATTTCCAATTTTAGATAGAATAAAATGAAAAAATTCATAACGGAAATCGTGTTATTAAGTCTGCTATCTTTTGGCGCTTTCTACATTTTCGACAAAGCTATTACGAAAGGCCTGAGACAAAGTAATATGCTAATCTATGATAACTTAACTAAGATTTTTAATGGGAAAATAAATGCCGATTTAGTAATTAACGGTTCTTCAAAAGCCTATGTGCAGGTATCTCCAAGAATAGTTGACTCTGTCCTAAACCTAAATTCATATAACTTAGGTTTAGATGGCACTCCTTTTGTACCTCAGAAGATGCAATATGAGCTATATGAGATGTTCAATACCTCACCCAAATATATAATTCAAATAGTTGGGTCTGGAGCGATGACCAAACCAGAAGGCGATTTATATAACTATATTAAATATGCTCCCTATCTTGACTTAGACGTAGTAAGAGAAACGACCGAGTTATATAATGGCTTTTCTTTTTTTGATTATAACCTGCCACTTTTTAAGTATTCAGGCCAACCTTTGGAAGTCATAGATGGTGTGTTGTCACTTGTCGATATTCATATCGCTCCTTCAACACTTTATAAAGGTTATTTAGAGCAGAATATGAGTTGGGATGGCTCTTTTGATAAGTTCAAAGAAACACATAAAGACGGCATCGAATTTGAGTTGGACGAAACCGCTCGTAAGTTATTTGAAGAGTATATTATTCATTGTAAAAAAAATAATATCAATCTATTTCTTGTTAATCCTCCTGTTTACTATGAGTTTATTCCGTACGATAAAGACAGGGATAAACTCATAGATTATTATACTCATATTTCAAATAAATACGATATTCCATACTTAGATTTCTCTACGGACGAAATAACTTTCGATAAAAAGTATTTTTATAACTCACAACATCTAAACTCGAAAGGTGCAGAGCTATTCTCTAAAAAATTAAGTATTGAGTTAAAAGATCGAGCCATTGAACAAGAACACAAAAGTCATACCAGACCACAGTAACTTTCTAAAGCTTGCAATTTCAACTATCCCTTTATCTTCATTTGTAATCTTTAAGGTTATAATGGACTCAAATTTATCAGTATCGCACTAATTAAGTTATTGGCTATGAATTTAACATTCCCCTGCCCTTCTTCTAGGATAATTCTTTCTTGAGTAAAAATATTTGTTTGAATCAATTCTAGATAAAGGATATATAAATGTGGATTCATAACCAGCTTCCATTGATTATAATAACCTATTCTTTCCTCTACGCTTCCTATTGAGGCTTTAACTAATTTTCATTTGGTGATGATTTCTCATGATTTAATAGTCTTCATTTCAAGTTAAAAGAAAAAACATACTAATTGGTATTTTTTTGTATCTTGTATTCATGAAACAAGAATTGAAGTCTGAACTTACTAAAGAACTGATTATTGATGAGGCTTTTAAACTCTTCTATGAGAATGGGTTTAAAACAACTAGCATCGATAAAGTGATGAAAGCCACTAAGCTTACTAAAGGAGCTTTTTATCATCATTATAAAAGTAAAAAAGACTTAGGGCTCGAAGTTATTAGCTCAAAGTTACAAGCTCGAGTACATGACTCTATGATCTTACCACTATTCGAGTCTGGTGATGCCTTAGAAATATTGAAAGCAATATTTCTAGACCGTATTAAATCGTTCTCTCTGTATTATAAAAAGCACGGTTGCCCAATGAACAATTTCATAAATGAAATTGGTGACTATGAAGCTGCTTACCAAATCGCCTTGAAGAATATTATTGAACAGTGGAAGTCGGCACTAGTCACGTTGATTGAAAGAGGTAAACTGGAAGGATCCATCAAGAAGAACATTTCGAGCCAAGCAGTAGCGGTTTACTTGATTAGCGCCTTTGAAGGAATTCGAGGTATTAGAAAGCTTTACGATGATGATTTGATTCTAGATGATTACATATCAGGGCTCTCTCTTTATCTCCATCAATTAGAAATTTAATATTTTTTACCCCATTACATACCAATTGGTATGTTTTAATCTTAAAGCAATTATGAAATACAACAGAAGAGATTTTAT
>TARA_R110002050_G_scaffold300249_2_pt1 | contig 13236 bp, 8 predicted proteins | sample TARA_R110002050 | Tara Oceans TARA_R110002050 (sample SAMEA4396988) | marine metagenome | biome: Polar Biome; feature: [DCM] deep chlorophyll maximum layer (ENVO:01000326); material: water (ENVO:00002006), including particulate matter (ENVO:01000060) such as... | depth 25 m
CCCTTCATTATTTGCACCATGAATTAGAGCTTCATATAAATTCTCAATATTATATTTGTAAGATCCATCGCTTTTTAAATAGGCATCAGAAACTACAGAAGCAGAGTTATTACCAACCATGATATTACGTAAACCTGGGCTTGCCCATTCTGGTAACCATCCACTTTCATCATAAGCATGGGATAATCCTTCTTGCATTTGTGCACTTAATTCAGGATACATTAAGTTTAGGAAAGGAAAAAGTGATCTAAAGGTGTCCCAGAATCCAGTATCGGTAAACATATACCCTTTACGAACTTCACCGTTATATGGACTGTAGTGCACAACATCTCCATTTTTGTCAAATTCAAAAAATTTTCTTGGAAAAAGTAAAGAACGGTAAAGACAAGAATAAAACGTACCAAGTTGATCTGGAGTAGCTCCTTCAACTTCAATTCTACTCAATTCTTTATTCCATATTTCTTTCCCTTTTTCTTTTAATTGATTAAAATCAGCATTTCCAATCTCTAATAAATTTCTTTCCGCTTGCTCGTAGCTAATAAATGAGGAAGCTACTTGAGCATTGACGATTTGTCCTTTTTTTGTTTTAAAACCGATAGCAGCACCAGCATGTTTAGAGGTCGTTTCTAATGAATTTGTTAATTCGGCTTCACTGAATGTCTTTGATATCTCAAAATCAGTATCAAACTTGATTACAAAATAGTTTTTGAAATTTTCAGGAACACCACCACTATTACGAGTTGTATAACCAATTATTTTTCTCTCTTCAGGGATGATCTTTATATAAGAACCTCTATCAAAAGCATCAACTATGATATAAGATTCTTTATTTTCTGGAAATGTAAAACGAAATCTTGCCGCTCTTTCGGTCGGAGTTATTTCAGTAGTAATATCATGATCAGCCAAATAAACACTATAATAATATGGAGTCACTATTTCTGCCTTATGTGAAAACCAACTTTCACGCTCCTCTTGCTTGAAACGTAATTTACCTGAAATGGGCATGATAGAAAACTGACCATAATCATTCATCCAAGGGGATGGTTGGTGTGTTTGTTTAAAACCTTTTATTTTATGTGCATTATAGGTGTACGCCCATCCGTCGCCCATCTTGCCCGTTTGAGGTGTCCAAAAATTCATTCCCCAAGGCATAGCAATTACGGGATAGGTATTTCCATTGGATAGACTTGGGTCAGAATCTGTTCCTATTAATGGATTGACCCAATCTACAGGGTTATCAATTTTAGATATTTGATTGTTTTGAGATTGAGAAAATGTCATAAATGCAATAGCTGCAATAAGAGACAAAAGCGGTTTTTTCATGTGAATTGTTTAATGTTTTTTTATTTTAATTTATTTGCTTTAACACCTTTATTTGTAATAACTACGGGAATGATATATCCATTTTCATTAAAATGCATTTCATCAATACACGTCACTCTTGAATTTCCATCGGTTTCACCTAATGGCCTGCGCTCCATGGTAAAATTTATCAATTAGGGGTTTTCCTAGATAATCTTTATAAGGACCTTCGGGAGTAGAAGCAACGGCTATACCAATTCCGCCTTCTTCATTGTCTTTTTGAATATCATTAGCGCCAAAAAACAGAAAATAGTTTTCATCTTTTTTAATGATAGAAGGTGCCCACATAGCCTTATGCGCCCAATTTATTTCGGAAGTATCCAATATTTTATCATGCTTCTTCCAATTGGTAAGATCTTTAGAAGAAAAAACATCTAAGAAAACTTGCTTTTCATAAGTGGCTGAAAAAGTAGGATATACCCAATATTCATCATCAAATATAATACCTTCAGGATCTGCATACCATCCCAGAAAAATAGGATTACCAGCTAAGGATGTCTTTTTTTTAGATACACCACAAGAGTTTAAAAGGGTGATTATTAATAAAAGGAGAATTGCTTTATTCATCATTCGGTATAAATATAATAAATAATTCAAGTAAAACGATTTAGTTTATCATAAAATTAATTTTAATATCGACCAAAATGGTCGGTCTTCCTCTTTAATGCCTCTTGATGTGTTTGAGCTTGTACTCCTTTAAAATATAAAGTACTACCAGCTACAAAATCTTGATAAGCAATATAATTCCGCTGTTTTATATAACCATTCGTTTTTGAATTTTATTTGTCACTAATTATGATTTCTTTTTCATTTTCAAGGCTGATGGTGGATTTTTAAAAAATAGAACTTTCAATAACATATTCATTTGCTCCAGAACATACACAAATATAATTACCACAATGCTATCATCTGAAAATCAAACTCTAAGAGATTAAAAGGTAACCTTTTTAAATACATTTTTAATTTTTTTGTTTGTTGATCCTTTATATAATAAAATTCTTTAGCCTTTTATAATGGGGCTTTTACTATAAGTGCCCCATAATTGATATAAACTAAATCCAGTATATTCATTCCATAATTTGTTGGAATAAGAATTTGCTCTTAATTTTTTATCAAGTTTGTAAACTATTTTTTTATCATAATTTTGGCTTACCCACAATAAAAACCTTGCAGAAATTCTATAGCTATCCGTGTAGTTCTGATTCTCAGAAAATTCGGTTAAGTACCAGCCTGCTTTTGCATTATCAACACCATATTTGTATCGAACAAAATCAGCAATTCCTTCGGTTAACCAACCTGGACCTGCGCCATTAGGGTAAGATTGTATAATGTGCATGATTTCATGTGTCATTAAATCTAGGTCATTTGGTCTTTTATAAAGATATTGAGAACTAACCGTGACTCTTCCGTTGCTTGCATAAGCAACTCCATCGTAAGTCGTATCAATTTTAATCGTAATATCCATTCTTGCATTTTTATTAAAGTCTTTTACTAATTTTGGATATACTTTATGAATGATGTTTTCAAAACCCTCAATAATAGATATTGGAAGTTTAGCATCTTCATTTATAATCGATACTTTAGGCATTTTATTATTTAAATATCCTTGAGCTAAAGCACTATAATTTAGGTTACTAAAAATAATACTTAGCACGATGAATACTATTACTTTTTTGATTTGAAACTGAAATGTATTAATCTTAATTGTTTTCATAGAATCTAAAATTTAATTTTGTTAAAAATAGTAAATCGTTTTATTAATAATAATTTCTATATATTAAAAAAAGAAACGAATTTTATTTTAAGAAATAAAATTCGTTTCAATATTGCTATTTAATAATTCTAAACTTGTTATTCTATTGACTAAAAATATAACTCAAAATTGGTCATTAAACTAATTAGGCAAAGAAAACAAACGCCATTCTGCCATTTGGAACAAACTGCTTCCATTATTACTTAGAAGATCAAATCTATAATATTTATAAGCCGTATTATTATCAAAATAGAACTCTCGTGTAAGATTTCTATCAGGGAAACTGTATCCTGTTCTGATGTCTAATGTCTCCCAGGTAACGCCATCCTGTGAACCTTGAATTTCCCAATCACGAGGATCCCTGCCTGCTGCGTCATTAGCTGAGGTAAAGGCATAATACCCAGCAGCTATAGGTTCATCAAATTCTAAATTTACCCAAAAGGGAGAAAGATAGCCTGATAAATATTTCGTACCCAAATCTCCATCAACCAACTTTATAGAACCTTCTCCTGCGTTTGGGCCTCCACTATTTTCTCTGTTTGTGGTGATTGTACTTTGATCTGTAATATCGACTGGAGCACCAGAGATTACTTTTACAGGTGCTGCGGCCGTAATAGTATTATCATTAACTGCGGTAATACGCAGTGTTGTCTCTCCTGAGCCAGTTGCGGTAAGAGATACTGATTTATCTTCGTTTATGAGCACATCAGCAATACTAGGGTCATCTACTGTCCATATGTAATCTCTATTAGGTACAATGTTTGGTTCAAACGTAGCAGTAATGTTTTGAGTATTCCCTGATATCAGTAGAATAATATCAAAATTGTCAAGATTTACTCCAGTCTCTTGTATTTCAGGGAAATCACGTCTCCCTTCACAAGAAAATAGTATTATCAATATAGATAAAAAGGCTACGTTTCTTCTTAATTTAAAAAAATATCTTTCCATAAGTTTAATTTTTATATCCAGTATTTTGAACTAGGTTAGGGTTTGCTTGTAATTGTCTGAATGGGATTGGATACAGTGTTCGTGTTAAATCGCTTGTAGGCGTATGGTCCCACCAAGAACCAGCCGTAAACTTGCCAAAACGGATAAGATCGGTACGGCGCATTCCTTCAAATATAAACTCCCTTCCACGTTCCGATAATAATTCATCAAGCGTAAGGGTTGTTGTAGTGTACTTTTCGCTAGCCCAATCTGCTTCAGTAAAGTAGCGCATTTTGCTCTCATTAATCAAATCAACAGCTTGTTGGGTAGCGGTTCCCCCATTTTGTCTAATCAAAGCCTCGACCTTGTTAAAATAAATCTCGGTCAGTCTATAGATAACAAAATCTCCTTCCAAATAGTTAGGGTCATCTTGAGTGCCTGATCTATATTTATTAAATCGTGCACCACTATTTTCCTCTCCACTGGTCATGGAACCTTCGCCAGTTTGACCTTCTGAATTTCTTCTAATATTGTTAACATAAATAAAAGGTTGACCATTATACTCTTCTGATCCAAGAATAGGTTCGTTTGTACCATATTTATACTGTGGACCAAATAAAAACCAGTCTTTTTTACGAATATCATTTTCTTTATAAGCATTAAATGCCGATGGTGTCACAACAAATGCATTGTTACCTGAATAATTTACGTCTAATGCAGCAGTCATATTAGAAAAGCCCATTAAAAGACCGCTCCAATTATATGCAAAATCATTTTTCTTACTATATGGGAATTGAAAAATATTTTCTGGAGAATCTTCATTAGTATTATTAAATGGCCCTAATGGATCTTGATCAAGTTCCATTATTCCAGATAATGATCCTCCTTCTCCACTTATAACCTTATCAGAATAGGTAATACAATCTTCCCAACGTGGCGTTCCAGACCATATTTCTGCGTTCAAATAAAGTTCTGAAAGAATAGAATATCCTACAGCTCTTGACATTCTACCAATAAGTTTTGGAGATAACGGCTGCAATTTTTCAACATTTTCAAGAAGTTCATTTTCGATAAACGCAAACACTTCTTTACGATCAACTGTAGCAGGATTGTTAGGGATACCTACCTTTGTAACAATAGGGACATTACCCCACATATCCATGATCTTCATATAATGATATGCACGTAATACTTTAGATTCTGCAATTATAGATTCTAACCTTTCTTGTGTAACTCCTATTGATGAAGGATCATCTATTTTTTCTATACTTTCAATAGCAGAATTAACATAGCCTACACCTGTAAACATTAAACTCCAAGCACCGTTCAATCGATTCTCTTGAGCTGTCCAAGTATGATAATGTTGTCTAATATGGTCACCACTATCATAACCATGTCTTCCTTTTTGTGGCCAAGCAGTCTGATCTGCCGAAAGTTCATTATGGTAATAATACCCTCTTTCACCAGACCAAGATAACCAAGCTTGCATATGTGTAAAAGGTCTCAAACTTGCTTGGGTTAATTCTAATTCGGTTTTATAAAAATTACTCTCCGATAAATCTGAATATGTAGTTTCTTCCAAATCTGTACACCCAAAAATAAGTACCAGTACAAGAAGAGCATTTATTTTTTTAAAGTTTATCTTTCTCATATTATTAAGTTTAAAAATTAACATTAATTCCTGCTGTTACGGTAACCGTTCGGGGATAAAAATTCCTATCATCTATACCTGGGTAAAGACCTGTATCTTGTACTTCAGGGTCTCTTCCTGTATAACCTGTAAATGTCGCTAAGTTTCTAGCACTACCAAAAACCCGCAAGGCCGTAAATGGACTTTTATCAGATAGATTAAAATTATAACCTAAGGTTACATTATCCAATTTAACGAAATCACCTTTTTCTAAATAATAATCTGAATATTGGGGGGCTTGACTGATATGACTATATTGACCTAGTGCAGATTTAAGCACATTGCCTGGTAGTAGACTCGGATTACCATAAAATAAATCTACAGTATTCAAAATATCATATTTAAACTTACCTCTTAAGAAAATTGTTAAATCAAAATTTTTGTATTTAAACGTATTAGTCAAAGAAGCATAGTACTTAGGTAAACCATTGCCTATTATCGTTTTATCTTCTTCCACCATATCACTTACACCTCCGATAGATCCGTCAGCCTTATGGAACAACCATTTACCATCTACGGTAAACCCAGCAAAACGTTTACCATAAAAATTCCCTATAGGACCACCTTCAGTGTTTCTAATGGCATCACCCAAGTTCCCAGGATTTCCAATATTCCCACCATATAATTCACTTATGGAAAATACTTGATTTGAGAGTTTGCTAAGTTCATTTTTCTGATAACTTCCTGTAAAATCGGCAGTCCATTTAAATTCACCTTTATCTATAACACGATAAGTAAGAGATATCTCAACCCCTTCGTTTTTTATATCACCAACATTAGTGTAAATACTGCCTTGTACAAATGGAGGCTGTGGCACATCATAACTCAAGAGAAGATCTTCAGTTTTCCTTGAATATACATCTATAGAACCACTCAGCTTATTTGAAAATATCCCAAAATCTAAACCAATATTGAATTCTTTCTTGGTTTCCCATTTTAAATCAGGATTAGGGTTTCTAACTGGTCCATAGGTTTGATAATAGGTAGCTCCATCTGCATTATCAAGAAAAATAGGATATTTACCTCCAGTGCCTAATGTTACAATAGACTGGTAATTTGGGATCCCTTGATTACCAGTAATACCATACCCAACTCTAAGTTTTAAATTGTTTACATAATCAACATTTTGTATAAACATCTCATCAGAGATTACCCAAGCTCCAGAAATTGCAGGAAAAGTTGCCCATTTATTGTTAGTTCCAAATCTTGAAGACCCCTCGTGTCTAACAGATGCTTGTAAAAAATAACGGTCTTTATAATTATAACTCAACCTTGTAAAATAAGCAATTAAAGTATTATCTTCTTTGAAACTTGAAAGATTTGGTCTTGGAAGGTCTATATCAGTAATGGCATTACCAGCACCAAGATTCCAATCCTGAAAACCATCTGTAGTAAAACCACTATTATCTACAGAATATTCTTCTGTTGCTGAATATTGATAGCTATATCCTCCTAAAAGTTCAAAAGAGTTATCACCAAAATCTTTGTTATATGTTATAGTAGGCTCAACTGTTTGCGTAAAAGCTAAGTGACTACCTTTATAAGCATAACCTGTTCCTTTATAAGCACTTCCTGGATTATACTGTTGATAATCTTGTGTAGATCGATAAAATCTATCGTCCCATGAATCTCTTTGGTAAGAACCAAAAATAGACCCAACAAAACCAGGTATAAATTCATACCCCAATTTTATATCGCCTGAAAAAGTAATTTGTTTTCTTTGGTTCAAACGATTTCTATACTCAGAAAAAGGATTATAACCATTGGCTGGTTGATAAAAGCCATACTGACCTTGGTTGAAAAGTTCTCCTTGATTTGAGGTGTTATATGGAGCCATGATAGGAGCTGTAGGATTCCAATCCGTTACAATTCCAAATTGGCCACCACCTAAAAGATTAGCATCATTTATATTGACTGCAACACTTGATGTAAAATCAAGTTTATCGTTTAATCCTGATTGATTGAAACTGGCTCGAACACCAAATTCCTCCCTTTCGTTTTCTAATGCAATACCCTGAGAATCTTTATAATATACTGATGCTCTATAAGTGCTTGTTTCTCCTCCTCCTGAAGCTACAAAGTTGTGATACTTACTTAAATTGGATTCGTTCACCAATTCATTAAAAATATCTGTAGATGCACCTAAGTCATTGTTTTCTCCGATAATTCCATCTGCTATTGCTGTACGGAATTCATCAGCTGATAAAAAATCAGGCTTACTATTTACATAATCTCTTGACAAGAATGTAGAATAGTTAAAGGTACTAACCCCTTTTTTACCTTTTTTAGTAGTAATCAAAATCACCCCATTGGTACCTCTTGTACCATATATAGCCGCCGCCGCTCCATCTTTAAGAACATCAAACGATTCAATATCATTTTGTTGCAACAGGTCTAGATTTCCTCCTGGAATTCCATCAATAACAATTAAAGGCGAAGTAGATCCTGTTAAGGAAGTAATACCCCTCAACTGAATAGATACTCCAGAATTAGGATTGTTACCTCCAACTCTCGTAATTTGTAAGCCGGCAACTTTACCTTGAATTAAATCTAATGGTGAAGAAACCACACCCTGATTAAATTCTTCAGCATCAACTTTCACAACAGCAGTCGATACTCCTTTTCTTTGCTGACTTCCATAACCGATAAGGACTACTTCGTCAAGTTTTTGAGTATCTTCTTCAAGTTTTACAGTAATTGACGTATTAGAACCAACAGTAATTTCTGCTGTTTTAAATCCAACATATGAAATCACCAAAACAGCATTTCGGTTAGTGACAGTAATACTAAAATTTCCATCAAAATCAGTAACCACACCATTGGTAGTATTTTTTTCTAATACAGAAGCACCAGGCATTGGAACTCCATCTACATCTGTTACAATACCAGTAATGATAATGTTATTCCGTTGATAAGAAGCAAATGCTTTTGTTTGTATTAACCCAAAAAGCAAAAAGCTTGTGAGAATTACAACTTTACTCATCAGTTTTTTTCGATATAAAGGAGTTCTTTTCCTTAAAAGAACCTCTTCAGTTTGTCTTTCTTTTTTCATTCAGTAGTTTCAGTTAATTGTTAATATTTAATAAGATAAAACGATTTAGTTATTATTAAAAAAAAATACCTAAAGCCACAATACTAAAATTTTGGACCTAGAATAGATAATACTTATGAGAATAAAATGTTTCCATTTTTTATATTTTATTTTGAAATAAAAACATAATTAAACTTTATTATTTTTTTATCATTTAAAATTTTATTAGAATAAAAATAAGTAAAACGATTTAGTAAAACAAATAAATAAGTATTTTAAAACAAAAAACTTATTTCACGAGGTGTTACGTCTTATTTCATATATAAAATTCATTCAAAAAGACACCATTCAATACTCACAAGAACATATCAAGAATAAAACATTACTTTACTTTGAAAGCCTTCGCTTTGGTAATGATGGTTATGTTTTTGTTAACACCTATCGTGGCAATGCATTATTGTTTAATGGTTTTAAAAACTTATGCAATTATTATCTTTATTATATCAATCTTTTATTTTGATATAATAGGCGGCTTTTCATAATTAGCCATATCTTTATTCGGCTTAGGCCCCATAAAGAACTCTATTTTACCTCCTAAGACTATGTCCTGATGTATTATAAAATTCTTTCTATACCTTTTTCCATTAAAAATTATCTTTTGGATATAGATATTTTTATTTCCTCCATTATGAGTAAGCACTTCAAAGGTTTTACCATTAGATAAATTAATTTTAACATTTTTAAGTTGCGGAGATCCAAATGAATAAACATTATTAGCAGGATTAACTGGATAAAAACCCATAGCAGAAAAGATGTACCATGCTGACATTTGTCCACAATCTTCATTTCCTGAATATCCAGAAGGTTCCGTAGAATATAAATCATTAATAATTTTATTAGTATAAAACTGTGCTTTCCAAGGAGTATTAGTATAGTTGTATAAATAAGCTATATGATGACTTGGTTCATTTCCGTGAGCATACTGACCAATAAAACCTGATGCATTTCCATTTACATCATCTGATTTAGCTTCTAAAGTAAAAAACTTATCTAGCTTTGCTGTGAATTGCTTTTCTCCTCCAAACATCTCCTCAAAAGCATATATATCATGAGGTACATACCAGAGGTATTGCCAAGCATTTCCTTCGGTAAAAGAATAACCTCCATTACCACCATACTTCAAAGGAGAAAATGGTTCAATCCAATTTCCGTCACTATTCTTTGCTCTAAAAAACCCAATGCTTGAATCAAATAAATTCTTATAATCTTCACTTCTTTTAGTAAAATGTTCAAAATCCTTTTTAAAGCCTAACCCTTTTGCCATTTGTGCAACACACCAATCATCGTAAGCTATTTCTAAAGTAATAGATACTGATTGAGTTTCTATATTTTCTGGAAAATATCCATATTTTTCCAAAATATTAAAAGCAGAATTCTGATGAGAAATACTAGAGGATGCTTTTATAGCTTTATAAGCCAAATCATAATCTATATTTGGAATTTTCTTATTATATGCATCAACAATAACGGGAATGGCATGATTTCCAATCATACAATAAGTTTCCTTACCCCATAATTGCCATATTGGTAAATAACCATAATCATTATAATATCTAAGCATTGAATTAATAAAATCTGCAGAGCGTTTTTCTTGAGTTATTGTAAATAAAGGATGAGCCGCTCTATAGGTGTCCCAAAGAGAGAATGTACTGTAATATTTTTTGTCTGGTGCATTTTTTAATTCTCCATTACTATTAATATAATCACCATTTACATCGGCAATATTGTTAGGGTGAATAAATGTATGATACAAAGAGGTATAGAATATTTCTTTTTGATCTTCACTACCCTCAATACCTATAACAGACAACTCTTTATCCCATTGTTTTTTTGCTTCAGTTTTTATATCATTAAAATTAAAATCCTGAAGTTCAGCATGTAAATTGTTTTTAGCGCCTTCATAACTAACTGAAGATAACCCAACTCTTACTAACAAGGGTTTTATATTTTTATCAAAACTAATAATTGTCTTTAAATTCTGATGGTTAGCAATTTTTTCATCAGTATAAATTCTAGACCCAGCTTTAATCACAGATTCACTAAATGGTCTAGAAAATTCTGCCCTAAAATAAACTTTACGAAGATTTGCCCAACCAGTAATCGAGCGATATCCTTCAATAGTATGATCATCAATAATTCTAATTTGAGCATCAATAATTTTGCAAGACCAATACGGTCTTTTTTTATCTAAAGAATGATTTAAATCTATAATAATAGAAAATGGCTCATTAGCTTCACTTGTGTATTTATGCACACCACAGTGTTCGGTTGCAGATAATTCTACTTTAATTTGAGGATCATTCAAAAAGACACTGTAATAACCTGGGGATGCTATTTCGTTTTCATGTCTAAACATGGAGCTATAGCCTTGTTGATTTCCCTCATCATTTGCATTCCATTTTTGTTCTCCTCTAAAAGGCATAAACAAAAAATCAAATAAATCTGCTACACCTGTACCACTAAGATGGGTATGACTAAAGCCTACAATCTTATTATCAGCATAATCATATCCACTACAAGGATCTTCAGGGGAGTCTTCAGTATCTGGACTTAATTGAACAAATCCAAAAGGGACAAGTGCCCCTGGAAAATTACTACCAGATAGGCTTAAACTATCTATAGAACCTGTTCCAATAAACGGATTTACATACTTTGAATTTTCTATTTTTCCTGATTGAATCTGAGCTACAGTATAAAGCTGTACAAACAAAATAAATGTAATTAGGGTAAATTGTTTTCTATTCATTCTTCTTAAGTTTTAATATTTTCAGTTTCGAATATTTGATTTATTATACTCAATTATAGCTAGTAACGGATAATGATCAGATGGTAATCTAGCTTGTTGTGTATATAAAGAAACTTCATTAGGAAAATTACTTGAATCTGTTTTTTCTGAGATATCTATATCTCCCTTATCAGTGTGGTAAGTATCGGTTAAAATACCATGCTTTAAAACTGTAAAATCATGTGTTACAAAAATATGATCAATTTTACTTTGTGTGTTTGAATTTACTTTGAATCCGTTAAATGATCCATCTGCTCCATATTTAAGTTTTGCTATATCATAAGCATCAGTTAATTTTCCAGAGTTATTTAGAACTTTATAGCTAGCACTATTTTGGTCAACATTAAAGTCTCCCGTAAGTAGTGTTGGTTTATCTCCTGCTATTTTACGGATCTCTTTAAGAATAAGTTTAGAGCTTTCGCTTCTTGCAACTATACCAACATGATCAAAATGGGTGTTAAATAAATAAAATACTAGATTAGAAGCTTTATCTCTGAATTTTCCCCATGAACATATTCTTGGTAAAACAGCATCCCATCCCTTTAAAGGTTTTGTAAAGTCTTCTGCCAACCAAAAATCACCCTTATCTAATAATTGAAATTTATCTTTTTTATAAAAAATAGCCGAGTGCTCCCCTCTTTGTTTTCCATCGTCTCTCCCCACACCAATATAAACATATTCAGGAAGATCTGTATTTAGTTGATCTAACATATTTTTTAACCCTTCTTGAGAACCAAAAATATCAAAATCATGAAATTTAATTAAATTAGCCACAGTACTTTCTCTGTATTTCCAATTATTTAAAGAATCATTTGGGTTATCATAACGTAAATTAAAACTTCCTACTCTAAATGTTTGTGAAATAACGTTAAATGCTATTAGACATATTAATACTAAACATGTTTTTTTAATTAATTGCATCTTGTTATTTTTTAAATTAAAAGAATATAGGTAACCTTTCATTTTCTTCTGCTTTTTTGATTGGTTCAACCTCCGTTTCAAAATCCAATTGAGACGCTTTATTTAACACATTAAAGAAATAAAAAACAAAGACTTACAATCAAACCACCTAATTGATTAATATTATACATGGTAAATATAATAATAATTAACTAAATCGATTTAGTTTTTAAATAAAATTATTTGAATGAATTGTCTCTTTTAAGATTTTCACGCTTCCTGTATTCGGAAGGTGTTACGCCATTATATTTCTTGAAAATCCTAAAAAAATAGACTAACGATTTAAAATTAATATATTCAATAATTTCTAGAATAAGTAAATCCGTTGTCAACAAAAGCATTTAGCTTTTCTAATTCAATTCTTATAATAGACTAAAAACCAAAAACCTTGTTAATTATATAATTAACAAGGTTTTTGTTGTAATTGGTATTAATATTTGTCGGGGTGGCAGGTAGACCCACTTTAACTTAAATTTTTAATATTCAAATAGTTACATGTTTTTTACTTATTGGTAACCTAATAGGTAACTTATTTATTGAGAACTTTTGTTTTATTTTGAACTAAAAATAATAATTTTTTTTAAAATATGGTAGTATCAAGTCTAACATACAAACTATATTTTTTTTGACTTATTAATATAAATTCCGTATCTTAATTAGCTAAAACA
>TARA_R110002050_G_scaffold54666_2_pt1 | contig 13227 bp, 18 predicted proteins | sample TARA_R110002050 | Tara Oceans TARA_R110002050 (sample SAMEA4396988) | marine metagenome | biome: Polar Biome; feature: [DCM] deep chlorophyll maximum layer (ENVO:01000326); material: water (ENVO:00002006), including particulate matter (ENVO:01000060) such as... | depth 25 m
TAAAAGCGATATTTTTAAATCTGTTAGTGACAGCAAAAATTCCTATACTAATATTGAAGTAGGTAAAAATGAATCTTGTTTACAGTGTCATCAAAACACAACAGGCTACTCAAATTATCATAATCCAGAACTTATAGGTTGTTCTAGTTGTCACTTAGGAAATATTACTTCTACGAATAAAGAAGACGCTCACAAAGGCATGATTTTGATTCCTGGCAACCTTTCTGATGCTAAACAAACTTGTGGAAAATGTCATGTAGAAGAATTAAATAAAATTAACTCTTCGTTAATGACTTCCAATAGTGGTATTGTGGCTATTGATAAATTCGTTTTTGGTGAAGCAGATGACCCCAATCATCAATTTCATATAAAAAACCTAAAAAATTCTGCAGCTGATAAACATTTAAGAGATTTATGTGCCAATTGCCATTTAGGTGCTGAAAAAACAGAATATGGTGAAATAACTCAATTAAGTCGCGGTGGTGGCTGTAATGCTTGTCACTTAAATTATTCAGTTGAAGCTAAAAATGATCTTGAAACTTATGTAGCTTCCAACAAAAAGGAATTACCAAAATTTCATCCTTCAACTAATATTTTTGTTAATAACACCCATTGTTTTGGCTGCCATAGCAGATCTAGTAGAATTTCAACAAATTATGAAGGTTTACAAGAAACCTTATTAAACGAAGAGGATATTATCAATAAGAATGACTACACTGTTTTAGAAGACAAGCGCGTTTATAAACATATGGAAGACGATGTTCATCATGCCAAGGGATTATTATGTATTGATTGTCATTCATCTCATGAAGTTATGGGGACTGGGAAAAATTATACTCATGAAGAGGATGCTGTAGCTTTACAATGCAGCGATTGCCATTTTAAAGAACAGCCTAATACCATTCCTTATGATTCCTTAGATACTGAAAGTCTTTTGGTGTTTTTACATCGGGACTATAGCCATTCTGATAAAGAGATTATAGTCGCTAAAAAAGATGGTCATCCATTAGTGAACACCTACATAGATTCTACTGGAAATGCCTTTTTAATTAGTAAAAACGATGGTAGTTTACATCCTTTAAATCCACAATCAGAGGTTTGTTCAAGAGATATAGCGCATCAAAATGTAACTTGTAGCGCGTGCCATTCGTCATGGACGTCCCGTTGTATTGGGTGCCACAACCAATATGATGCCAACGAACCCAGAGCTTTTGATTTATTAGATAAAACATATGTAAAAGGACAATGGAAAGAATATGTTGCAGAATTTTCATCGTCTCAACCAGCATTAGGGGTTAGAGAACACGACGGTAAAAGTAGTATTGAACCAGCCATTCCAGGAATGATTTTAACGATTGATAAAGGAAGTTTTATTGGTAAACCAGATACTGATGTTTCTTTCCATAGACTATATGCCCCTAATTCGCCTCATACTACCACAAAAGAGGTTAGAGATTGTAAATCGTGTCACGCCAATTCGGCTACTTTAGGTTTTGGTATGGGCTCTTTGGTTTATGATATCAAAGAAGGAAAAGGAACTTGGATTTTTACTCCTGAATATGCGTTAAACCCTAATGATGATTTACCCGAAGATGCTTGGATTCCCTTTTTGAAAGACGTTAACAAAGATGTTGTTAATTCAACCAGAACCGATTTTAGACCTTTTAATGTTGAAGAACAAAAACGGATGCTTTTGGTTGGTGCCTGTTTGCAATGTCACAAAGATGATTCAAAAGTGATGAAACAAACTTTAGAGTTTGGATTAGAACCTATTTTACAAAAGATAACGAATGAATGTGTTTTACCAGAAAACTAATTTTTTAATAGTTTTCTAGTTCTCCCATTATTTCTCTAGCTTTTTCTAGATATAAACTTGAAACTTGCAATTCAACCTCAAATGCTGGCATATAATTCATTACCTGAGTTGTAAACTGATTTTTTAAGAAACATGGTATTCCTTCAAATTCTAATCTACTTTTCAGAACTAATAAATCTGACTCCAAATGAGAACTTTTAATTGTAATTAAATCCATAATATCCTTAATAAATTTTATCAGGTACTTTAAAATTCATCTTATTAAATATAATAACTTTTTTAATATAATGATTATCGATTTATAAACTCACAAAACAAATCTTACCCACCAATAGTAATCATACTTCGGTTATTATTATGACGTTTTGGCTCTTGCAGTTTTTCTAAAGTATCCATGCCTCCTCTTACTTTTAATTTGCTTTGGACGGCTTTTTGAATAATAGGTTCAATAGATTTCCCGTTACGAAGTGTGGTTAATAAATCGGATTCTGAAGAAGAAAACAAGCAGTTTTTTAAGTGTCCATTAGCTGTTAATCTAAGTCTGTTGCAAGAATCGCAAAACGGATTGGTTACCGAACTAATAATTGCAAAACTTCCTTTATACCCTTTAATTTTATAGTTTTTAGCTGTGTCATTTGAAGCATCTTGTAAGCGTTTAATAGTTTCTTCTGGAAAAGATGCGTTAACATAGGTCATTACTTCAGCATAAGACACCATATTGCTTAAATCCCATTTATTACCATCAAAAGGCATAAACTCAATGAAACGAATAGAGACTGGCAACTCTTTTGTTAGGTTGATAAAATCAATAATCTCATCATCATTAACACCACGCATCAATACGGCATTAATCTTTACATTAAAACCTTCTTTTACCAAGAGTAAGATGTTGTTATAAACCACCTCAAATTGATCTCTCAGCGTTATTTTTTTAAACTTTTCTTTTACTAAAGAATCTAAACTCACATTAATATTGTTGACACCATATAACTTTAACGTATCAATAAATTTATGAATGATAATAGCATTGGTTGTTATTGATAATTCAACAGGTAAAGACGCTAATTTTTCTAAAACAAATGGTATATCTTTTCTAATTAAAGGTTCGCCACCAGTTAAGCGGATTTTGGTAACACCATGATTTACAAAGATTTTGGCTATGTCATAAATCTCCTCATAAGTCATAATATGACTCTTAGGCGTTAGCTGAACACCTTCTGCCGGCATACAATAAAAACAGCGAAGATTACAACGCTCTACTAAAGAAATTCGTAAATACGTATGGTCTCGACCATGTGAATCTTGTAATATGTTATTTTGATTAGTCATTTAGTCGTGTCTAGCACCTTTTAATATTCTGAAAATATGTAAAACGGATGGAAAAATAGCATCCATAGATTCTTTTGCTCCGTTTGTTGATCCTGGCAACCCTAAAATTAACGTATTTTTTAAAGTTCCTGCGATGCTGCGCGATAACATTGAAAATGGCGTTCTATCTTGTCCGTAATTGCGGATAGCTTCTTCAATACCAGGAATTCTTCTGTCTAAAATAGGCAATAACGCTTCAGGTGTGACATCTCTACTCGATAATCCTGTTCCGCCTGTATAGATAATTAAATCGATTCCCTGTTGTTGAAATAGGTTTGCCTTTTCTTGAATGCTATCAATTTCGTCTGGAATAATAATGTAGTTGGAAATTTTAACATCACATTCCTCTAATTTTTTAATAATAGCTTTGCCCGCTTTGTCTTCTTTTTGTCCTGCTGAAATAGTATCAGAGCAAACTATCACAGCTGCGCTTAAATCCTTTCTAAATTTATCTGTAAAGTCTGATTTACCACCTTTTTTGTTAAGCAGTTTTATGTGATGGATTTCGATGCCTTTGTCAATTGGCTTTAGCATATCATACATGTTTAATGCGACTACGCTAGCTCCATGCATTGCTTCTACCTCTACTCCCGTTTTGTAAATCGTTTTTACGGTAAACAAAACCGTTATTTCCAACCCGTTTATTTCATATTCAACACTGGTGTATTCAATCGGTAACGGATGACAATCGGGCAAAATATCTGGAGTTCTTTTAACACCTAATAAGCCCGCCGCTTTACTCATGGCAAACACATTTCCTTTTGGAACGGTATCGTTTTTAATTGCCTCAATCGTTTCAATCTTGCTAACTTTTATAATGGCTTGTGCCATTGCTGTTCTTAATGTGGAACTCTTATGCGTGATATCGACCATAACTTAATTATTAACTTTCCATTGATGTGAATTATCTTCAAAAATCTCTTTTCCAAAGACCGGTACATTTGCTTTTATTTCTTCAACAATAAATTCTAAAGCATCAAAAACTGTTTTTCTATGTGGTGACGATACAAAAACGAACAAGCAAATTTCTCCAACATTTACAGTTCCTAAACTATGATAAATATGCATACAGGTAAGTTCGAATTTTTCAAAGGCTGCTTCTCGAATCTCATGAAATTTTGCATTTGCCATGTCTTCATAAGCTGTATATTCTATAGCTGAGACAGTTTTATTGTTCACTAAATCTGCCCTAACCTGACCTAAAAAGATATTATGGGCACCAATACTTGTTTTGGTTTGATGTTTGGCTATTGAATTACCTATAAATTCAGATGAAATAGCACCTTTAATAAAAACATTTTTGGATTTTTTATCACTCATTTGTATTCTTTTTATGAGTCATTGAATTTGAATGGATTGCTTCAGTTGTTCCTCCTTCGCAATGACGGTTATTTAAAATTTCAATTATTTCTGAAGCACCTTCATTAATACTATAACAATCTTGAATGTTATGTTTATTTAAAATGAAAACTGCCATTTTACATCGTATTCCTGACTGACAAAAAACAGCCTTTTTCTTATCATTATCTATTAAGTCCAAATGCTCCAAAAATGAACCTAAAGGCATATTAGTAACAGGAATACCTTCTACCTTCGGTTGTTCATGAACTTCTCTTACATCAATAAATTGAACGTTTTTTTGGTTTAAAAATTCCTTGATAGAATTTTTGAAATTTTCAACCTCACAAACAGCATCTAATTTTTGTTTTTTGAAATTATTACTATTTTCTAGAATGCCTTCAATTTCCTCATCTGATCTTTTTACTTTTATTGTAAATGATTTATTGGTTAATGCATCATAACACAATAACTTCTCTGAAAGCACTTCGCCAATTCCTAAAATAATTTTAAGTACTTCATTAGCTTGCATGGTTCCAATAATCCCAGGTAACACACCTAAAACGCCTACTTCTGAACAATTTGGAACCTCTCCTTGTTTAGGTATCTTTGGAAACGCACATCTGTAAGTTGGACCATTATTATAATTAAAAACTGCTACTTGACCTTGAAATTTAAAAATTGCTCCAAATACTAATGGTTTATTGGTGATGACGCAGGCATCATTAATCAAATAACGCGTTTCAAAATTATCGGTTCCATCCACAATAATATCGTATTCATTGAATAACTCAATCGCATTTTGAAAGGTTAATTTTTCTGGATATGAAATTATTGTAATGCTGTTATTTAAGTCTAATAATCTATGTTTTGCGGCATCAGCTTTATTTTGTCCTAAAGAAGATGAACCAAACAACACTTGACGTTGAAGGTTAGACGTTTCAACCACATCAAAATCAATAATACCAATCGTTCCAACACCAGCCGCTGCAAGGTATTGCAAAACCGGACAACCCAATCCGCCAGCTCCAACCACTAAAACCTTGGCTTTAGAAAGCTTGTTCTGGCCCGTTTGACCAATTTCTGAAAGTATAATATGTCGGTTATATCTATCCATAAATTCCTGAGAAGGCAGGAATCTAACCCTGCTTTAGCTTCATATTTTTATTATCCACCAGAAAAAGGTGGTAGCAAAACAATTTCGTTACTGAGTAATTTCGCTTCAACTGGCACTAACTCTTGATTTTGTGCCACTTGAAATTCTTTATTTTTCAAATTAGGATACTTTACAAATAACAATTCTAATAATTCTGAAATAATATTTCCTGAAAAATCAATTGTCTCTTCTTGACAATTGGTGACTTCGGTTAGCAATCCGAAATATTTAATTTTTATCAACATGTTCTATTTCTTTTAATTCTTCAGGTGTATTAATGTTTGTTGTAAATACATCACATTCAGGATTCAATTCTATATTTTTTACTGTACACTGATTAAGAGCAACATGCAAACAGCGTTCATCATTCTGCAAAAGATTATAAAATATGGTTTCACAACGTTTTTTATACAATGCTATCAATGGCATTGGCTTACCATCACTTAAAATTTGAACAATATCGGCATCACCATCTTGTGCGTTAATTAGCATTTCTAAGATACTTGTTTTAATGAACGGAATATCACAACTTAACACCAAATTATAATCGGTTTTTGAATGACTTAATCCAGAATAAATACCTGCTAATGGACCTGAATTTTTAATAACATCTTCAACTCGTTTCAACTTAAAAGCATCATAATCTGCATTATTGGAAACAATCATCATTTGAGATACCAAAGGTTTCATTGCTTCAATGCTATATTCAACAAATGATTTTCTATTTAGCTTCAAAAATCCTTTGTCTGTTCCCATTCTGGAGCTTTTTCCACCTGCTAAAATAATACCAGTTATGTCTTTTTTATCTATCATGATCACGTAAAAAATAATTTAAGACAAGCCATAACAAGAACTATTGCTAGCATATATCTGAGCTTTTTATTATTTAATTTTTTACTTCCTACATACCCACCTAAAACACCTCCAACAAGCGCTATAGCAACTAATATAAAAGATTCCCATTGTATAACAATTCCTGTACTTAGTTGCCCTATTAAACCTGACGCGGAATTAACCCAAATAAATAAGGCAGAAACAGCAGCCGCTTCTTTCATTTTTCCCCAATGCAACAATAAAATAACAGGCGTTAATATAATGCCTCCACCAATACCTATCAAGCCAGAGAAAAAACCTATAGCGCCACCAACGATAAGGCCTTGCCACAGTTTAACTTGTTTAATGGTATTACTTTCTTTTCCGAAGACATTCAGCATTTTTAATATAGCAAACACCAATAAAATTGCTAATATTTTTTTGTAAATAGAGGCATCTATCTCGATGGTCCCACCCAAAAAAGCAAAAGGAATAGATGTTATAGCAAAGGACAAAAATAGTTTTTTATTAAAATATCCTTCTTTAAAATAATAGTAAAACGAGATACCAGCCACAAATAAATTAAGTAACAAGGCTGTAGGTTTCATGGTTTCTGGAGCAAAGGAGAATAGCGCCATCAATGCTAAATAACCACTGGCTCCGCCATGACCAACACTGGAGTATAGAAAGGATATAATAGGTAATATCAACAGAAAAAGATAGATATTTTCTAACTGTAACATAGTTATAAACTTTTAATTTTTTCAAGTTGAACATCTAAAAAATCCCAACATTTTTTATTCATCTCGTCAAAAACAAGGATTAATGATTTTCCGTAAGATGTTAATTCTGTTCCTCCGCCCCCTTTACCTCCTATACTATTTACAGTTACCGGTTTTTTGGTTGTTTTATTAACAGCATCCATAAGATGCCATGCTTTTTTATATGAAATGTTAAGAGATTTAGCTGCTTTAGATAAGGAGCCAGTCTCTTCAATAGCTTTTAATAATTGTACTTTCCCTTCTCCAAGAAATTCTTTATCATCGAGTTCAATCCAGATTCTACTTTTTATTTTATAATTCATCTGAAAAATTTTATATAGGAAGCAATAGCACTTCAACCATATCATTAACACTAATCTTCTCTAAATCTCCGGACATTTTTACCAATGCATTTGAGACAGCAAAGGTTTGCAGCATAGCAGAACTTTGTCCTTCTAAAATAGTGACTTTCCCATCGTTATAAATTGCCTTTAAAAATTGAGGTCTATCTCCTTTCTTTTCAAAATTTGATGCCGAAATTGCCATGACTTTAGTTAAGGTGTTTTTTAAGCTTGTCATTTTTTGCAAGGCCGTATAAACATATATATAGAAACAAGATAATGCCGCTGCTGGATTTCCGGGAAGTGCAAACAACAAGGTATGATCATTTTTTCCGAAAAACAACGGCTTCCCTGGTTTTTGATTGACTTTATAGAAAATCTCTTCTATATCCAACTCTTTCAGAGCTTTACCTACAAAATCATAATCACCAACTGAAATACCTCCTGTAATTATAACCATGTCATTTTTTTCGACGGCCTCTTGAAGTTTTTTATAGGTATCGTCAAAATTATCTTCAATTTTATGAATTGAAACATCCTCTAAACCAAGATTCAATAGTGCTGTTTTAAGCATTATCGAATTGCTTTCATATATTTTTCCGTAGGTTAATGGTTGCCCAGCTTCTATAAGTTCGTTACCTGTAGTTATTAATGCAATTGATGGTTTTTTGTAAACAGATACTTCGATAATTCCTAACGAACTCAGATAACCAATAGCTGCGGGTGTTAACTTTGTTCCTTTTTTTAAAGCTATTTCGTCGTTTTTAACCTGTTCTCCTGTAGGGCGAATATTCTGCTCCTCAACAGGATTGCTTTCAACAACAATAGCACCTTCTTTTGAAATCACCTTTTCTTGCATTATAACTGCATTCGCTGAATCTGGAACTGCAGCGCCTGTAAATATGCGAATAGCTTCTCCTTTTTTTAAAATGGGTTGATGAGAATCTCCTGCTTTTATTTCGCCAACTAGCGAATATGTTAAATCGTCTTGTAAATTAAGCGCATAACCATCCATAGCAGATTGCCTGAATGGAGGCATATTTATTGGAGAATAAACATCTGAAAACAGCACTAAATTAAGCGCTCTTTCTATAGGTAAGGTTATTGATATTGAAATATTATTACTCGTTTCAATTACAGCTTTAATGGCATCTTCAATACTAATCATTTTATTTTCGTTATGTCAAAACAAATATAACGAAATTGTTTAATAGTAGAATATGATATTAGTCAGTTATAAATCAAATTACTTTTAAGGAATTGCAACTGAGTTATTTTAACACACTAACCAACCAATACATATTCCTACAAAAAATAAAGCTAGTATTGCTAAGATACCTATTATTAAATCTTTAATTAGTCTTAAAAGACCTCCTTCATTTTTATAAGCAAAAAAAGTTCTTATTGAACCAAATATAATGTATATTACAAGAAAACCCTGAAGAAGAACTGGGTGTCTTCCCATAATAAAATAAAAAACAAGCGACGTAAATAACGCTAATAAAGTAGCTAAAGGTAGTGCAACTCTAGAAATTGAAAATTTATTTAAATCAAACATTTGTATTCATTTGTTACCTGCAATTTTACTATAAACTACTTCAAATAACAATAAATACTTTCCTTTATTGTTATATAAAACAACAAAACCCCACAAATAGTGAGGTTTTAAGTGTTGTGATCGCGACAGGATTCGAACCTAATCTGGAATCTCGCATATTTACTACATCTTTAGTGTCAATATTTGCAATTGTTGACCGATTTGTTAACCGATTAAGAAGTGTTTTCGATTTTCGTCCGTTACAAAGTTAAAATAATTTAATGAATGTCAATTCTTATTAAAGTAGCTTTATTAAAATATTTAATAAAAATGATTAATGTAATTAAGATGTGTATATCAATGAATACATACCTTTCCTTTTTTACCGCTATATCAGTAATTTTTAGTAATATAGCATTATTTTACCAAATGATATGATTCAAACCTCTTTTTTTACCGCTATAACGGTGATTTTAAAAAATTTTCTGCATTTTTATCCTTTTTGATTCCAAAAATAATTACATTTACTGCTTAAACGGTAAAAAATGAATGATTTAGATTTAGGTGCTTTAATAAAAGTCCATCGTAAAGAAGCAGGACTCACACAGCTTGAATTAGCAAATCTAGCAGGAATAGGGAAAACAACCGTTTTTGATATTGAAAAAAACAAAGAAACGGTTCGTTGGAGTAACCTTTTAGCCGTGCTCGAAGTTTTGAATATTAAAGTAGAGTTTAAAAGTCCATTGCCTAAATAATGATAACAATGAGAAAAGCGGTTGTAATGGTACATGGAAAAAGAGCTGGGGTGTTAACTGAGGTCTCCCCCAGCGAATATACCTTTGAATATGATCATAATTATGATGGTGTGCCTATTTCTTTGACCATGCCTACTAACCACAAAACATATGGCTATAAATCATTCCCTCCTTTTTTTGAAGGTTTATTACCTGAAGGTGTTATGTTAGAAGGCTTATTAAAGATTGCCAAAATAGATAAAAACGATTATTTTTCTCAGTTAATTGCTACTGGAAGCGATTTAGTAGGCGCTGTAACAGTCAAATTATTAGACAATGAATAGATGCCCTATTACATACGAATTATGTGGTAACAAAAAATACAGTGAAAAGGGACTTCGAAAGATAGCTCCTAAATTGACGTATTTGAATGATTTACCCTTTACAGCAGCTGAACTTCGACGAGAAGCTGCCAATAGAGCAAAAAAAATATCTATTCAAGGTGTTCAGCCTAAATTGAGTGCTTCCATTTCTGTAGTTGACCAGGAGTTTAAAATTGTAGACCAATTTGGAACATACATTATAAAACCTCAAAATGATTTATTCCCTCAACTACCAGAAAATGAAGATTTAACAATGCGAATGGCTTCTACCTTTAACTTGGAAGTTCCATTTCATGGTATGGTCTACGGAAAAGATGGCAGCTTATCTTATTTTATAAAACGATTTGACCGATACGGAAAAGGCAAAAAATATGCTACAGAAGATTTTGCACAATTAACTGGTAACACTAGAGATACCAAGTATCGTTTTACAATGGAAAAACTAATACCAGTTATTGACGAATTTTGCTCATTTCCAGCTGTAGAAAAGGCTGATTTTTTCAAACGGATTCTTTTTTGTTTTGTCACAGGTAATGAAGATATGCACTTGAAAAACTTTTCACTAATTACAAAAAAGGGGAAAACAATGTTAGCTCCAGTATACGATTTTTTAAATTCAAGTATTGCGATTAAAAACCCAGAAGAAGAAATTGCATTAACCTTAAAGGGGAAAAAAAGCAATCTCAAAACAACTGATTTTATCGATTATTACGCTAAAGAACGCTTACAATTGAGCGACAAAGCATTAGATACAATTTTAAAGCAAATACAAAATACAATTCCTAAATGGAAAGCCTTAATTGACATTTCTTTTCTTTCTGATGAAATGAAAGAAAAGTATTTTAATATTTTTGAAGGTAGATTGAAATTATTTCCTTTTTAAATTAAACCACCATATATTGAGTCACAAATCACTCTTGTCTTATGACATTCAATAGGCGCTCAACTTGTGGGTGACTTGTTCAGTAGCTTGCTCGATAACCTTTTCAGAATCCGGAAAAGTCATTCATTATTTTTTGTACCTCTTCTTCAATATCAATTTTCATAAGCTCCCAATCTTGATTTCTATAACAGTTGGGTGTTAAATCATCTTCCGCCAAAGAAAAATCCAAACATCTTTCCAATAACTCTTCTCTTGCTGAACCATACGGATTTCGTTGTTCATAGAACCCTAGCATTTGTTCCAAAGTATAGACATCCAAAAGTTCGTGGATGTCCCAAAAATCTTTTTTACGCCCACCATTAGCAATAACTTCAAGCTTCATTGCCGCAATTTCTTCCTTTGATGCTAATCTTATGTTATCTATCTCCAGCAAAGGAAAAACAAAGGGTTCATTACTATAGTAAATATCCAACTTAAAAGCGTTATGAGCATCATTTCCAACAAAATAGGACCTTCCAAAAACCACGTCGCCTATACTTGAATTATCGACATAAGGAAACACTTCCTTTAGAATCCTTTCAAGGCGACCAAAGTCCAAACTATCATACTCAACATCAGTAAATAAATCAATATCTATGGATTCCCTGTGCCCTAGTTGCAAACTTAATGACGTACCCCCTACTAATCGAAAACTGTTAAACTCTTCAATAGCCATTAGTGTCGTTAAGGATTCCCATAGAAGATCTGAAACAGTATTGAGATGTAAAGGCATTTAAAAACTTAAATAAGGCCATAATTTTCTGCATTCTTTTTGAATGTAGATAGACGAGACCGATTAATAGATTTTGCTATTTTAGAAACCGTTGCTTTACCGTAGAATTTTATAATTTCGTTGATTTCCTTATCATTACCCCTTTCTAAAATCCTTTGGATAATGGCACGCTTGTTTTTATTCCAATCAATTTTATCAAAAGAAGTATCCCAAAACAGTACTCTCCTGATGTTGTCTAGATTTGGCTTTCTTTTACTATTGGAAGCCAATTTGTTTTTTACTTCATAACCTGCCTGCAACATCATAAAATAATCTTCTTCTGTATTAAAGTATTCTGCCAATTTAATAGATAGCTCTGCGGTAATACCTCTCTTTTGATTTATGATAGCACTAATAGTTTGCTTATGCTCATTTATAGTCATAGCCAATTGAGAGCTTTTAATATTATTTCGTTTTATTTCACGGTGTAATATAAGCCCAGGGTGTATTCCTTTTATTTTATCTATTTTAGGTAACATACTTTGTCTTCTATTTCAAAATTAGAAATAAATAAATTAGTAAACAAATTTGTTTACTAATTTTTAACAATTGTAAGTCACTTTAAAATTCCCAATTCTATTAAGATAACCTTATATCATTTTTTATTTTCCATTTCCTAGTATTTATTAATTGACATACCAGTATTGCTTTCTTTAAAAAAAACACTATCTAACTTTTTAATAAGATTATCTTTATTTAATAAGCATTTTATAGATTTGGATATGTTCTTCGCTAAAGCGTTCAGTGATTTCCTTTTCAAAAACAGAGCGCCTGATGTATTCACTAACGCTCAACCCGTACTTTTTACTTTTACCTTCAGCAGTTTCTTTTCGTAAACGGAACATCGAAACTTAACGAGTTCTTCTTTCCTCTTAAACACTCTTTTTTCTCTGCGACCTTCGGGAGCAGATGAGAATGTGTCCACAGACACACATCTCGAATTCCTACCCAGAACTATCTTCTCTTTCGTTACACCTGTTTCAAGTTCCAATGCAATACTATCGGATTGATCAATTACATCGGTAGGAATCTCTAAAGTCCGTTGCGATTGTTTCTGCATTTCCGGGGGTATATATTCAAAATCAGCTTCCTCCAACATGACACAGGTGTTCGTTTAAATCTTTATGGTTTTTATAGGTTTCCCTTTGGTCAATTACAGAGGGAAATTTTTCTGTTAAATACCTAGTGGCTTTATCACCTGCCTTGTCATTATCCAAATAGAGCAAGATTCTAACATAACCATTAACATAATGATTAACATAATGATTAACATAATGATTAACATA
>TARA_R110002050_G_scaffold213722_1_pt1 | contig 13216 bp, 13 predicted proteins | sample TARA_R110002050 | Tara Oceans TARA_R110002050 (sample SAMEA4396988) | marine metagenome | biome: Polar Biome; feature: [DCM] deep chlorophyll maximum layer (ENVO:01000326); material: water (ENVO:00002006), including particulate matter (ENVO:01000060) such as... | depth 25 m
AACAAATAATACCCTTCGCTTGCGGCTGCGGTAAATAAGAAAAACTTACCAAAAAAACCTGCTACTGGTGGTATTCCAGCTAGTGAAAATAAGGCCAACATCATCACCAAACTTAGATTAGGATTAGTTCTGTACAAGCCTTCATAATCATTCATATTCTCTTTTCCTGTTTTTAATGAGATTGCTTGTACGACACCAAATGCAGCCAAATTGGAAAAGATATAAATCATTACAAAATATATAATTGTAGCGGTTCCTAATTGCGTTCCAGTGATTAATCCTAACAAGATGAATCCTGCTTGTGCAATCGATGAAAATGCTAAAAACCGTTTCATATTTTGTTGTCTTATGGCGAATAAATTACCTATAAACATGGTTGCCAATGCTATGACATAAACTATGTTTTCCCAAACGTGCATTAATGTTTTAAATACGGTGAAGAATAAGATCATGAGGATAAAAACCGCTGCTCCCTTTGAAATAACTGATAAATAAGACGCCACACTAATAGGTGCTCCTTCATAAACATCAGCAGTCCAGAAATGAAATGGTACTAATGATATTTTAAAAGCTAATCCAGCAAAGAACAAAACAAATCCTAATATGGTTAAGTTAGTGGCTGAAATCATCGTGATAATATCATCAAAATAAATAGAACCCGATGTAGCATATAACATAGAAATACCAAACAAGGAAACTCCTGAGGCTAATCCAGCAGACAAAATAAATTTAATTCCTGCTTCACTGGAAATTCTCTTGGTCACTTCAAAAGCAGCCAACGCAGCCACAGGTAATGTTGAAAGCTCCAATCCTAAATAAAACATTAAGAAATCGCCTGCAGAGATCATAAAATACATTCCTAATAATGAAGAAAATAAAAGAATGAAAAACTCTGTTCCTTTATTCTCATCCACCACCTTTTCCTGCAACCAGTCTGCTGATTGTAGCAATAAAATAAAAACGCCAACATTAAGAACATTTTTAAAGAAATGCACAAGCTCATTTGAATGAAACATACCTCCAAATAGTTTGCCTGATTCTATTGGCAAAAAACCAACAATGGTATCAATTCCAAACAAGAAAATAGCCAAATGAACGATACTTTGTTTTTTGGATTTAGAGATTGAAATTTCAGCAACTAATAACAATAGAATAATTGTTAAAAGTATAATCTCTTGACGCATTAATAAAAAGCTACTAAAATTCATTTTAGTTATCTGTTTAATTTTTTATAATACTCCTTGAATAAAGGGTTCTAAACTTTTCATAATCATTTCACTTAACCAGAATGGTGCTACACCTATTCCAATTACGGGAATCATTAATAACAAAATACCTGTTTTCTCAAACCAGGTTGCTTTTGGTAAGTCGTTAATATCATTAGTTTCTAAAGGCCCCATCATTATTTTTCCAACCAACCTTAGTATATATACTGATGTTACAACAATTGATGATACTACCAAGATGGTTAAGATTCTATTAAACGTATCTGAATTTTCCTGAAAAGCTCCCACAAAAATGTTCATTTCGGCCACAAAACCACTAAATCCTGGCAATCCTAAATAAGCTAATCCGGTAATGACATAAATAGCACCAATAAATGGTAAAATCTTCATCATACCACCCAATTTTCTAATATCTCTTGTATGTGTTCTACCATAAATCATTCCTATCAGTGCAAAAAATAAAGCCGTTAATAATCCATGTGATAGTGATTGAATAATGGCTCCGTTCCAAGCTATTTTATTTAGCGTTAATAAGGCAAATAATACCAATCCTAAATGACTTACCGAGGCATAGGCATTTATAAATTTTAAATCGGTTTGTCTAATAGCTGAAAACGCTCCATAAACAACGCCGATAGCTGCTAGAATGATAAAGAACCAAGACCAATGTAATGCTCCTTCTGGCAATAAAAACATGGCAATTCTAAACACACCATAACCTCCTAGTTTCATTAAAACACCGGCATGCAACATAGAAACCGCTGTTGGTGCTGAAGCATGACCATCTGGCGACCAGGTATGAAAAGGAAATAATGCACTTATAACAGCAAAACCTATAAAGACAAATGGGAAAAATAGTTTTTGAGCTTCTATTGGGATATTAACCTTAGCTATTTCCAGAATATTGAATGTTAAAGCACCGCCGTCTGCATTGGAATTAAAATAGATTCCTAAAATCCCCACTAATAAAATAGCCGAAGCACCCATAAGCATTAGGGTTAACTTCATTGCGGAGTATTCTCTTGGACCAGAGCCCCAAATACCAATTAACAAATACATTGGGATTACGGCGATCTCAAAAAACACAAATAAGGTGAACAAATCGATGGAGATAAATACCCCGTAAACTCCTAGTGATAATACAATAAGTGAAATAAAGAATTCTTTAGGCAATTCTTTCATTTTCCATGAAATAAAAACACCTGCTAGAACGACAATAGCCGTTAATAATATTAAAGCAACCGAAATACCATCAACTCCAATATTATAATGAATATTGAAATTTTTAAACCAGACAACATCTTTGGTAAATACCATAATGTCGCTATTAACCTTTATTTCTCTCAAATACGCAAACAATAAATTGATTGCCATACCTAGTTGAATGAAGCTTCCAATCATTGAAACAACACGCGCTCGTTCTAAACCTTTAGAAAAGACTAAAGCTATAACGGTGATTATAGGTACAATTATGAAAAGAGTTAAAATATCCATATTAATCCATTTAGTTTGTCCATAAATAAATAAACACTAATGCTATGATGACAGCTCCCATAACAAATGAAAATGCATAATCTTGCACCTTACCAGATTGAATTCCTTTTATGGCTTTAGAAATCAATACAGTTTTGTTACCAATACCTTCCATGGTACCATCAACATATTTTTTATCAAATTTTGCAATTGGTGCAGAAATATGTTTGAATATGATTTTCTTTGTGACGAATAAATATATTTCATCAAAATAGAATTTATCACAAGCCCATTTGTAAAAAGGACCAAATGCCAATGCGTATTTATCAGATAAGCTGTTTTCTTTTTTATAAAACACCCACGCCAGTATAATTCCAATCAAACCAACACTTATGGCAATGGCAGCTAGTGGATAATTTAAATGAGCTTCAAAACCAATTCTATCTGGAGTAATCAATTCACTAAACGGAATGAAGCCTCCTACTGCACTAAGTATAGCAAGAACTATTAAAGGCACTGTCATTGATAGTGGTGATTCATGAGGTGCATGCTCATATTGTTTTTCTTTACCCCAGAAGATTCCGAAATAAATTCTAAACATATAAAAGGCTGTTAATCCTGCTACAAAAACGCCTACGTAATAAATTAGTTTATTGTGTTCGAAAGCAGCTACTAAAATTTCATCTTTACTCCAAAATCCTGCAAATGGCGGCACACCCGAAATGGCTAATGCTGCGATTAAAAACGTAATATTTGTTATAGGCATGTACTTGCGTAAACCACCCATATCTTTTAAATAATTGCTATGTACGGCATGAATAACCGAACCAGCACACAAGAATAATAAGGCTTTAAACATGGCATGTGTGAACAAATGGAACATAGATGCCATATAGCCGACGCCTTCGTGACCATCATAACCAGAAACGCCTAAGGCTAACATCATATAACCGATTTGCGACATGGTTGAAAATGCTAAAACACGTTTGATATCGGTTTGAGTAATCGCTATTATTGCTGCAAACAATGAAGAAAAAGCGCCAACATAAGCAACCACATTCAATGCAAAACCATGTTCGACAAAATAAAACATTGGGAATAGTCGCGCTACTAAATAAACGCCTGCAACGACCATGGTAGCTGCGTGAATTAATGCCGAAACTGGTGTTGGACCTTCCATAGCATCAGGCAACCAAATATGTAATGGGAACATAGCCGATTTACCAGCACCTCCAATAAATATTAATAGTAAAGCCCAAGTGATAACTGAAAGTCCCATGAATGAGGTAGAGGCCCAATTTAAAATAACCGCTCCTTCTGGGTTGTTTAAGGTTTCAAAATCATAGGTCCCAGTAAAATAGCCCATAATTAAAATCCCTATTAGGAATCCCAAGTCGGCAAATCGAGTGACTATAAATGCTTTTTTTGCTGCTGAAACTGCTGATGGTTTGGTGTAATAATAGCCAATCAATAAAAATGAAGACACTCCAACCAATTCCCAAAAAATATAAATTTGAAAGAGGTTTGTAGCCAAAACCAATCCATACATAGAGAATGTAAATAGTGATAAATATGAGAAAAATCGGGTGTATCCGTCATCCCCTTTCATATATCCTCTACTGTAAATATGAACCATGAGCGATACAATGGAAACCACGATAAGCATCATGATTGAAATAGGATCAATTAAAACACCCATATCAATATGCAAGGTCTCTGTAAAATTCATCCATACACTTTTATTGACAAAGGTTTGATAAACGCCATCCACTTTTCCACTTACAAAAAAGTATTGATAGGCTGTATAAAACGATAATACGGCCGAAGCAGACAACCCTAGAACTCCAATATAACCAGAAATTGCAGGTTTTATTCGTTTACTATTAAGTCCTAACAATAAAAATACTGCTAGTGGAATTAAAGGAATTAATATAGTGTAACTAATATTCATAATTCAACCTATTAATATTTCATGATTTCAGTGTCTTTAACCTCAACAGAACTAATCTGTCTGTAAAGATTAATTATTATGGAAACTGCCAAGGCTGTTTCGGCGGCTGCAACGGCTATAATAAAAATTGAAAAAATAACCCCTTGCAACATTTCTGGGTATAAATACTTATTAATCACCACAAAATTTACCACAGATGCATTCAATATTAATTCAATAGAAATCAATACTGAAATCAAATTCTTCCGTGTTATAAAACCGTAAATCCCAATAAAAAACAAGATGGATGTTACCGTTAAAATCTCGTATATACTAATGCCTGCTATCATAACGCTTCGTTATTTTTGTCATTTAGTTTTCTTCCTTTAGCTATCACAATAGCTCCAATCATAGATGCTAAGAGTAATACACTTATTACCTCAAAGGGCAATATAAATCCGCCTGCATCGTAACTTAAAAGTTTAGCTCCTATATCTGCGGTAGACGTAGTAACGTTATTTTCTACCACATTAAAGTCATTATTATAAATGGTATATAAAAAAACGCCTAAACCTAATAAACATAACAAGCCTGTAAGGACTTTCCTTAATGGTTTAGCCATTTCTAGTTCCATTTCAATATGATGAACAAGCAGAACTGAAAAAATAATAAGTACTATAATTCCTCCTGCATACACCGTAAGTTGAATGGCTGCTAAAAAATTGTAATCAATTAAAAAATAAATACCAGCTATTCCGCACAAAACAAATAATAGGTATATCACAGAACGAAGCATTTTACGGCTGCTTACTGAAGCCACTGCAAATGCAATGATTATAACCGATAAGATGTAAAAAATATATTTTTCCATATGCTTAATCTTCTACGCCAGCTTTAACTTTTGATCCAGGCCTGTTTAAAACTTTAGTTAATTGTGTTCTATCATACGTTGAGTTCTCGTAATTCTGAGCCCAAACAATCGCATCGGTAGGACATGCTTCAATACACAAACCACACATAGTACACAACCCTAAATGGTAAACGTGTTTGTCTATAAATTTTTTCTTTTTACCAGTAGCTTCGTCAACACCTCTATCCCAAATGATTTCTATACTTCCGTTAGGACAAGCAAGCTCACATTTTTGACAACCAGTACATTGATGTTCATTATTTTCATCATGAGGCATTACGACTTCTCCACGAAACCGTTCAAACATCTTTAAGGTGTCCCTGTTATCTGGATATTGCTGCGTAATCGCTCCTTTTCTGGAAGTTAAAAAGTACTTACCGGTAACACTCATGCCGGTTAGTAGTGTTTTTATTCCATTATATATATCTGAAAAATAACTCATGCCTTTAAAATTTAATGGTTAAGTTCAACCAAACAATGATGGCCATTATCACGATGTTAACCAAGTTGATTGGTAACAAATATTTCCATTCAAGCGTTAATAACTGATCTACTCTTAAGCGCGGGAACGTCCATCTAAACCACATCATTAGAAATACTAATAACAATGTTTTTCCTAAGAACCAGAAAATACCTAACCAAGGAAGAGATTCGGTAATTCCGAAAGGTGATAACCAGGCTCCAAAAAATACGGTAGTAGCAATCGCAGCAATAATGAACATATTAATAAACTCTGCCAAAAAGAAATAGGCGAATTTCATTCCAGAATACTCTGTATGGAAGCCTGCTCCTAATTCAGATTCGGCTTCAACCATATCAAACGGTGCTCTATTAGTTTCTGCTGTTCCAGCAATCATATAAACCATAAACGCTATGATAGCGGGTACATGACCTTGTAAAATTAACCAACCATGTTTTTGAACTTCTACTATTTCTGATAATTGTAAAGTTCCTGTAATAACAATCATAGTTAATAATGACAACCCCACCGATAATTCGTAACTAATGGTTTGTACCCCACTTCGCATAGCTCCGATAAGTGCAAATTTGTTGTTACTACTCCAACCTCCTAATAAAATCCCAATAACACCAATAGATGAAATAGCAATTAAAAAGAAGATTCCTATATTAATATCGAAAGCTTGAAATTCTTGTGTAAACGGAAACACAGCTAATGCCATTAATGAAGATATAATGACAAAATAAGGTGCTAAATTGTACAAAAATTTATCGGCTTTAACAGTTCCTGTTAACTCTTTTGAAACTAGTTTTAAGGCATCTGCCATAGTTTGAAATAGCCCCCAATACCCAACTCTGTTAGGTCCAATTCTCAATTGAAACCAGGCTGCAACTTTACGCTCAAGAAGTACTAAATACAATCCCGCAACAGCGAAAATTATTAAATAAATCAAAGCGACTACAACCATCGCAAGAATACTTGCAACACCTTCTGGCATCAAAGTAATAAGCCAATCTTGAATTGTTTCTGTTATGCTTAAAGATATATTCATTGTGCTCATGTTATCTGTCAATATCTGGTATTACTAGATCTAGCGTAGCCATAGATGCTACCAAATCTCCAATTTTTCCTCCAACTGCTATATGGTTTAACAAAGATAAATTTGAAAATCCTGGTGAGCGGAATTTAACACGGTACGGATTTTTTGTTCCTGTACTAATAATGTAAACCCCTAACTCCCCTCTCGCTGTTTCTACTTTTTGATAAAACTCGCCTTTTGGTAATTTGATGACAGCGTTGGTTGCTACTTTATGTTCTCCTTCCGGAATATTATCAATCAATTGTTCAATGATTGCCATTGATTCCCACATTTCCTGAATTCTAACTTGGTATCTTGCAAACGTGTCTCCTTCTGTTTTCAAAGCTTCATTAAAAGTGACTCTATCATAAGCACTATACGGATGATGCTTTCTAACATCACATGAATAGCCCGAAGCACGACCAACAGGACCGGAAGCTCCAAAAGAAATGGCATCTTCTTTTGATAAAATCCCAACGCCTTTAGTTCTTTTTTGAAAGATGACATTACCTGTTAGTAAGGTATCATACTCTGGTAATTTTGTTTTGAAATGAGCGATAAACTCTTTAGTTCTTTTTACAAAATTAGGATGAATATCAAACATTAAACCACCAGGAATATTATAATTCATCGTGAGTCTGGCACCACAGGTTTCTTCAAAAATATCGTTAATCATTTCGCGATCTCTGAAACCATAGAAGTACGTCGTTAATGCACCAACGTCCATACCCATAACACCCCACCATAAACAATGTGATGCTATTCTAGTTAATTCACTAAGAATGGTTCTAATCACTTTTACGCGGTCTGGAAGTTCTAATTGAAGCGCATTTTCGACGGTTAAACAAACGGCTTCATTATTGATATGTGAAGACAAATAATCCATTCTATCTGTAAGATGCACGATTTGCTGATAGCTGTCACGCTCGCACATTTTTTCAATAGAGCGATGTATATAGCCTAAATCTGGCTCTACTTTTTTAATGATTTCACCATCAATGGTTAACAACAAACGTAACACACCATGCGTAGCAGGATGCTGTGGCCCCATATTAATAAAATATTCTTCTGATTTGAAATTACTCTTAACTGCAGTTGTTTCCATCATCATTTATTTAATAACCATATTAATCTCATCTTCATAGTCTTTTCTTAATGGAAAGCCTTCCCATTCCTCTGTTAAAAACAAACGTTTTAAATTAGGGTGATTATTGAATGTTATTCCGAAGAAATCAAAAACCTCACGTTCATGAAATTCGGCTGTTTTCCATATATCACAAACAGAATCTATTGTTGGATTTTCCCTATCGGCAGTTTTTACTTTTACAACAAGCATATGTCTGTGGGTTGTAGATTCTAAATGATACACAACACCTAATTCTGGTTGCCAGTCAACACCACTTAAACAGAACAAATAATCGAAACTAGTTTCTTTATTAGTCTTTAAATCTTTCATTAATTGATGAAGATGTTCGGGCGTAACTGTAATATTTAAAAATTGAGATTCTTCTTCAGAAAACTCTAAATCTGGAATCCAGCTACTTATTAAACTTTGTAAGGCTTCGTTAGTCATAACTTCTTATTATTTTCCTTCATCAAATCCATCAATAGGATTTTCTTTCTGCTTCATGTTTTCAGTTCTAATTTTATCTTGAAGCATGAGCATACCCTGCAACAAAGCTTCAGGACGAGGTGGACAACCGGGCACATACACATCAACCGGGATGACATGGTCTGCTCCTTTTACTACTGAATACGAATTATAAAAAAATGGTCCTCCAGAAATAGCACAAGCTCCCATAGCAATTACATATTTGGGCTCGGCCATCTGGTCGTACAAACGACGTAACACGGGTGCCATTTTATTTACTATGGTTCCTGCAATAATTATTAAGTCGGCTTGTCTTGGGGAAGGTCTTGCCACCTCAAAACCAAACCGTGAATAATCATGTCTAGCAGCTCCAGTTTGCATCATTTCAATAGCACAGCAACTTGTACCAAAGTAAAGCGACCAAAGTGAATTTGATCGCCCCCAATTGATTATTTTGTCTAATGAAGTAACAATCACGTTAGCTCCATTCCCTGCCGGAATAACTTTTCCGGGGAAATCTTCAGGAATTTCTTGATTTCTATATTCTGCTTGCGATAAATATCGTTCTTTGTCGTCTACTCCCATTTTAATGCTCCTTTTTTCCATGCATAAATTAACCCTAATCCTAAAATAAATAAGAAAACAAGTATCTCAATTATTGCTACAGACCCAAAGTCTTTAAAAACTACAGCCCATGGCACTAAAAATGCTACCTCTACGTCAAAAATTAAAAATAAAATAGCAAAGAGGTAATAGCCAACTTTAAATTGCACCCAAGTAGGTCCAACAGTAACCATTCCGCTTTCATAAGGTTCTCGTTTTTGTGGATTATCTGATTTATGAGAAATTAAATTTGATAAGAAATTTGCTCCTGCAACTAATACAATTCCCGCTAGTAAAAATACTATAATCGCTTCTGATCCCATTTAAATGATCTGTTTTAAAAAATTCAAAATTAGTTGTATTAATTAACCTGAATACTAACATATGTCAGGTTTTAAAAATTAATTTTAAATACTATTTATTTTTAAAAAATACTCTATAATCTTAAGTAATAAAATTTATTTTACCATGTATATTTCTCCTGAAAAGAATAAGTCGTTTGTTTTTGTAAACTTAGAGTTTGCCTTTACTTGCCTTGTTAATTCATCTTCTCGTTCTTCAAGAGTTACGTCCTCAAAACTTCTGATGATTCCTGTTGCAACAGGATATTCTAACCGTACTAACATTTGATGCATTGTTGGATCTTTTTCCTTAGCATTATGGACTAAAATATCATCTTCAGTAATACCATTTTCGCCAATAGTCACGACTTCTAATTTCAGATTATTTAAAACCAATCCTTTATCGCGGTTTTTACCAAATATCATGGGTTTACCATGCTCCAAATAAATCTGCTTATCTTCTTTTGTATCTTTATTTGTAATATTACTATAACATCCGTCATTAAAGATAACACAATTTTGAAGGACTTCTATTAATGAGGTTCCTTTAAACTGATGTGCTTCAATAAGCATCTGTGTTATGTCCTTTGGTACATTCCCTCCTATTCTTCCAAAAAATCTGGCACCTGCACCTAAGGCTAACTCGCCTGGACGAAATGGTGGTTGCGTATTTCCGTAAGGAGAAGATTTTGTTTTCTGACCAACTAATGATGTTGGCGAAAATTGTCCTTTTGTTAATCCGTAAATTTCATTATTAAACAATACAATGTTTAAATCGATATTTCTTCTTAACACATGGATAAAATGATTACCCCCAATAGCCATCGCATCACCGTCACCTGTCATAACCCAAACACTCAATTCAGGATTAGCCAGTTTTACTCCAGTAGCAATGGCAGGAGCTCTGCCGTGAATAGTATGCATTCCGTATGTATTCATATAATAAGGAAAACGAGATGAGCATCCAATACCAGATACAAATACAACATCTTCTTTTTTCACGCCCATTTCTGGAAGTGCTTTTTGCATAGAACGTAAAATAACATAGTCATCACATCCAGGACACCATCTTACTTCTTGATCGCTAGCGAAATCTTTAAAAGTATATTTTTTTTCAAGAGTTGCTTCCATAATTATTTTACTATTTTTTTAAATTCTTCGATAAGTTCATTGTTTCCAAAAGGTAAGCCTTGAATTTTATTAAATTGTAAAAACTCAATACCATTGAAATTAATTCTTAAAACCTTAGCAAACTGACCATTATTTAATTCACAAACAACAATTTTTTTGAATCTAGATAATAAGTCACCCGTATTTTTTGGTAAAGGATTAATGTAATTGAAGTGAGCAAACCCAATGTTTTTATAACCTTCTTCGTTTATTTGTTTTACTGCAGAATGCAGGGACCCATAGGTTCCTCCCCATCCTATCACCAACAAATCTCCTGAATCAGCAAATTCCGTTTTAATATCTGGAATATAATTTTGAACGCGTTTCACTTTTTCAGCCCTGATCTTCGTCATTTCTTCATGATTCTCTGGTGCTTGATTGACGTCACCAGTTACTTTGTCTTTTTCTAAACCTCCTAAACGGTGTTCAAAACCTTCTGTTCCTGGTATGCCCCAATTACGAGCTAAAGTATCTTCATTTCGTGTGTAAGGGTGCCAATCTTCTATAACGCCTTTAGAAATATTATTTTTAATTTCTGGCAACTCATCAATACTTTGGATTTTCCAAGGTGCCGATCCGTTAGCTATATAACCATCTGTTAATAATATAACAGGTGTCATATGTTCTAAAGCTAGTTTAGATGCTTGAAACGCAAAATCAAAACAATTGGCAGGTGTACTCGCCGCAATAACAATCACTGGACTTTCACCATTTCTGCCATACATAGCTTGTAATAAATCTGATTGTTCTGTTTTTGTTGGTAACCCTGTTGATGGACCTCCACGTTGTACATTAACTACAACCAATGGCAATTCCATCATCATAGCCAAACCTAAAGCTTCACCTTTTAATGCTAAACCAGGTCCGGAGGTTGTTGTAATCGCTAAATCTCCAGCAAAAGATGCTCCAATGGCCGAAGAGATTCCGGCAATTTCATCTTCAGCTTGAAATGCTTTGACTCCAAAATGTTTGTGTTTTACCAGCTCATGTAATATATCTGTAGCTGGTGTTATAGGATATGATCCTAAAAACAACTCTAAACCAGATTTTTCAGCCGCTGCTAAAAATCCCCAAGCTGTAGCTGTATTACCCATAATAACTCTATAGGTTCCTGCTGCCATTTTCGCAGGGGAAATGGTATAGGCATTTGGAATTAATTCTAAGGTCTCAGCAAAATAATAACCTGCATTTAAAACCTTAGTATTAGCTTCTATAAGGTGAGGTTTTGTTTTAAATTTTTTATTGAAGAAATCAATGGTATGATCTTTTTCTCTTCCATACATCCAATACACCATCCCTAAAGCAAACATATTTTTACTTCGGGTAATTGATTTATTATCTAATCCTTCAACATCTTTTAACGCTTCTTTAGTTAACGATGTCATATCGACTTGAATCACTCTATAGTTATCTAAACTATGGTCTTCAAGTGGATTATTTTCATACTGTGCTTTCTCTAAATTCTTTTTAGTAAAAGCATTTGTATCAACTATAATAGTATGACCCGGCTTTAATGCATACAGATTGGTTTTTAAACCCGCAGGATTCATAGCCACCAATAAATCTAAATTATCGCCTGGTGTACTCACTTCAACACTACCAATATGTACTTGAAAACCTGATACACCATATAAGCTTCCTTGTGGCGCCCTAATTTCTGAAGGGTAATTAGGGAAGGTAGCAATATCATTACCAAACATGGCCGACGTATCGGAAAACTGAGTCCCTGTTAATTGCATACCATCACCTGAATCTCCAACAAAACGAATAACAACGGCTTCTAACACTTCTGGTTGGAGCTCCATTTTTTCTGTTAACATAATCTATTTAATTTAGTTCAAATTCATTAAATGTTATTATATTTAATGTGATCAAAGATAATTTCACTTTTTAATATGAAATATGATTTATGTCATTTAAAAGAATTGAAATTAAGATTAATATTGCACTATATTATAATAAAAAACACTTTAAATTATGGCTATAATTATAACTGATGAATGTATAAATTGCGATGCATGTGTTTCTGAATGTCCTAACAATGCTATTTATGAACCAGATCAAAACTGGGCTTACTCTGACGAAACTGCTTTAAGCGGCTCCGTAACAACTCCAGATGGAAGAGAGGTTGATGCAGATGCAGAAAACGATCCAATTTCAGACGAATTTTACTTTATTGTTTCAGACAAATGTACTGAATGTAAAGGATTCCATGATGAACCACAATGTGCCTCAGTTTGTCCAGTAGACTGTTGTATCCCTGATGAAAATCATGTAGAGTCTGAAGACGAACTTTTAACTAAGAAAGCTTGGTTACACGGTGAATAATCTCACCATTATTTAAAACGGTTATTTTTTTTCAAAATATTATGTTTTAAAAAATTAATGTTCACACAAGCATACTATTTTCTTTAGATTTTAGTATGACAAAAAA
>TARA_R110002050_G_scaffold29181_1_pt1 | contig 13209 bp, 8 predicted proteins | sample TARA_R110002050 | Tara Oceans TARA_R110002050 (sample SAMEA4396988) | marine metagenome | biome: Polar Biome; feature: [DCM] deep chlorophyll maximum layer (ENVO:01000326); material: water (ENVO:00002006), including particulate matter (ENVO:01000060) such as... | depth 25 m
ATTGGAGGCGCTCGTATTTTAATGCCGAAGCCCAAGAAATTACGTTTGGCGAAACAAAAACAAATGCTAAAGGTGAATTTGAAGTCACCTTTAAAGCTTTGCCAGACGAAAGTGTTTCTAAAGATAATCTTCCTGTTTTTAATTATGAAATCACGGCAGACGTTACTGATATAAATGGCGAAACACGTTCTAGCTCTACCATTGTAAATGTCGGTTACCATGCTATGACGCTCAATATTTCAGCACCTGAGAAAATTAATAAGGGTAAAAACGAGATAGAATTCTCTATATATTCACAAAATCTGAATGGACAATTTACACCTGCAAAAGGGGTATTAAAAATATATAAACTCAACGCACCAAACCGTGTTTTAAGAACAAGACCTTGGCAAGCACCAGATTACCAAACACTCTCTGAAACAGAATTTAAAAACCTATTTCCACATGACCCTTATGACGACGAAGGTCAATTAACCAATTGGAAAAAAGGAGACGAAGTTTTTAGCACAACATTCGACACTGATAAGGACAAAACCATAACGCTCAAAAAGCTTAAGAAATGGAATTCTGGCCAATACATCATTGTTGCAGAGAGTAAAGATAAATTTGGACAACCTATAAAAGACCAAATCTTCACATCGCTATTTAGTGATAAAGACAAGACCATAGCAGATAACCAAATCTATGAAGCACAGTTAGACCAATCGCCTTACGACGTAAATTCTATTGCAAAACTAACCTTAGGTTCTGCTGCTAAAAACATCACAGTTACTGTAGAAATTGAAAAGGACAACACAGTTATAATGACACAGTTAGTCCAACTCAACAATTCTAAAAAAACAATTAGCATTCCTGTAACAGAAGGTGATTTAGGCGGCTTTACAGTACACACGTCATTTGCAGCTTTTAACGAATATAAATCTCAAAGTTTTAATATCAATGTACCTTATCCGAGCACTGCTTTAGACATTGAAACCACCACTTTTAGAGACAAACTACAACCAGGACAAGATGAAACTTGGAGTTTTAAAATTAAAGGACCAAAAGGTGACAAAGTATCTGCAGAATTATTGGCTAGCATGTATGATGCATCTTTAGATGAATTTAAAGGACACCATTGGAGTTTTAATCCCATAAGCAATCCTAATTATTCTGGAAGAATTCATAAAAACTCAAGACAAAGTTTTGGGCACACCAGCTTTAGGGTTCACAACCAATTCAATACTACAGCATCTTATCCTTACCAAGGTTATGACCAATTAAATTGGTTTGGATTTTATATTGGAAATAATCAATATTTGAGAAGAGGTTATGCCAGTATGAAACGCATGGCGGCACCAGAGGTAGTTATGATGGTTGAAGATTCTGCTGAATCTGAAGAAGTTGTAGTTGTTGGATACGCAACCACGACGAAAGAAGCCTATACAGGAACAGCGTCTAAAATAGCTATAGAGAATGAAATAAATTCCGAAAATTTATCAAACAACGCAAAATCAGATTTAGACAACATCCAAATAAGAAAAAACCTAAACGAAACTGCGTTCTTCTTTCCTCAATTACAAACAGACAAAGAAGGCAATGTTAGTTTCAATTTTAAAGCACCAGAAGCATTAACCAAATGGAAACTGCAACTCTTGGCGCATACTAAAACTTTAGAAAGTGGCACTACGCAACTAACAACGGTTACACAAAAAGAGTTGATGGTAATACCTAATACACCACGTTTTTTACGAGAAGGCGATAAAATTAGAATTAGCACTAAGATTGCTAATCTAACAGAAAATGCTTTAGATGGTGTTGCACAATTATTGCTTACAGACCCTATTACTGGTAAATCTATTGATGGTGAATTATCAAATGCTTATAATGATTTAGGCTTTAAAGTAGATGCCAAAGGCAATACACAAGTAACTTGGAATTTAGAGATTCCGGAAGGTATACAAGCAGTACAATATAAAATTATTGCTAAAGCAGGTGCTTTTAGTGATGGTGAGCAAAATGCCTTACCTGTTTTATCTAACAGAATGCTAGTTACAGAAACGATGCCAATGTGGATACGTTCTAATCAAACAAAAACATTCACTTTAGATAAACTGAAGAATACTACCTCAACAACACTGAGTCATCATAAATTAACTTTAGAAATGACATCGAATCCAGCTTGGTATGCTGTACAAGCGCTGCCTTATTTGATGGAATATCCTTATGAGTGTAATGAGCAGACATTCTCGCGTTACTATGCAAATGCCTTGGCGCAACACATTGTACAATCGAATCCTAAAATTGAAGCGGTTTTCAATCAATGGAAATCGACGGACGCATTACTTTCAAATTTAGAAAAGAATCAAGAATTGAAATCATTATTGATTCAAGAAACACCTTGGTTACGTGATGCACAATCTGAAACCGAACAGAAAAAACGCATTGGATTGTTATTCGACCTAAATAAAATGAATAACGAATTGCAATCTGCCATAAGAAAACTAAAGAACAACCAACACAGTTCTGGAGCTTGGCCTTGGTTTAATGGTGGACGAGACAATCGCTACATCACGCAACATATTATTGCTGGCTTTGGGCATCTTAAGAAACTAAATGTCGCACAGAATAACATCGAAGAATCTATGATTCAAAATGCTTTACGATATTTAGATGCGGAATTTGTTGAAAAATATAAAAACATCAAAAAATACAATAAAGATGCCGATTTAAGTAAAGACCACTTATCACAAATGCAACTGCATTATTTATACACACGAAGTTTTTATCCTGAAATTAAGCCTAATAAAGAAGTGCAGACCATTATGGATTATTATCAGACTCAGATTCAGAAATATTGGTTAAAACGTTCTTTATATGCCAAAGGATTAATGGCTCTAACCATGCACAGAATGGATGACGAGAAAACTGCTGGTAAAATTATAAAGTCGTTAAAAGAAAACAGTATTACTTCAGATGAATTAGGAATGTATTGGAAAGCAAATACAAATTCTTGGTATTGGTACCAAGCACCAATTGAAACACAAGCCTTAATGGTTGAAGCCTTTTCTGAAGTTGGAACTATCATTCAGAGCGAAGCGAAGAACCTTGAAGTTATAGACAATTTGAAAATTTGGTTACTTAAGAACAAGCAAACCAATCAATGGAAAACCACTAAAGCGACGACTGAAGCAGTATATGCCTTACTACTTCAAGGAAGAGATTGGTTGAGCGTTACAGAACAAGTGGACGTTAAAGTTGGTAATGACAGACTCTCACCTTCAACATTAGAAAATGTAAAAGTGGAGGCTGGTACAGGTTACTATAAAAAATCTTGGACAGGATCTGAAATTAAACCAGAACAAGCTGATGTTACCATCACTAAAAAAGGAGAAGGTATTGCTTGGGGAGCTTTATACTGGCAATATTTTGAAGATTTAGACAAAATTACCTCAGCCGAAACACCATTGAAATTGAGTAAAAAATTATTCTTAAAAACCAATACGGATAAAGGTGAAGAAATCACAGAAATTACCTCTGACTCAAAACTTAAAGTTGGTGATTTAATCAGAGTTAGAATAGAATTAAGAACCGATCGTACTATGGAGTTTGTACATCTTAAAGATATGCGTGCTTCTGGTTTAGAACCTATAAACGTTTTATCACAATACAAATGGCAAGACGGTTTGGGTTATTATGAAAGCACTAAAGACGCAGCCACAAATTTCTTTATGGATTATTTACCAAAAGGTGTTTATGTCTTTGAATATGATTTACGCGTAAATAATGCTGGTGAAATGAGTAATGGAATTAGCACTATACAAAGTATGTATGCACCAGAATTTAGTAGCCATAGCGAAGGGGTAAGAATAAAGGTGAATTAAACCATAATTTAATTAATTTTTATATCTTGATGCCTAACCCTAACTTAAACATGAAAAAAATTACAATCATTATTTTACTGCTCGTTAGTTTTACAAACTATGCACAAAGTGTTTCTTTAACAAAAAGTGCCATTTTTAAAGATTCTAAAAAGCACAGCACTTTACTATTTTCTTTAGAAGACGATAATGGAGGCCTTGTAACCATTAGATCCTATATTGGTGGCTTAATCCCAAAACTAAAAGGGTACTACATTCAGTACTTTGACGCTAACTTAAAGTTAATAAAAGAAACCGATTATGAGGTAGATGACAACCACATTAAAAATGCTTTTATTAAAGATAATAAGCTTCATATAATTGAATATAACCACGACAAAAAAGCTGATAAAATTATCTTTAATGCCGTTTCTGCAAATCTTAAAGACTTAAAGTTTAGCAAAAAGGAAATTTTATCTTTTTCTGAAGATAACCTTCAAAAGTATTTTGGTGTTATACTATTTCCTTTCTTTATCAATAATCTTTCTCAATTAGATGGAGACCATATGGGAGAAGTGGTAATGTCTAGTACAAATCAATACTTCGTTATAAACTTTGACTTTAATAATAAAGATAAAGAGACCCATAAAATTTTTGTTTTCAACACCAATTTCGAAAAAGTTTACGAGCAATTAATTCAAAAAGATATTAAAGACAAATACTTTGATTATAACAGTATAGATGTTGATGACATCGATGGAACAGTTTATTTTTTAGGTAAATCTTTTGAAAACAATTCTAGACGATCTAAGAAAAAAGGGAAGGCCAATTACCATTTTGAACTTTTTAAAGTAGATGCTGATGGTCAAAAAAATATAAGCTTTAAACATGCTGATAAATTTATCTCTTCTTTAGAGCTAATAAAAACTGACAACCGTTTGGCATGTGTAGGTTTTTATGGCGAAAAAGACCAAGGACGATATAATGGTGTTAGCTTATTTAATTTAGATCCAGAAAATCTTCAAATGAAGAATGAAAAATTCACACCTTTTTCTGAAGAATTTATGACTGACAAATACGGTAACAAAGAAGGAAAAAAAGATAGGAAAAAGAAAAAAGGTCTTCACAATATTGATTTTAAAGGTGTTTATATGATGGCAAGTGGTGATATAATCATTAATGCAGAAGAATTCTATTGGACAACACATACTTCAATGAGTGCAAATGGAGGGATGACAACCTATACCATTTATCATTTTGATGATATTATGAGTATAAGATTAGATAAAGAAGGTAATTTAAAATGGGCTAGAAATATAAATAAAGCACAAACTGGTTTTAGTAATAGTTCTTTTACATCAATACCTGTAGGAGAAACTTCTTATTTTTTCATTAACTGTTCTGACAAAATAAAAAAACTAAGTGCAGACAGAATTGCATTTAGGCAAACCAAAGCAAAAAAATCTAATCTTTACATGCTTTCAATTAATGCCGAAGGCCATATTGATTTTGAAAAATTAATAGATGATAAAGATTCTAAAGTCTACTATAAAGTAAATAATGGTAATGCAAATATTAATAATCAAACCGTCATTTTAACTGGAAAACGAAAAAAGAAAACAAGGATATTAAAAATTAAAATATAATAAAAAAAGCTTCCAGAAAATGGAAGCTTTTTTTTGATATCTCAACATGTTAAAAACTCAACTGATCTTTAAAAATATAGGATTGTCTTCTGGAGATTTCAATTTCTTCTCCAGAATTCATTTCTATTTTTAGCTTTCCGTTAAACCATGACACTACCTTTTTAACATGATTAATATTAATAATCTGTTGCCTATTTGCTCTAAAAAAAACATCTTGAGGAAGTTTGTCTTCAATTTGAGCGAGTGATTTATAAATTAAAGGTTTGTTTGAATCAAAAAAGACTCTGGTGTAATTCCCAACGATTTCAAAAAGTGAAATGTCTTTAATTTTCACCAACCAACAATTTTCTCCGTCTTTTATAAAAATCTGCTTATCTAAACTTAGTCCTTCTTGTTTTTTACCTAAAGAAGTCCCTGAATTCTCATTTTCTATAACTTTAGCTATAGAACTAGAAAAACGCTTCTGACTTATAGGCTTCAGTAAATAATCGAATGCATTATACTCAAAAGATTTGATGGCATATTCATCAAAAGCTGTAGTAAAAATAGTGATTGGCACCTCATCTAACATTTCTAAAAGCTCAAAACCGTCTTTTTCTGGCATATTAATATCTAAAAAAAGCAAGTCTGGATTAGTTTTATTAATAAGCTCAAAACCATCATCGACATTTTCAGCTTCACCAATAAGTTCAATTTCTTTATGTGCTTTAAAAAGTTCCTTTAACTCATTGCGAGCTAAACGAGAATCTTCAACAATGACTGCTTTTAAGGTTATCATACTAAAGGCATTTTTATAGTAGCAACTACTTCGTTTTCTATCTCTTTTAAGGTAAATGTAGCGTCTTTTCCATAGAGCAGTTCAAGTCGCTTTTTTATGTTTTGTAATCCTAAATGTGTAGAATTTTCACTTTTTTGTAGTGTTCCAGAATTGGCAACTATAATTTGTAATTGGTTGTCCTTAATAAGCGTTGAGAGTTTCACTTCTCCTCCACTCTTTATATTTGAAATACCATGTTTAAGTGCATTTTCTACCAACATTTGAATAATCATTGGAGGAATTTGCTTGTTTAACGTCTCTGAATCAATGTTAGTTTCAAATTGTAAACGATTTTCAAACTGAATTTTAGATATCTCAACATAGTTTTCTACCATTTCTAATTCATCTTCTAATGAAATAGAATTAACATCACTCTTTGTCAGTGAATACCTTAACGTTTCTGATAAACTAGTCAGCATTCCTCTTGCTTTGTCAACATCCTCTAACATTAACCCACGAATGTTATTTAAACTATTAAACATAAAATGTGGATTTATTTGCCCTTTTAAAGTATTAAGTTGTGCTTCTTTTAAATTAGCTTCAAGCTGTAATTGCCTAACCTTAATAGTATTAATATGATGTACCAGTTTCAGAGTTAAAACAACGAACAACCACACTACAAAGTAGGCTAAAAAATGAGGAACATTGGTTAACTTCTGAATTAGAGTTAAACTAATACTTCTTCCCATATAATACTCAATAGGAATATTTAAAATAGGCCAAAGTAACATATGATAAAGAACTTGAGTCCCAATAACTACACCAATCAATTTATAAACATCTGTTTTAGTGTAGTTCCCTATATCAAAATAATTTTCGATATAAAATAGTATTATAAAGGATAAAACGTAACCTAACAAGCCACACAATACACCCTCTACTATAAGGTAATTAACATAATTGGTTGGTATATCACCTGAATACGAAATCTTATCTATAGTAAGCATTAATAATGCAAACACTACCCAACCAATAAGATTTAGAATCCAATACTTATAATTCGTTATTAATTTCAATCGTTCTTTATTTGTTTTTATAAATATAATTGCAAGATATTAGATCAATCGCGTATAATATTAATGTAATTCATTTTTAAGTGTTGCTTCTAATAATGCAATATTACTATCCACTTTCTTAAATGCCAACATTCCTAAAAATGAAACTAAAGCTATACCTAAAACACCTACTGAAATCACAAAACTCACAGATTTATTACTGAGCGCAAAAGGAATTAGAGTAATGGCGTATAAAGCCATAACAGGCATTTCGTATTTTTTACGATTAGACATATACTCCTTGAACTTTGACACACTACTCTGTAAAGACATTTGCGTGTAAGACTTTTGCTTAATATCAGATACTTGTAGGTATTTTATAGTATAAACAATTTGAATAATTGCGCCTATTAGCAATGGAATTGCTTGTTCTAAATTACTTCGAAATTTAAAAGCCGTTACAAGTGAAAATGCGGCTAAAAGTATTGCTGATAGTTTTGCCATTTTAGAACCAGCTAATAATGCTTTAAAGTTTTTTAATTGATTCTGAAATATGTCTTTGGTGTTTGTTGCTGAATTTTTCATGATTAATTTGATTGATTGATTGATTTAATTAAATACAACTACAATGATAAACTCGACGATTGTTTTTACTAAATTGAACATAATACTGTTGTTTTTTGATTGATGAAATCTATTCGTTTTTAATTGATAGTGTAAATATAGAACTGCAAGAGCGATTAAAAAACGAAATTATGATGAGTGGTAATTAGGATATGACGAGTGGAAATCATTTCATATTTAAACTAAAAAAAGCCTAATAAGAGAAACTCTTAAAAGGCTTTTTACTAACTAAAAATGATTGATTGGTTAACGTATTTACTTTAAATGCTGTGCAAAGAAACCTAGCATTGCTTTGTACAGTTCTACTTTATTTTCTTCGTGCGAGAAACCATGTCCTTCATCGTATTTAACCATATAAGGCACATCAATATTTCTGGCTCTCATGCTTTTTACAACTTGATCAGATTCATCTATGTTCACTCTTGGGTCATTTGCTCCCTGAATTACAAATAGTGGTTTTGTAATTTCATCTACATGTAATGCTGGTGAAACCGCAGTCATAATTTTTTGATCAGCTTCGTCCTCAGAATTATACCATTGCTCATTAAATTGTGCCATGTATGGTTTCCAATATTCCGGAAAAGACTCAAAGAACGTAAACAAGTTACTCACACCTACGTAATCTATACCACAAGTATATAAGTCTGGTGTTTTAACAAGACTTCCTAAAGTTGCTAAACCGCCATAACTAGCACCATAAATAGCTACTTTTTCATTATCAATAAAATCCAAGGTTTTAGCATAAGCTACAGCATCCTCTAAATCATTAAGCATCTTTCTTCCTATTTGCTTATTTCCGGCAAGAAAGAAATCTTTTCCGTATCCTCCAGAACCTCTGTAGTTAACTTGCAATGTAGCGTAACCTCTACTTGCAAACAATTGTGTTTCTGGATTAAAACCCCAATAATCTCTAACACCATAAGGTCCACCATGCGGATTTACAATTAACGGAACACGTTCTCCCTTTTTAATATTATTAGGAATAGTGATGTAGCCATAAACTTTTAGTCCATCTCTAGTTGTAAAATTAATAGGTCTCATTTCTGCCATATCTTCTTCATGCAACTGAGGCATTAAATCTAATATTTTAGTAAACTCATCCTTTTTTACATCGTAAGTATAATAAGTTCCGTAAAGCTTATCTGTTTGTAAGATTATTAAGTATTTATCTTCATCATCTGTTTTATCAACGATAGAATACACCTTATCTCCAAATTCCTTTTTAAACTTTTTATCTAGTTTTTTATAATAACTACTCACCGGTACTACATGAGTTTTCTCACCTGTGTAGTAGTAATAATCTACTTCGTAATTTCTTTTTTTAGATCGACTTAACCCACCAACATCAAATGTGTTATTACTATAAATCTTTTCGATAATTTCTTTCTTTTCTAAATCATAAAGTACCAACTCGCTTGTATTACTTTCTAAATTTGTTAATACATAAGCATCATGTTTGTATGACGTATTATAATTAAATGCCACAATTGAGAAAGAGTCTTGCCAGTTTGTGGTTACAATTTCATTAAATGGTTGGTCATCTCCTGTTCTGTAATATAAAACATACTCTACGCCGTTCTGTTGTTTAGTATAACCTCTCAGTTCACCATCCTTATCAAATTCATAGCCAGCAATTGGAGAAGAAGCATCTTTATTTTCAAATAATTTTTCCATTTCACCTGTTACAATATTTAATTTATAAGGTTCAAATATTTGCTTATTATCCTTATTCATCATTATAATAACGTGATCAGGCTGATCTTGTAATAGATTAGAGAAATTAACTTTTACATCATCAAAAGGTGTTAATGCTTTTGGATTACTTCCATCCAAATTAGCTGCAAAAAGTTGATAGTTTTCATTTCCGCCGTTATCTTTTATATAGACTAGTCTATTATCATTAGCCCAACCATAACCTCTTATAAGCTCTTCGCCTTCTTTAATTGCAAGTGTTACCTTTTCTGTTTTAGTATCTTTTACATAAACATGATTTTTACCGTTTTCATCCTTTTCTCTAAATGAAAAATAGTTTCCTTTAGGTGAAAATTGAAATGAACTTTTACTTGGATCCTGAAAATAATCTTCAGCAGAATATTTATAAGACCCATTGTCAAATGCCGCTAATTTATCTAAGGCATCTTTAGAAGAAGGTAAAGACACATCACCTGGTTTTGTTTTTACCGTTTTAGTTAAATCTAAAGGTAATTCCATTCCGCCTTGAAAAAACGTACCGTTTATTATTTCATTTGCTAAAACACCAACATACTTAATTCCACCTTGCGTAAAAGCTATTGTTAATTGGTTGTCTTCAAACTCTGTTTTATCCATTGGGATTCCTGTAGCGCCTTGACTTGGGCTATCCATGGTAGACGACAAAACGCCATCATCGTTTTTTACATTAAACAATAAAGGAATTTCCTGACCTTGCACACTTAAAGTTCCTTTCCAAGATCCCGAGATATCTTGAGCAAAAGTGCTAATTGAAAATACTAAAGCAAGAATGCCTAGCATTAATTTTGAATTTGATTTTGTTTTTTTCATGACGATTATTTTAATAAATTAATTGATTTACAGTTTAGTGAGATACTTTATAAGTAATTACTCTTACAAAATTGTTACACTTATTTCTGTAAATATATATTTGAAATAATCCTAATGAATTGAAAATATGACGAGTGGTAATTTGATTATGCTAAACGGAAATATTAACAGTAATCAAATTTCAAGAAAATAGAATCCGCAATTAGCTAGTTTTTTTGAGGTGGATATTCAGTAAATACTTTCTCTACCAGCTTAGCAAATACGGCTTCACGCTTTTCTGGAGAAGAATTTGGGTTGTAGTTACTTTCGCTTACTGCTTGCCAAAATAATCCTATTTTATTTTCATCAACAAAATCTATAACAATTTCTCGAGATTGCTTATTTTGGCCCACTGGTATCCCAACAGAAACGCCTCCAAAACCGCCTCCGCCACCACCGCCAAGACCTACACCTACAGAGCTATTGTTTCGACTTACCACTTGTTGACTTTGAATATCGATATAAAAATCTGGCGTATCAGAACGTGTTAAACCCATTGTTTTAAGCTTACCATCTATAGCTCTTTTTAAGCGCTTAGTGTCTAATTCGCTTAAACCAGTTTCCATATCATCAAAGTAATTATAGTTTTTGTAACTACTAAAATCAGTAGACTTCTCATAGTCGTAGTTTACTACAGTTCCACAAGACGTTACAAGAAAGGCTATGAATAGAAATTTTAAATTCTTCATCTTTTTTCTTTTAAAGATATTAAATATTTAAAATTTAGAAGACTATTTTAACTCTTCTTCTTCATTTGGTTCAACAGCTTTGGTTAAAGAAGATGAAATTATACCTGTAGGAATTGCCACAACTCCCAAGCCAATTAACAACATAAAGAAAGTAAAGATTCTACCGCCAACAGTAATTGGGTAGACATCACCATAACCAACAGTTGTTAAGGTCACTATAGACCACCAAAGACTAGAAAAAATCGAAGAAAAATGCTCTGGCTGCGCTTCGTTTTCAAAATAATAAATACCAACGGCTGTGAAGTAAATTAGCATTAAGGTAATAATCATGAATAAGATGATTTGCTCTTTTGCCAATATCATAGCATTGGCAAAATGACGCATCGCTTTATTATACCTAACTAACTTGAATAAGCGAAACAATCGGAACATTCTAAGTAAACGTAACGATCGCAAATCCACTCCAAACGAAAGGTAAAAAGGTAGAATGGCTAAAAAATCTATAATTCCGAAAAAACTAAAAATGAATTTTGGTTTACTGTCCGCAACATAAATTCTAGCGACATACTCAAATGTAAAAATGACTACACAGAATGCCTCAATAGCATTTAGAACCACCTTAGTTTGTGGTTTTAAATCTGGTAAGGTTTCAATAGAAAATGTAATAACAGAAAATATAATTAAAAACTGAATAAAATAAGCAAATCGTCTACTGCGCTTATTATCGTTAAGCTCTACTAAGTTTTTAAGGTATGTTTTCATATGTAATTATGAAACATTATTCGTTTAACATCTTCCAAAGACTATCTTTTAATTCCACTAAGCCTTGTTGAGCTACAGAAGAAATAAATAGATAATTGGCTTTTAAATCCTTATCTAGAACTACGGAAATTTCAGATTTTAATTCATCATCTAACATGTCAGATTTTGAGACCACAACCAAGCGATCTTTATCTAACATTTCAGGATTGTAACGTCTTAATTCATCTTCTAAAATTTCGTATTGCTCTACTATATCTTTAGCATCCGCAGGAATTAAAAACAAGAGAATTGAATTACGTTCAATATGTCTTAAGAAATAATAACCTAAACCTTTTCCTTCCGCTGCACCTTCAATAATACCAGGAATATCAGCCATTACAAACGACTGAAAATCGCGATACTCTACAATACCTAAATTTGGTTTTAACGTTGTAAACTCATAATCTGCAATTTTTGGTTTTGCAGACGTTAAAACAGATAATAAAGTTGATTTTCCTGCATTTGGAAATCCAACCAATCCTACATCTGCCAAAACTTTAAGCTCTAAGGTGATGTCTAACTCTTCTAAAGGAATGCCAGGCTGTGCATAACGAGGTGTTTGGTTCACTGAATTTTTAAAATGCCAGTTTCCTCGTCCACCCATTCCGCCTTCAACTACAATTCTTTCTTCACCTTCTTCAGTGATTTCAAATAAAATAGTATCGGTTTCAGAGTCTCTAACTACGGTTCCTAGAGGAACATCGACATACATATCTTCACCATCAGCTCCTGTACTTCTACCAGAACTTCCATGAGACCCATGACCTGCTCTAATATGACGCTTATACTTTAAGTGAATTAATGTCCAAAGATTAGAGTTTCCACGTAAAATTACATGACCTCCTCGTCCACCATCTCCTCCATCTGGTCCTCCTTTTGCAATATATTTTTCGCGATGTAAATGCGAAGAGCCTTTACCTCCATTTCCGGAAGTTACGTGCATTTTTACGTAATCAACAAAATTTCCTTCAGTCATATTCATTTCCCACAAAAGCGGGAATCTTTTTAATTTAAATCTTAAGCTAAAATAATTCTAGGACTCATCATATAATACATTCAACATGAAGAAATCCTGATTTCTCAAGAATTATAATTTATCAATAACAGCACTTAAACGCACTGTAATATCTTCAATACTACCAACGCCATCAACACCAAAATATTTATTTTGCTCAGCGTAGTAATCTTTTAAAATCGCAGTTTTATTATAGTATTCTT
>TARA_R110002050_G_scaffold7274_3_pt1 | contig 13208 bp, 5 predicted proteins | sample TARA_R110002050 | Tara Oceans TARA_R110002050 (sample SAMEA4396988) | marine metagenome | biome: Polar Biome; feature: [DCM] deep chlorophyll maximum layer (ENVO:01000326); material: water (ENVO:00002006), including particulate matter (ENVO:01000060) such as... | depth 25 m
GCAACTGGAGATTCAGATGCAACTGGAGATTCAGAATCAGATGTAGATTCAGATGCAGATGCAGATGGTGATGGAGATTCAGAATCAGATTCAGACGGTGATGCAAGTGCTGGTGATGCAAGTGCTGGTGATGCAGATTCAGACACATTGATATTTGCAGATGCAGATGCAGATGGAGATTCAGAATCAGATGGATATCAACAACAAAATTTTGATTCTACAAATCAAAACAATGACTCCACGGAACCAACAGATTTCGAGAAGCACTGGGCGGAATTACTAGATTCAGTTCAAGATGATATGTCTCAAGAAGACTATGATGCAATCAATGCTGAAAATGACTGGAAAGAAGAAGTACAACAATCAGTTGACTCCATCGATTGTGGCGATAACATTTCCATAGACGGAGAGCACAACTGTCGCGTTGTTGCTGGGACTAGAGAGTTCATGAGCAACGTAGATAGTGCCAGCAACTGGTCATCCGTCTACAACCAAACTGTTGCAGAATCAAAAACATCTGTAAAGCAAATCAAGAAAGCAATCATGAACCAAATCAAAGGAACTGACCCACGTTGGAATGTTGCACAAAAATCCGGCAGATTAAATCAAAAGCAAGTTTACAAAGTTCTTTCATCAGCCAGTGATTCACGCTATGTTTTCAAGAAAAAAAATGTTCCATCAGAACCATCCGGTAATGCAATAATATTGATTGATGCTTCCGGTTCCATGGGTGGATGGGGAGGAACTTCCAAAGCATCAGAAGCGGCAAAAGCGGCAGTTGTTTTCTCAGAAGTTTTTGCTTCCGTTGGATTCGCATATGAAGTAATAGACTTTTCAACTTCTCGCAATGACACAACATTAAGAGTTAGAAAATCAATGTCAAACAGTAAACTAACTAACTTAGAAAAAGCGGCAATAGCAATGCCATCTGCTGGTGGATGTAATGCTGATGGATATGCAGTCGAGTGGTGCATGGATAGACTAAACAAATTAGGTGACAATAGAATGCTAGTAGTTATCTCTGACGGAGAGCCATCAGACGGCCCTTCTAACATGACTGCTGAGGAACACTTGACATCAGTTGTAGCAGGAGCAGACAAAGGCTTTGCTTGCCTTGGAATAGGCATAGGTGGCCACAGTGTAGAAGCATACTATCCTAACTCCGTAACTTCAAAAGATGTTTCAACAATAGGGAAAGAATCACTTCCATCAATCAAGAAATTACTAAAGAAAATGTTACCAAAAGGCGGCCAATAAATATGTTACAAAATAAGTTTGACTTAGATATCAAATCCAGTTGCCTTGGAGCACAGTATGCATATGTTCCATTTTGGACTGGATTCACTTCGAGAACTCCACTAGGAGATGCTGGATTTGAATGGATGCCATTGAAAGACCTCGAAGTGATGTTTTACCAACTCCGTGATTCAGTTCCGACAGTAGACATATCAAACATGAAAAGACGCCATCCAATGGGTGGATGTAGTCCAGTTATTTTTTCAGATACAAACAGTGAATTGCCTTCAAATCAAATCACAACTTTACATGGTGCAAATATTGCTCATCTTGTAAATAAAATAAATGAGCAAATGAATTACTTACATTTTGTTAGTGATAATTCTTTAATGAAAAAATTCCTTAATCCTTCTGATTACAAAAATAAATATGGTGTTGACATCGACAACCATATTTTACTTGAAAATGGATTTCCACAACTTCAAATTGAACAATCCCATTCTATGAATGCTAGAACATTTTCAGATTGGATGTCATATGTTTCATTAGATGATATAATTAAATTTACACCACCACATTTTGTAGGACTAATGGAAGAAATTAAATTGGGAAGATTACCTTCACTTTTTTCAGAGACTGATAACATGAGCAGGTTTGCTATGAAATATTATGGTAACGATTATTTATTTCCACAAGTTGAAGTAGATTCACTTAACAAACTTATACTAAAAATTCCATCATGGAATAAAATGATGAATGTACATGCTGACAAAAAAACATTCAATGGTTTGAATCCATACGACGACTTCATATCTTTACTTAGAAATTGTAAAAAAATATCAGATGCAATGAGTACAGAAACACATTACATTGACATGATACATGATAGAGATATTAGACATGCACATAAATCCACATCAACATCACTTTTGTATCAAGATTCACAAGACGTTGCAAGTATGATTGAAGCCAAATCTGACAAGTATTGGAATAGAATAGAGGCAAGAAAATACTTTGACATGACTTCACGTTTATCAAGAACATCTTCACATCTCAACTCCAATATTACATACAAAGAAGAATTAGATTTTCTTCCTTGTGTTGCTCACTTAAAATTCCACACACAATTTAATAATGAAACAATGTCATTTGAACATCCATTTTCAGTTTCACATACAAATCTCCTAAAAATGTTAGAGCAACAAGGATGTATTTTAAATGCTAAACAAAGTAAAGAAATACTTTGTAATGATGATAAAATTTTACATGAATTATTTCATGTTTTACATTATGATGAAGAAGCCAAATCTTACATTTGTTCTGCTACTGGTTTGAATGCTCCAGTATTATCTCCGCTAGAATCAAACCTTAGTAAAAAATATGGAATAAATCCAATCTCAGAAGCAACTTCATTTGAAACACAAGGAATCCTTTATGTGATTCCATTATACATGCTTGATAATGAAACTGCAACTGGAACACAGTTAAGTTTTGGAGACCATATTTTAGTAACTGGGAAAAATGATGGAGAATGTTATTACACAGAAAAAGGAAATAGATTATTATCTCCAATGAGAGCAGTCCATGGAGCAAATGGAGTCTATGATATAATCATAAATGCAAGTAGTTTTTCAAGACAAAAAATCCAATTGGTGGGAATTCATAAAGAAGATTCCGAAACCATAAAAATTCCACTCAGACAATTAATCGCATTGGCTATCGGAGCCAACAGGGTAACAAGCACTTACACTGTTTCCGGCACAGATGAAATATCCAGCAGACCGGAGTTGCCAAATTGGATTGATACTTGGAAAGATAATAGAGGATACTTTACTTTGGAATTACAAGAAGGACAATCAATTGATAGAAGTGACTTATTACATTGCACAGAATGTAATGCAAGAGTGATAGTTTATTTAGCACAACACACGACGAAGACATCCGGCAGATGCCCAAACTGCCATGGGGAGAATGGAGTTCAATTTCCTCATCTAAAAAAGAAGCAAACAGGAGATAAATAAAATGACCAAAAGAATACCAAAGACGTTGAAGAAAACACTATTGAAGACTTTGTATGCAAGTACAGAACCATTGCCATCTAACGCTATTGCTGATAGAGTAAACAATGACCCAAATGTTCCATATGGAATGAAAAAATCTCCAAAGCAAATTGCTTACATTGTTGGAGTTCTAACTAGAGAATATCCCGAGATATTTGATATCAAACTTCTCAGTAAGAATGGAACCAATCATCATGGCAATGAGAGATTCAAAAAAGAATTCACAGTCAAAAGAGCAATGACATTAGCAGATGCTGAAAAAGCAATGGGAGTTACAAACAAAGGAAAGAAAACTCAAGTTACTGTGATGCTCTCAGAAAAATCAGTTGGATACATCAAGGCACATAGGAATAATGGATTATCAGCAGGACAAGTTGTTGAAGAATTAATTACAAAAGATATTGACAACAATGGGATGCCTTCTACGGAATAATTTTTCCTTTGATTGTAAATCGATTCTGAGCGTTTGTATTGATATCGGTACACGACTTATCCTCTTTTACAAACAAATGGCAGGAATGGCCCTTTATACAAGAGGAAATGATATCATCGACTAAATCCTACTTGGTGTTTCATAACCCTAAATAGCCACGGCAGATTAATTGATGTTTATGCGAAGCCAGCAGGACTTTGTATGGATTATCGAAAAGGATTTCATATTTGGTTTAGATACAAAGCAGAAAGAACAAATAAAAATTAAGACTGGTGGAAGCCACTGGGTATTCCAATTCACTCAACAATCCGGCATCGGTAAAGTTAGAGTTGGGAAGGGTTGTGATTACAATCCATTAAATTTAATTCAAGATATGTTTTTTCATGTTCAACATGGAATCGAAATGCCAGTCTTAGAAATTGAATATATTGATGATGAAATTTTATCTGATGAATTCAAGGACGAATGGAAATGATTTCTTGGGCTTACACCAAAGGAAATGTCAGTCACCTTGTTGGCTTCAACAAGCATATGAAAAAGATAGCAGAAATTTTAGAAAAAGAAAACACTTGGAGAATGTATGTTAGAAATCAAGAATTCAAAATCAAAGGCAATGGTTGTGTAGACCCAAATGAATACTTAGAAAGACTTGCTTCACCGATTGCAAATAGACATATTGAAGATAATAATTCTTGGGTTTTATGTTATCAATTCGAGAATGGTGAAATGTGGGAAGTCTTTCGAGATTGAAAAGTATGCTGGCGTGGTTAGAAAGTCAAGTTTGACCCTTGAAAAACATTGATATTTGCAAAACATTGATATAGGGATGGCCTTCCATGCTCATTACATGAGCACAACTGTAACTACACTCGATAAATGGGATGTCACAATAATGATGTCCGAGAAAAACGCTTTCGCTCCTAGTAATATGTGCCACAACTCTTGTGCTCGAATCATCAATATGTTTCCAAAAAACCAAAGAGACCAAATAACTTTAGTTGAAGGAAAGGCTGACATGGGATTACATTACTGGTTAGAAGTTGATGGTGAAATAATAGATGCTCACTACGATATAATAGGCACAGATTCAAAGATACATGTTGCTGAAAAGAAATTCAAAGGTTCATCTGTATCATTCGAGAAAGGTTCAGATAATTTTTGGGAACAATGGGGAACATTTGATGATGGTTCAGAAGGCTCAAGAAGAGTGAGACATGTCGATGTGGATAGATTAGTCGAAATAACAGAATAATACCAACATAGAGATTAACCATAAGGAATTCAGTTTGGTTAGGGGTAGCCATGCCAAGAACAAATAATGAGAATCTTATTTTCGGGACTGAGGCAGAACGAATATCGGTTATATTAGATTCCGAACAGATGGTGAAGGATACAACATCCGGTGCTATCTTTGTTGGAGATGGTTCAACTCTTGGCGGGAGAGCACTAGATGTTCGTCCACATCTTGAATTATCATCTGCTCATACACTGACAAGAGCAGATGAAGGAAGAGTATTACAATTCAATTCTTCGAGTGCATTTGCAATAACAATTCCATTAAATTCAAGTGTAGCATTTCCCGTTGATTTAACAAGAATTCCATTTATCAATATTGGCAGTGGAGAAATTACTTTCACAACAGTTGCTGGTGTAACTGTCAACTCTCCATCGGCAGTAGTTCAAGTTGGAGAAAGTGGATATTTAGTAAAAACAGGAACCGATACTTGGTTCATGTCAAAAGGAAATATAGCAGATGCTGGAAGTCTAACTGGACTTACTGATGTTACAATTACATCTATTTCAAATGGTCAAGTTTTAACTTATGATTCTACATCCGGTAAATGGAAAAATGAAACCAACTCATCAGTTAGTTATGACCTTGGAGTTCCAGTTGATACAACCAAGATTAGGTTGACCAGTTCAGATGGAAGTACAGATGACATATCACTTACTGCTGGAAGTGGAATGAACGTAGTTAGAACATCTGCAAATGAAATTACTTTGAGTTCAACAATTACTGATACTTCCTATGCATTGAGCAGTTCAGCAAGTGGGGCAAATGCTTTGATAAATTTGACTCCAAATACAGGGAGTGCAACATCTGTTACATTAGGTGCTGGAAGTAACATGACCATCTCAGAGACTGGTTCTACGATTACATTTAATTCTTCAAAATATACAGATGCAGAAGCAGTAAATGCACTGGAGACAGAAGGAGTTGTTGCTCTAACTGGAGCACTTACTCTTGCTGGTGATTTTACAGTTGATACTACAACTTTCAAAGTGGATAGCATCAATAATAGAGTTGGTATTCTAAACACATCTCCGGCAACTGCTTTAGATGTTGGAGGAACTATCAGACAAGATGGTGCAACAACTGGTTTAGTTTATGCAGATTCAAATGGTGATTTACTAGGTGGAAGAACCATTACTGCTGGAACAGGAATGACCGTTACTAATGGAAATGCAGTTGCTGGAAATCCAGTAATAAATACAACAATTACTCAATACACAGATGCATTAGCAATCTCAGCAGTTGAGGGAGAATCAACTTTGGATTTGACTGGAGTTGTATCAATCTCTCAAGGACTTACTGTTGACACCAACACCTTGGTTGTTGCGAGTGCTACCAATCGAGTTGGGATTGCTCAATCATCTCCAGCATATCCTCTCGATATAACTGGAGATTTAAATCTCACAGGTGCTTTGAGAATCAGTGGAACTCCTTTGGATTTTTCAAATCTAACTTCTTACAATGCTTCTCCAAGTGATGGTCAAGTATTGAAATGGAATGCGGCAACAAGTAAATGGATTGCTGGCTCAGATGTAAATACAAACACAACTTATGACTTATCAATTCCTACATCAACTACTAAGATTAGGTTGGCTGGCTCAGATGGCTCTAATGATGATATAACCGTCACTGGTGGGACGAATGTTACTGTTACTAGGGTATCAGCCACCGAACTCTCTTTGTCGTCTACTGCGGGCTTTGTGAAGTACACTGATGCAGAAGCAGTTTCAGCAGTAGAAGCATCGGATTTAACTTTCTCGGGAACAGTGGATTTGGCTGATGGTTTAACAGTTGGAAGTGGAACTCCAAAAGACATGACTGTTGATGTTACTAATAGTCGAACTGGAATAAATGTAGATGCTCCAACAGAAGCATTGGATGTTCTAGGAAATTTCAAATTAAGTGGCAATGCAGTTGTTGGTGGAAATCTCACAGTCAATGGAACAACTACGACTGTTAATACGGCAACATTATCAGTAAAAGACCCAATAATTTTTGTTGGAAATGACAATACGGCAAACTTAGTTGACCTTGGATATGTTGGTAAATATTCAGTTGGAGGAACCACATATTATTCCGGTGTTCTCAGAGATGCAAGTGCTTCAAGATTTAGAATATTTACTACGACAGAAGACTTGTCTACGGCGACAACTGTTGACCCAACAAATGCTGGGTTCACAAGTTCTGATATGACAATGGGTTCATTGGTTGCAACTTCAATGACTGGAACAACTTTGGATTTGACTGGAGCAATCACTGGAACTTCTGCAACATTCACTGGAGATTTAACTGTTGACACCAACACTCTGAAAGTTAATTCTACAACAAATCGAGTTGGTATCAAAACTACAAATCCATCAGTTGAACTTGATGTAATTGGAACTGCAAAATTCAATAATATACAAATCGGAGATACTGGAGAAACCATCTCTCGACCAGTTGATAATGAACTTGCAATATCAACAGGTGGAACAGAAAGAGTGAGGATAGATTCTACTGGTAAATTTGGAATAGGAACTGACCCAACACAGGCACTTGATGTTGCAGGTTCAATAAAACAAACTGGAGTTACTTCCAAAGTAATAGTTACAGATTCAAATGGATTATTAACTGGAGTCACAGATGGAAATAGTGGTCAAATGTTAACCACTGATGGAAGTGGTTCTTTCTCTTTCACAACTGCCACTGGGACATACACAGACTCAATGGCAATAGCGGCAGTGGAGGCAACGTCATCACTAGATTTGGCTGGAACTGCAACTGCTACTGGAAGTCTAACATTACTTCATAGTGGAACTGATATTTATGCAGATATAATTGGGCCATCAAATAGAAGTCTCAGATTCAAATTAAGAGATAATGGAGATGCAGATGCATTCAAATTTTTAAATCTTGCAGGAACAGAATTAGTAGTTCTTCAAAGGACTGGTCATCTCGGCGTTGGGATTGCTGACCCAGCATATCATGTTGATGTTGGTGGAGATATAAATTACACAGGAACTCTTAGAAAATCGGGAGTTGCATTTGGAGCAAACACCCTAGCAGATGTAAACATAACATCTGTTGCAAATGGAAATATTTTAGTCTATAATAGTGCAACAAGTAAATGGGTGAATCAAGCAAATACAGATGTAAATACTACATATGATTTTTCAGTTTTATCGGGAACAACAAAACTCAGACTTACTGGTTCAGATGGAACCAATGACGACATCATAATTTCCGGTGGGGCCAATGTCAGTGTGACTCGGGTTTCAGAAGGTGAACTCAGTATTGCATCTGTCGACACCAACAACATCTACACACTAACATCGGGAACTACTGGGTCAAATGCAACAATAGATTTGACGGCAAGTGGTTCGGGAAGTGGAACTCAAACTTTGACGGTTGCAGGAACTGGAGCAACTACTATTTCAGAAACTGGTTCTACTATCACAATTGCTTCTACAAATACAACTTATGATTTGACAGTTCCAAGTGGAGGGACTTCTCTTAGATTAACTGATGGAAGTAATAATGATGATGTGGCAATTTCCGGTGGTGGAGATACAACTGTAACAAGAACTTCTGCAACTGAACTAACTATTGCTACAACAAAATATACAGATGCTCAAGCGGTGTCAGCACTTGAAGGAGAAGGTACTCTAAACCTTACTGGAATCGTCTCAGTGGCTAACGATTTGAAAATAGATACTGATACCCTATTCGTCGATGTATCGGCAGATAGGGTCGGTATTAACCAAGCAAGTCCATCACACTCATTGGATGTAACTGGAACTGGTAGAATTACTGGTGAAATAAAAGGTCAATCTGCATATGGTTATACTGCTCAAACATATGACCTAGGTGATGGTAATAGTGGGATTGCAAATGATTGGTTCAAAGTATGCACTTGGACTTGTAGTTCCCAACATAATAATTTCAGTTCTCACATTAGAATCAATGGAAGAGGAAATGCGGCTAAGGTGTATTATGATTTATTTGTTGCGGCAGAGTTTGGAGTTGTTGGTTCCAGTGGATGGTTTACTAGAAAGTTAGACTTGTTTACGCCAACAGGTATAGCAGATAATGATACTTTCAAATTAATCTGTAATGATGGAGTTAGTGGCGGGGCATCTCCGACTGCTATTTTGTATTACAAAAGAGGAACTGATTGGGATAATAGAATCTTAACTATGATTTCTCATTACAGGTCTAATACAAGTTGGATTTATCAAAATACCAATGTTGGAGAAACAACTCCAACTGATGCTGGTGGAACATATGATTTCACAAATGATGTTGTTGTTAAAACTCTACTAAACAATATTGACCCAATTACTTTTGGTGGCGATTTATCCGTTACTGGAACTAACAAATTAAACATTGCAGATTCCCAAATATTTGATGATGGAGATAATCTCAAAATTAGGGCTAAGAATGGTTTGCAACTCATGGCCGAATCACAATATGGTGCAATTAATATTTACACTCAAATGGGTACGTCGGGAGATTCAAATGATACACTAACTGCATCTTTTGGTTACAATGGAGATTTCAAAATTAATGGGAATGGAAATGCAGATGCGGCTTCTTTATTCTTTGTTGATTGGAGTGCAGATAAAATAGGAATTGGAACGAATAGTCCGACTAAGAATTTGCATATTTATTCAGATACAACTGCCACTATCTTAGCACAAAAAGTAGGTGGAGCACAAATGGAAATGGTATCAACTACTGACTATGGAATCATAGGAACTGCAAATGATATACCAATCCAATTCAAAGTTAATGATTCAACAAAAGCAACATTGACTTCAACTGGACGTTTAGGAATTGGAATTTCTGCTCCAGCAGTTCCATTACATGTTGGAGGTAATTCTGCATTGATGGGTAATGTCGGAATAGGTACTGATGCTCCTTCGGTACAATTACACGTTGCAGGAACTGCTGACCAAAGAATAAGAGTTCAAGATACTACTGATAATTATTCAGCAACAATGGCAGGTAAATCAGATGGCTCATTCCTCTTCTTTGGCGACCAAGATGTTAGTGAAAGTTCTTTCATGACTCTTGGTGCATTTGGTGGTAAAAATAATTTAGATACTGAAAGTAGAGACTTCCATCTATACGGAACTAATACTACAACAGGATTCTACTTTGATGAATCAGCAGGTAGATTTGGAATAGGTACTACTTCTCCTGCTTCTCCATTGCATATTAAGTCTCCAACTTCTAATGCATTATTGAAGTTAGAAAGCACTAATTCTGTCAGTGGTGCAACTGCTCCCGATTTAGTTCTATTTACTAATCCTGCTGATGGAAGTGAAAACAATGATTTCATTGGAACAATAGATTTCAAAGGACTTACTTCTACTGGTGCTGAACAATTTTATTCAAGGATATTATCAAGCATTGTGGATAATGATAATGGGTCTGCTGATGGAGCATTATATTTCAAAACAATTAACAGTAATGATGTCAGTGCAAATAATTATGATTTGAGAATTAGGCAGAATGAATTGAGAACTAAATATCTATTCTTTGATGGCGATGGAACCAATTCAAATGTCCAAGCAATTAGTAATCATTTAGTATTGAAAACTAGAAGATATGACGATAACATATATCTGAAAACTGGAAGTGATTCAAGTGATTCAAATTCTACTACAACAATGATGATAATAGATGGTGGAACTTCTACTTCTAATTCTAGTTTTATTGACTTCGCAATTCCAAGAGTTAAGATTGCTGGGGCTTATGGAAGTGGCAATCAAGTCATGAGAATGAACAGTGCTGGAACTGCATTAGAATGGGGAACAGTAAGTAGTGCAACTTCTACGACAATTAACAACAATGCTGACAATAGAATCATTACTGGTTCAGATACTGCAAACACATTAGAGGGTGAATCATCTCTCACATTTGCATCGGGAACTCTTCAATCATCTGTTGGAACTTCTGTTGTTGCGGCATTGAAATTAGTTACAACAAGTGGCCCATCATCTGCAACTCAAAGTAACATAAGTATTGAATCAGATGATTATCGTGGTGCTGGAATTTTCTTCAAGAGTAGTGGAAGTGGAAGTTATACTCCTTGGTTTGCTGGAAGAGGATATGCAAGTACAAGATTCCATATTGGTGCTCATGCTTCTCAAGCAGATTACTTAGCAAATAGTGCAATTGTAATTGACACAACTGGAACTGTTGGTATTGGAGTTGGAGCATCTGCACCACTTGCAATGCTTCATGTTTCATCTAATAATGGAACAACAGATGCCTTGCGAGTTGATTCTAATTTAACTGTAACTCCGACTGGAGCAGTGACTACTTCCGGCAGTGCAACTGTTGATAATATTGGGCCAAATATGAGTTGGTCAAATGTAGTCCAAGGTCAAAGAATAACTGGTACTGGAATTCCTAGTGGTGCTAAGATTCAGAGTGTGGATGCAGATGGTGGAACTCTTGGTACAACATATGGTAAAATAGTCATGACTGTCAATGCAACTGCTAGTGCAACCATTACTGATTTCACTGTAAATAAATCATCAACTCCATTCGTAGTTGCCGAGGATGGAAGAGTAGGAATTGGTACTGATACTCCGGTACTGGGAATGAGCCTAACATTGAATGGTGATAACTCTTCATATGAAGGAATAGCATACCAAGTTGATGGGTCTACAAAGTGGAAACAATCAACTGATAGTTCAGCCATGTATGTTGATTCCCAAGTTGGTGGATTGGAATATAGTATTCGATTGAGGGGAGCAGATAATTCGTTCCCACATTATTTCCATCTCGATGCAGATAATAATGACATGAGAGTAGGTGTTGGGACCAACAGTCCGGCACATAACATCCATGTGAAAAACGCTGGAAATGCTGAACTCAAATTAGAACGTACAAGTGGAACTAGATTGAGATTACAATCCCAAGCATCTGCTGGAATTATTATGAATGAGACCAATCATAAATTGCAATTTGGTTTGAATGAATCAATCAAAGCAACTATCAATACTGATGGAAGTTTTGGACTTGGAACAACCAGTCCACTTCTTCGATTGGCGGGATTAGGAATGTCAATTAATCATGCATCACAATCTAGTTTTGAACTTCAAGTTGGTGGGGCTTCAAGGGGTGAACTTTGGGCTACTTCAAGCGAAGTAGTTTTAGGAAGTTACGGAAGTAATTTGCCATTGAAATTTAGAGTTTCAAACGTAGATAGAGTTTCAATTAATAATAGTGGAATGACTGTAAATCAGAATCTAGTTGTTGCTGGAGACCTAACTGTCAATGGAACTACAACAACCATCAACACAGAGACATTATCAGTAGAAGACCCATTGATATTCTTGGCTAAAAATAATACTGCCAATTCACTAGATATTGGATTTGCTGGAAAGTATGTTGATACTGAAACTTACTACACAGGAATATTCAGAGACGCAAGTGCTGGAACAAAAATTAGACCCGAATTTAATTTATTCACAACAACGGAAGACCTATCGACGGCAACAGTTGTAGACAAAACAAATTCCGGTTTCGCATACGGTTCTCTCAATCTTGATTACATCAAAATGGAATCACCATCTGATGCTGGTGCTCCAACACCTTCTGACATTAATTCTGTAAACATTGGAGAGAAGACGGGGCAATTACAAATCAAAACTTTACATGGAGAAATGAAGTTAGGTTCTACTGGTGCATCTTGGAATCATATAATGGGAAGCCAAGGCAAATTTTACATGAACAAACCATTGGTAGTTGATGGTACTACTGGTAGTAGTGGTTTCAGTATTTCATCATACAGTGAGGATTTCATATTTGCAACTGGAAGTGGAGCAACTAAGAGAATGACCATATCAGAATCAACTGGTTATGTAGGAATAGGAGAAACTACTCCGGCCTACAATTTAGAAGTTACAGGAAGTGGCAGTACATATGCCCAAATCACTACCGGAAATAACACAGATTATGGTGGATTATTATTTGGAGATTCGGATGCTAATGCAGTTGGTAGAATTCAATATCGTCATGCAGATAACAGGATGACATTCTACACGAATGGGTCAGAAAAGATGAGAATTACATCTGCGGGTAATGTCGGAATAGGTACTACAACTCCTGCTGAAAAATTAGAAGTTGCAGGTGATACATCGGACAACTTAGCAATTTCTATTGACAATGACAATACGGCGGGTCTAGG
>TARA_R110002050_G_scaffold294902_1_pt1 | contig 13188 bp, 7 predicted proteins | sample TARA_R110002050 | Tara Oceans TARA_R110002050 (sample SAMEA4396988) | marine metagenome | biome: Polar Biome; feature: [DCM] deep chlorophyll maximum layer (ENVO:01000326); material: water (ENVO:00002006), including particulate matter (ENVO:01000060) such as... | depth 25 m
GGTTAAGTTGGAAAGGGTATAGTCATTAAGTATCATTCGGTTTATGAGAGGAAATTTTTCGTATGATCAAAAATCTAGTTCAGGTGTGGGTATTCATGAACCGGATAGCGATTTAAGCCACGAAAACATTTGGATGGCTTTTTTGAGTGGTAGCAACGTCGCGCTAGCTGATTTGTACAAATTGTATAGCGATAAGCTTTTTGTTTATGGCAGACAGTTTACTCACTGCGATGAACAAATTTATGATACGATTCAAGATGTTTTCTTTTACCTAACAGAATCTCGTGAAAAGCTATCTATAGCAAAATCTGTTAAATATTATCTTTTCTCTGTATTTAGAAGGATGTTATTAAAGACCCTTGAAAAAGAAAGGCTGCTGGTTTCAGGCAATATCCAAGAAATATATGGATTTCAAATCATCGTTGATGAAGCATTTTTTCCTGTGAATGGGAGATTGGATAATAGGCAGAAAAAAAGGATTGAAGCTGCTTGTGATCAATTGCCTACAAGACAAAGAGAGATGTTGGTTTTACGGTTTTTTGAAGGGATGAGTTACGAGGAAATTGCAGATATCATGGGGCTTGCCAATTCAAAAACGGTAAGAACCATGCTTTACCGTGCCTATCGAAAACTATCAGAAATTCTAGCTCCTCACAAGGATGATTTGAATGCGTTGGTGGCGCTATTTGGTATCTTTCCTCTATAGGCTGAAAATAATTACAATGGTTTAATCGACACATACTCTTTTAATAAAATTTATAGTCAACTAGTAAATCAAATCAATTAGTAATAAACTATCTAATAGACTCCGTTCGATTTAAAATTGTCCTAAAAACAACTACACCGTCATTGCAAACTCTTTTGAGGATGTGGTAGTCCCTTCTAGCTTTAGATCTCATAGCTTTCTTGTGTAAAAGCTGTCCCTAAGCTTATGGATGTGGATTTTTTTGGTCTTGGTTGAACTTAGTTTAATAATGCCACCTAATTTTTAAGTGGCATTATTTTTTTTGATTTTATGTTAAAATTTATTTATCTGCTTTTTCTGAAAGTACCTAGTGGTAATTTGGCTATGTGACAGATTTATGTCAAAATAATATCGAAAAAAAATATTTTTTTTAGTGGTTGTTTGCTTTAAGTTTTTCACTATAGATATATAGCGAATACACCATTACTACAAACATGATATTTGATCCAAAGTCCGAAGCTGATTTTTTCGAGAACGAGTATTTTATCTATTGGCTGTTATCTCCGGATAAAGAGTCCTCCCGATATTGGGAAAATTGGAGGAGCATGCATCCAGAGCAACAGCTGTTGATGGATCGGGCGGTGATAGTTGTTAAGTCTTTTCGATTGAAAATTGACAAAAGGATGGATAAAGCAGTATCGGAAGAGCTATTGGACAGGATAATTATCCATCATCAAAATCACAAAGGGAAAGAAATCAAGACCGATCAAAATAAATCAATAAATAAATATGTAAAAGGTAAGGACAGGCCAATTTGGGTTTTAGCGGCAGCCTGTCTTGCAGTTATTATCACCTTTATTTTCCCCTTGGTATTCAACTCCAGTGATGAATCGGTGAAAGAGGAAGCAGTGCAATGGTTTACCAAATCAACCGCACCTGGAGTAAAATCAATTTTTTACCTTCCCGATGGAACCATGGTTAAGCTAAACTCCTCAAGTGAAATATCCTTTCCTGAAAATTTTTCAGACTCAGTACGACTGGTAAAGCTTTCCGGACAAGGCTATTTTGATGTACATAGAGATGAAAACTTGCCTTTTATTGTCCAGGCAGAGCATTTTCAAGTGCAAGTGCTCGGAACCTCATTCGATATTAAATCCTATCCAAGAAATGAAGAGCACAATGTGGTAGTTCTAACAGGTGAGGTTGCTGTTAAAACAGAGTTTGGGGAATACTTAAACTTGCTTCCTACTGAAATGCTTCGCTTTAATGAGGCCGATGGAAAAATTTTAAAGAAGAATGTGAATCTTGAAAAGTATACGGGTTGGAAGGATGGGATTATCATTTTTCAGGAAACCCCCTATCAAGAAGTATTTGAGGTTTTGAGTGAATGGTACGGAGTGGAATTTTACCTCAGCAATGAAATCAATTGGAAAGGAACTTACAGCGGAAAGTATGAAAATGAGTCATTAAAAAACATTCTACTGGGGATCGCATATTCCAAAAACATAGATTTTAAATTGAATAATAAAAAAGTTGACATCTTTAAACCCAAATGATTATGAAAAAAACTACTGTTTATCATGTACTAATATTTAAATACCTTGGCTTCCCCATGCCAGAACAATTTCTTCCATTATTAAATAATCCATTAAATATGAAATTATGAGAAGAGTAGACTTTAACTATTTGAAAGTGCTATTGGTATTTGGCACATTTATTTTTTTAGGTTTAGATCTAGGAGCCGAACAATATGCTTTGAGAAGCGATGCTTATCAAGTCAAATTAAATTTGATGGATACTAGGATTTCCATACGTGCCAAGGATGCACCAGTTCTAGAAGTATTAAGAGATATAGGAACACAATCGGATGTTTTTTTTGCTTTCGATGACCAATTAGCAGAGCAGGTTGCTCCATTGAACCTTGATGTAAAAAATAAAAAACTTCAAGGTGTTTTGGAGGAACTCTCAGCAATATACGGTCTGAAATTTAAGCAAGTAAATAAAACAATTCATGTTGCCCTTTTATCGGAAGAGAATAATCCCAAAGATGCAGCAGGGGATTTGATGGAAAAAACCGTTACAGGGCAGGTAATCGATGACGATGGACTGGGTGTCCCGGGAGCAAATGTACGTATAAAGGACACCACAATTGGCACTGTAACCGACCTGGACGGTAGCTACAGCATTACAGTTCCTAACGAGGAAGCAGTACTAATCTTTTCATTTATTGGATTTGTTACACAGGAAGAGGTAGTAGGCAATCGAAGTGTGATCAACATTACTCTTTCAACGGATTTATCCTCTTTGGATGAAGTAGTAGTGGTGGGATTTGGCTCTCAGAAAAAAGAAAGTATAGTAGGAGCCATGACTTCAATCAATCCTTCAGAATTGAAAATACCCTCCAGTAACCTCACTACTTCATTGGCAGGAAGGGTTGCCGGTTTGGTTTCTTATCAAACCAGTGGAGAACCTGGGGCCGATAATGCGCAATTCTTTGTTCGTGGCGTTGCTTCTTTTAATGGGCAAAATGGCCCATTAATTCTGATTGATGGTGTTGAGTTAACTACTGATGATCTTGCAAGGCTGCAGCCAGATGATATAGCAAGTTTTGCTGTCCTAAAAGATCCTACCACTACGGCTATTTACGGTGCCAGAGGCGCCAATGGAATTATATTGGTTACAACCAAGACCGGAGTAGAAGGACCTGCAGTGGTTAATCTGAGGATAGAGAACTCTCTTAGCCAACCCATAGGTCTGGTCGACCTGGCGGATCCGGTGACCCACATGAGACTGCAAAATGAAGCGAACAGGACCAGAGGGGATTTCGCTACTTTTACTGAAGAGCAGATCGCCGGCACACAAAGGGGTGGGAACCCCAATATCTACCCTGCCACCGATTGGTATCGCCAATTGTTCAGAGAATATGCGAATACTTCCCGGGTAAATTTAAATGTCAGAGGTGGCGGCCAAAAGGTAAGGTATTATGTAGCAGGGTCATTTAATAAGGACAACGGCTTGTTGCAGGTGAACAAAACCAATAATTTCACCAATGGTATTGATTTAAAAAGGTATTTATTAAGGTCCAATATCAATATTGATTTACACAAAAATACGGAAATGATCGTACGGTTACATTCCACCATAGATGATTATAGAGGTCCCCTACAGGGTGGAAATGCAATTTATAATGCTGCCGTTCGTACCAGCCCAACACGTTTTCCCGCTATTTATGAACCAGATCCTACATTGGAAGGAGTACCTCATATCTTATTTGGAAATGGGCTTCCCCCAAGGGGTGAAGGAACGGCAAACGGTGGAGATGATAGTGCCGTCCCTGTTTGGTTTAACCCTTATGCAGAACTTCAACGGGGTTACAGGGATACCAGACGACAATTATCTTTGGTTCAGTTCGAAATAAAACAGAATCTAAGTGGAATAATTCCGGGTCTGACAGCCCGGTTGCTTGCCAATTCCAATACTACTTCTTATTTCGAAAACCGCAGGGGTTATACGCCATTCTTTTACAGAATGTCTACTTTTGACCCATTTACAGAAGATTATAGGCTGGTAAGGACTGCTCAAGGATCGGGTGACGAATCCCTTTCACTATTGGGTGGGGAGCGCACAAACAATTCCGTTTTTTATATGGAGTCCGCCGTCAATTATAACCAGACTTTCGATAAGCATACAGTGGGAGGACTTCTTGTATTTGTTGCCAGAGAATACCTGGACGGAAATGCTAATACGGTGCAACTTTCATTGCCCAGTAGAAACCTAGGCATTTCCGGACGGTACAATTATGATTATGACAATCGGTATTTCGCAGAATTTAATTTCGGTTACAATGGTTCTGAGCGTTTCGCCCAAAACAACCGATTTGGGTTCTTTCCGTCTTTTGGACTGGCATGGTTGCTTTCTAATGAACCTTTCCTGAGTGGACTGTCCCCAAGTGTAAGCCGGGTAAAACTTAGGGCTTCCTTTGGATGGGTCGGTAATGACCGTATAGGTGATGACCGGAATGACCGCTTTTTTTACCTGTCTGAAGTTGACCTGAACAGTGATCAAAATCAAGCGACCTTCGGAAGAGAGCTGAATGCTACTTTCCCGGGAGTAATCATCAGAAGATATGCCAACCCAATGGTGACCTGGGAAAAATCCAGAAAGGCCAATCTGGGTTTGGAGCTTAACTTTTTAGATGATGCAATTCAATTCAGGGTGGATGCTTTTAACGAAATTCGAACCAGTATTCTCCAAGAACGAGCGGATATTCCTTCAACACTAGGATTGCAAGCCAATCTGAAAACCAATGTGGGAGAGGTTACTGCCAAGGGCATTGATGCCTCCCTGGATGTTAACCATTATATCAACAACAATTTTTGGATAACCGGAAGAGGAACCTTTACTTATGCTGACAATGAATTCCGGGTGTTCGAAGAACCCAATTATGCAGCAGTCGGGGCTCCCTGGAGGTCCAATGTGGGTAACAATGTAACCGTTTCTCAGGGCTATATTGCAGAACGGCTTTTTGTAGATGACGAAGAAGCATTGAATTCACCCACGCAATTTGGTTCACCTGGAATTGACTATGGTGGAGGTGATATCAAGTACAAAGACTTAAATGAAGATGGCGTAATCACTACACTTGACCAGGCACCCATAGGTAAACCTCAAATACCCAGAATCATTTATGGACTTGGGCTTTCAGCCGGGTACAATAGGTTTGATATCAATTTCTTTTTTCAGGGATTAAGCGATGTTTCGTTTTTTATCAATCCGGTTACGACTGGTCCGTTTGTAAATTCCATTCAGGATGCGGGCATTAATGCCATTACAGACGGGAGTGGGAATGGATTTGGGAATGGTATTTTGAGCGAAAATGGCATGCTTCAGGCTTACGCAGATAGTTATTGGTCGGAAGAAAATCGTGATATATATGCGCTTTGGCCAAGATTGTCCACAAACGTGGTTCCTAACAATACTGTAAGAAGCACCTGGTGGCTTAGAGATGGCTCTTTTTTACGCCTTAAACAAGTGGAGGTCGGGTACAATCTGTTAAAAAATCCAGAAAATAAACTAGGGTTGACCAACCTGAGGTTATATGCCACCGGAACCAATTTATTTACCTGGAGTAAATTTGATTTATGGGATCCCGAATTGGGTGGAAATGGACTCAATTATCCCTTGCAACGGGTAGTTAACCTGGGTATTCATATCGGATTTTAAAGAAAGATATCATGAAAGTAAAATTGATAAAATTTATTGTTAGCCTAGGTCTTGTGTTTTCTATGGGTTCCTGTGGCGATTTTATAGATGTGGTTCCTGATAACATTGCAGTAATCGAAGGAGCCTTCGAGACCCGGGAAAGTGCCCTGAGGTTTTTAGCGACACTTTACAATTACCTGCCTCCTTATTCCAGTATCAATAACCCTGCCCTGGCAGCAGGTGATGAAATTTCTGTAAATGATAATGTGTCCAGAAACTGGCAATCGAGAATCATCTCCAGAGGAGGGCAAAATGTCACGTCTCCAAGTCTGGGCTATTGGGGAAATACCGGAACGGTAAGTAACATGTTCATAGCATTGCGGGACTGCAATATTTTTCTGGATAATGTAGACAGGCCATTTAATCTTACAGAAACGGAAAAAGTAAAATGGATTGCAGAAGCAAAATTTTTAAAGGCCTATTTTCATTTTTACCTGATGAGGATGTATGGACCTATTCCTATTATCCGCGAAAATATCGAAGTCAGTAGTGGCGTAGAAGCGGTGAGGGTCCGAAGAAACTCAGTGGATGAAGTGACCGATTATATTGTGGAATTATTGGACGAAGCCATTCCGGATTTACCCTTAATCATCCAGGACAGGGGACTAGAATTGGGACGGATAACTTCGCCTGCTGCAGCAGCGATTAAAGCCAGGGCCTTGATGACAGCTGCCAGCCCTTTGTTCAATGGCAATTCAGACTATAGCAACTTTGTTGACCACGAGGGAAATAACCTTATCAGTTCCACATTTGATGAAACGAAATGGGTTAGGACTGCAGAGGCTTGTAAGGAAGCGATCGATCTTGCCCATGAAGCAGGACATGCACTTTATCGTTTTGAGGGAGCACCTTCTGAATGGTCGGATACAACAGTCGTGAAATTGAGCGTTCGGGGTAGCATTACCGAAAGGTGGAATGATGAATTGATCTGGGGAAGCTCTGACAGCCCCGCGGGAGGACAACTTCAAAGTTGGGCACAAGCAAAAATTGCACCTGGGCTGACCGCAGAAAACCGCGAAAGTACCCAATCCTGGTGGTCACCGCCCCTCCAGATTGCCGAAATGTTTTACTCTGAAAATGGAGTGCCAATCAGTGAAGATGTGAGCTACAATTATTCTGACCGCTATGAAGTAGCTGAGGCGGGGATTGCTCATAAACATTACGTTCAACCCGGGTTCAATACCGCCCAGTTGAATTTAAACCGTGAAATAAGGTTTTATGCTTCCTTGGGTTTTGACGGAGGTGTTTGGTTTGGTCATGGAGTAAACAGTGACGATGATGCATTGATTGTGGAAGGAAAAAGAGGGGAGAAAGCCGGAAGGTTGGACGCCAACAGGTGGTCACAAAGTGGGTACTGGGCCAAAAAATTGGTTTATTATGAAAATGTTCAGGCCACCTCTGGTTCGAGCTATACCAGTAGATCTTACCCTTTTCCAATTGTAAGATTGGCAGATCTATACCTGATGTATGCCGAAGCACTCAATGAATCATCCGGACCAGCCGGCGCCTACGAGTGGATTGACCGCGTTAGGGAGAGAGCAGGATTGGATGGGGTTGTACAGTCTTGGAGTGAATTTTCCAATGAGCCGACAAAACCCACTACTCAGGAAGGTTTCAGAGAAATAATACAAGATGAAAGAATGATCGAATTGGTATTCGAAGGACAAAGATTTTGGGATCTAAGGCGTTGGAAGAGGGCTTCGGAATTTTTAAACCGTGACATACTTGGATGGAATGTAGAGGGTGAAACCACCGCTTCCTATTACAATGTCGTGAATGTAGGAAGCTTTAAATTTCTGAACAGGGATTACCTGTGGCCTATTGCAGAAGCAGATCTTATTGCCAATTCCAATCTTATACAAAATCCAGGTTGGTGAGCTAAATATAAAATAAGGAATTATGAAAGTGAATAAATTAATTATTTGGACAATATTGGCAGTATGGATGGGGATTTCTGCTTGCGAGGAAGATGAAAGAGGCCCACTGACCAACGACGGAGTTCCTCCCTCCCCCGTAACGGAAGTTGGAGTAACCAACTTGCCTGGTGGTGCCAAAATCACCTATACTGTTCCTTCAGATCAGGATGCGCTGCTGGTTCAGGTTACCTACAAATTAGACAATGGGAAAGTTGTGACTTCCAAATCATCTATATTTAAAAACCATGTAGTTGTCGAAGGTTTAAGGGAAATAAAAGAACAAGTGGTTGAATTGGTAACAGTTGATCGGAGTAACAATCACTCCGAACCAGTAAATGTGACCATATTGCCGGAAACTGCTCCCATCGATAAGCTGTATTCCAGTTTCGAATTAGATGAAGATTTTGGTGGAGTCAGGCTGAAATACAATAATGAAGATCAGGTCTCTGCTGAACTGCTGTTGTATGCTGAGGATGATAGTGGTAATCTTATTTACCAACAATCCACCTTTATCAGTGATGACCAAAAAACCCATCAAACCTTCAGGGGTTTTCCTCCATTGTCAAAAAAATTCGGTGTTGCAGCCATAGACCGTTGGGATAATTCCACTGACATCATGGAAGCTGTAAAGACACCTCTGGAAGAAGTATTATTAAATATTGAAAATTTTAGGGACGTGTTTTTGACCGGAGATGAATCGGATGCATTTGGATGGTCGAAATCGAATTTATGGAATGGCTCCATTGATGGATCAGGTTTTCATACAGCACAAGGGCAGCCTGGCACAGTGGTTCCTCCTTATTCCGAAGGCTACCATATATTCACTTTGGATCTAGGAGTGCTGGCAAAACTCAGTCGTTTTAAATTCTGGCAAAGGCAGGGTTCATGGGTTTTTACCCACGGCAATCCGAAACACTTTGACGTATGGGGAATTGATGTGCTTCCGGAAGATAACGGTGCGTCTCTGGAAGGGTGGACCAAAATGATAGAAAACGGAGAAGTGGTAAAACCATCAGGAGGACCCCTTGGCACAAACAGTGCAGAAGATGTGGCACAGGCTGCGAGTGGTGAGGAATTTGAATTTCCCATCGAGGCGCCAGCAGTTCGCTATATACGATTTGTAAACCTCGAATCCTGGTCAACAGGGAAATTTATGCATTTTATGGAAATTAATTTTTGGGGGCAAATAGAGGAATAATTATGAAAAATTTAACAATAAACCATTTCCTGTTTTTGGTTGCCATCTCAGTATTGATAGTTATCGGCACTTCTTGTGAGACCACAATGGAAACTTATGATGAGTTTGTCAAAGAGGGTGAAACCATTTATATCGGTACAGCCGATACAGTAGTGGTGGGATCAGGATTCAATAAACTTCGGTTCTGGGTGGCCATCAATGCTGATCCAAAGATCAAAAAAGGCTACCTGGAGAGTTCGAACAGTGCCATAAAACATGAGTTTGAAATCCAAAGAAATAAACCCGGAAAGGATACCGTCCAATTTGACCTTGACCTTCCTGAGGGAGAATATACTTTTGGGCTTTATCTTCAAGATGATGCGGGCCACAGTTCTGTGAGAAAGGAAGTTCCCGCGACGGTTTTTGGTGAAAAATATCGTGCATCACTTATCAGTAGAAGTGTGCAGGACATTGCTGTCTTCAAAGATTATGCAATAGTGAATTGGTCTCAGGCAGCAGCAAATATCCAATACACAATCATCAAATACGAAGACAGACAGGGAGATTTTCACACCATTGAAGTAGAGAATCAAATAATGGAAACCACTTTGCACGACTACAAAAGGGGTGGACAGTTTTCTGTTACCAGTAGTTTTCAACCAAATGAAAATGCTATAGAAATTTTTGTAGCTAATACACTTGAAGACGAATTCCCCAACGAATATTTAATAAATAAATCTGACATCACTGCATTAAAGTTGCCTTTTGATGCCTCAGACGGCTGTTATGGAAGCAGCTACACCAGGCTAACTGATGGTTCATTTTCAGAATATTGGCACAGTTGCGAGGATTCAGAAATTAACGCTGAAGACCTCTATCCGTGGGTGATGAGTTTTGATTTAGGAAGCCCGGCCCTTATAAGTAGATTCAGGTTGGATGAAAGGGCAGACTGTTGTGGAGAAAGAAGCCCGGCAGCCTATCAAATTTGGGTTACCAATGAAATTGGGGGCGGCATTACAGGCAATATTGACGAGATGTCTTTGGAGGACTGGGAACAAGATGCCATAGCAAAAGGGTGGATTAAGGCACTGGATGTGAATGGAAATAGCCAACCTACTTTTGAGGTGGATATTAATGACTTGTCTGACGAATACCAATATGTTCGGTTGGTAGGAATCTCCTCAATTGGAGGTGGACTCTCTGCCAACTTCAATGAATTTACCTTTTGGGGTAAATAGATTTGTAAGGAGATGGTAAACAAGGTTTAATTGTACACCTTCCTTTTTGTCCCAGAACAAATACCCTTACAATGGGGCTGGGAACTTAAGAAGAATGACATGTAAATTTGGATACAATAAGGTCGGTAAAAAATGTAATGTAAGCAGCTAACCTACATTTATGCTATTGCTTGTATTACAGTTATAAGGAAATCAGTAAAATGAATTGCTCATTGGTATTGAAAACAAAAAATATTTGAGGCCTTTTCGCCGAATTTTTTGTTTGGCCATGGAGTAATTCATTTTGCCTTAAGATTTTCTTACTTGTATGTTTTTTGTTCGATCTGACTAATTTAATGACTCGTTTGGGTAAAAATAACGAGCTGATCGGACAAATGAACTGATGTGGGTTTGGCAAAGAGCAAAATCGCCGATAGGTACAGAAATAGCTTTGGCTTGCTGAAAGTTTTCGAAGTTACGATCTCAGTTGCTCGTGCTAATAATAGTTCTTGGGTATAGCTGAAATCCCTGAAACTTTAGCTGCTTTTTAACCAACTAGACATTTTCTTTAAGGTTTTGTCCAATAAGCCTGAGGTTTGCAAGTATTTCAACTCCAGCTAATTTTTTTACATTTCCTAAGTTTATATAGGTAAATGAGCCTACTTTTTCCACTTATTCCTTCACTCTAACCCTTTTGTTGTACACTACCTTATCCTTTACAAATACCCTAAAAAAATACCTGCTTTTAGGGTACCTGCTCAGGTCAAAAGTAAGCCTGCCTTCTTTGAAATTACTGTAATGATGCTCTTCGACAACTTCTTCTCCGGGATCTTTTATTAGTTTGATGACCACCTCTTCCGGATTGTTTGACAGAAAATCAAAATAGGTAAAATCTTTTGTTCTGGTAGGGAAAACACCAAGGGATATTTCATTTTCTTTAATTGGGTCAGGATTGTCACCTACGGTAAAGTTATAGGTAATGCTGCTGCCGAAATCTGAATCAAAACTTTTGACAATTTTTCCTTCATGATTAAGCAAAATGGATTTTCCTCTTCCTGCTTTTGTTTTATACCAAAATTCCAGACCATCGCCACCCTCATCCAACAAATGCAATTGGTAGGCGCCATTGCTTAATTTAAGGGTGTCTTTATAAGTAGTGTCTTGCACCAGCGTGCCAACTGTTCTTTCATACACAACATTTCCATCTGCATCAATGACCTGATAACCATTGTCCTCAGCTGCCCGGTTTGTTTCCAGATGGAAAATCAATTCAGCTTCATGAATGGCGGTGGGTGAATAATTGGAGGACATTTGATTGTCCTTTTGGAAAGCGTCCTTATTACCATTGGGTCGATCCAATTCAAAATGATAAGCGAGCATGCCCTCCTGAGGAATTAGCCCCGGCATACTGATGGTGTCTATTTCTCCCGGTTGAAGCGAACCATTCCAGCTAAATTTATTTGGTTTTTGCCCTGTGGTTCCATGATTAATAGCCAGGCTGGTTAAAGGGACTGCCCCATTGTTTTTAATGACGATGGTGGGAGTAAAAGTTGCTGGGTTAATTCTGCTATGAATGGCTTTGTCAGAGGGGATAATGATGTCCTCAATGGCAACATCATGCTTCTTTTGGTAGGGTTTGTACTGAATGAGATATGCGGCGATCAGTTGATTGGCACTGGGTTTAGGCGAGCTGTAATTCTCCATTTTCAACTGAACTGTGTGCACTGATTTGGTCAAAGCAAAATCATATAAATCCGGCTGGATCAGGTCTCCCGGACACCAGTTTGCTCGGTCGAAAATCCAGGTTCCAGCTTGAGGATAGAGTGGATTTTCTCCGCACTGTTTCCATATTTGTCGACTGGCAACCAATTTTTCATCCAGCAGGAAATCTCTGAATTTATTGCAAAATTCTCCACAACCATCCGGCCGGTCCATTCCATGTCCGGTTTGTATAATCCTTAATCTGCCCAAAGCGGCCTCTTGTTCAGGAGCAAAGCGCACAGGTACCAATGCTTTGTCAATAGGATTTTCTTTGTCACCATAGGCAAATGAACCATTGTAAATTTTGGTAATGGAAACTGGCTCCATGGTGGGTTGACCTTTGATAATTTCAAAGGAAACAGTGACTTTCCAGCCCCGGTCATTGTTAGGCTCATAGCCGGTATGCTTGTATTCCAATTCAACACTGTCCCTTAAAAGCAATGAGAAATCAGTAACATCTACTTGCCAATCAAATTCCCAATCTTTACCAAATGCACCTCCATAGGGAGTAAGCATTCTTCCAATTTCGAAGTCCTTCACTTCTCCATTCACTCCTTCCGTTCTTTTGAGAGTGACATGGTCTAGGTAATCCCAGTCGGCACAACGCATATTATCCGGGCAGGCAAACTTGATTTTCATGACTATTTTTCTGACAGCCTCCTCCTTGCTAGGGAATACCGCCCATTCTGTATAGGTGTTGGCCCCTTTGGAAGGATCGGTTACTACCGTGATGGCATCATGGCTGGTAATTTGCAAAGTATCACCCGAAATGGCCCAAGCATCAGGGATTAAAAGGAAGGGTAATAATGCAGTCAATAAAATATGTTTCATGGAGGGTAAATGGGCAGGTATTACAATCTTATATTAGGGATTTATTAAGGTCAAAGTTACCATCAAAATTGTATTACTTAAACTTAAGCGGTAATTTTTTATAGGGTAACGAGTACGTAACGCCTACTCCGGCTCCGCTCAGGAACCGGCTAGGACAATGACAATCACGAGAACCAGCCAGAATTTTTTATGTATTATTCCTTTTAAAAACCCAATTAGGGAACGCTCAACGAAAATTGCAAAATAGTGGCACACTGAAAGTTTACCAATTGTTTGAATTACTCTAGCCTCGCAATTTCACAATTAAGCATTTCTATTTGCCGTTGGTTGGCTTCAATT
>TARA_R110002050_G_scaffold39211_2_pt1 | contig 13187 bp, 13 predicted proteins | sample TARA_R110002050 | Tara Oceans TARA_R110002050 (sample SAMEA4396988) | marine metagenome | biome: Polar Biome; feature: [DCM] deep chlorophyll maximum layer (ENVO:01000326); material: water (ENVO:00002006), including particulate matter (ENVO:01000060) such as... | depth 25 m
TTAAATGGAGCGCTTCAAGCTCCTTGGCGACCAAAAGCTATTTACCATTACATTCAAGATCGTTTTCTTATTCCAGATTTAGTTGTTGACGTTACGCCCTTCGTAGAAAAGAAAATGCAGAGCATACAGGCGTACTCATCACAATTTTACAATCCCAATTCAAAAGAACCTGAGTCGCCGTTAACGGCAAAAATCTTTTTGGATTTTATCAAAGGTCGAATGACAGACATGGGCCGCTACATTCAAGTAGATTATGCCGAAGGATTTACTGTGAACAGACCAGTCGGAATACACTCTTTTGATGACTTGATTTAAAAATCAATTAAGCAAATAATTTTCGAGCTAAGAGTGCTTACTAATGAACTTATTGGAGGCATTTTCTACTTTTAAACTGATTTTTTGGGCTGAGATTAAATTAGTAAGCTCTTGATTTATAATTGGTAATTATCAGATTGGTAATTAGTAATTTGTAATTATTCCGCCATTTTGTCATTTACATTGCTATGGCACATCCTTTGAAAATAGGGAAATCCTCAATAGTAATTTTAAAATTAAAAGAAATATGGCAAAAGGACAGATAAACGTACAAACGGAGAACATCTTTCCGATTATCAAGCAATTTTTATATTCAGATCAAGAGATTTTCTTAAGAGAATTGGTTTCAAATGCAGTAGATGCTACACAGAAACTCAAAACCATGGGCAACCTTGGAGAGTTGGAAAATGAAGTAGGCGACACCACTATCGAAATAAAAATTGATGAAAAGAAAAAGACTTTAACTTTTATAGACAAAGGCATCGGAATGACTTCCGAAGAAGTGGATAAATACATCAATCAAATTGCTTTCTCTAGTGCAGAGGAATTTGTAGAAAAATACAAAGACAAAGCGAGCATAATTGGACATTTTGGCTTGGGTTTCTATTCTGCATTTATGGTTGCCGATAAAGTTGAAATTTTAACTAAATCCTACCAAAAAGATAGTAAGGCAGTTAAGTGGGAATGCGACGGAAGTCCAAACTATACATTGGAAGAAAGCACTGATAAAAAAGAACGTGGTACAGAAATTACTTTGCACATCTCAAAAGATGCCAAAGAATTTTTAGAAAAAAACCGCATTCAGACGCTTCTTGACAAGTATTGTAAGTTTATGCCGATTCCAATAAAATTTGGAACGAAAGAAGAAACTATCCAAGAGAAAACAGGAAAGAAGGACAAAGATGGTAAGGAAGAAACCAAAGAGAAGAAAATTACCAAAGATCACATCATCAACAATCCTGAGCCGGCATGGACAAAAGCTCCTGTCGATTTAAAAGACGAAGACTACAAGGCTTTTTATAGAGAATTGTATCCAATGAATTTTCAGGAGTCTCTGTTTCACATTCACTTAAATGTTGACTATCCTTTTAACCTTACCGGAATTTTATATTTCCCTAAATTGAAAAACAATTTAGAAGTTCAAAAAGATAAAATTCAACTTTACAGCAATCAAGTTTTTGTCACCGATTCTGTTGAAGGCATTGTTCCTGACTTTTTAACTTTGCTGCATGGAGTAATTGACTCTCCAGACATTCCGTTGAATGTTTCTCGCTCTTATTTGCAAAGCGACAGCAATGTAAAGAAAATATCAAATTACATCAGTAAAAAAGTGGCTGATAAATTAGCGGATCTCTTTAAAAATGATCGTGAGGGCTTTGAAAAGAAATGGGACGATATTAAAATTTTCATTGAATATGGATTGCTTTCCGATGAAAAGTTCGCTGAAAAAGCGAAAAAATTCGCTTTGTATAAAACAACTGATGGGAAGTACTTTACTTTCGATGAGTACAAAAAGGAAATTGAAAAAGCACAAACGGATAAAGATAAAAAGACAGTATTTTTATACACCACTAATCTCGAGCAACAATACAGCTACATTGCTGCTGCCAAAGATAAAGGCTATAGCGTTTTAGTGATGGACACTCCATTAACAGCTCATTTAGTCGGAAAATTGGAGCAATCAGAAAGTGACATTAGTTTTACTCGGGTAGATGGCGATACGGTTGATCAATTGATTAAAAAGGACGAAGAAATTCCTTCTAAATTAACAGAAGACGATGAAAAGGTGCTTAAACCTGTGATTGAAGAAGTGTTGCCTAAAGAAAGTTTTTCAGTCAATTTTGTCAGCTTGAGCGAGCAAGATCAACCGATGACAATCACTCAAGCAGAGTTTATGCGAAGAATGAAAGATATGAGTGCAGTTGGCGGTGGCGGAATGATGGGAATGGGAAACATGCCCGACATGTACGACTTAAAAGTGAATGCTAACCACCCTTTGATTTCGAAAATTTTGAATGAAAAAGACGCCATAAAACAAAAGGAAATGGCCAAGCAAGCTGCAGATTTAGCATTGCTCTCTCAAAATTTGCTAAAAGGCGAAGACTTGAGTAAGTTTATCAAACGATCTGTAGAATTAATTTAAATCAATTATGGAGCGAGCAGAGCTCGCTCCATCTAATAACTAAAACTATGAAAACATTCAGAAATTTAATCTTAGTAGCTTTTGCTATCATCACTTTATCTTCTTGTGGTTATAATTCAATGGTCTCCAAAAGTGAAGCTGTTGAAGGACAATGGGCACAAGTTGAAAATGTTTACCAACGTAGAGCTGATTTAATTCCCAATCTGGTGAACACAGTGAAAGGCTATGCCGATTTTGAAAAATCAACCTTGACTGAGGTAATTGAAGCCCGTTCTAAAGCTACATCCATTAATATTAATGCTGATGAGTTGACTCCAGAAAATATTCAAAAATTTCAAGAAGCTCAGAGTCAATTGAGTGGAGCACTTTCAAGATTATTAGTTACTGTGGAGCGTTATCCTGATTTAAAAGCCAATCAAAACTTTTTGGAATTACAAGCTCAGTTGGAGGGAACAGAAAACCGCATTACTGTAGAGAGAATGAAGTTTAATGAAGCGACAAAAGATTACAATACTTACATTAAACAATTCCCAAGAGTGCTTTACGCTTCATGGTTTGATTTTGAAAAGAAAGGATATTTTGAAGCAGATGCAGGGGCAGAAAAAGTGCCTGAAGTACAATTTTAAAAAGCTAAAACATGGCAAAGGACGCATTCACAGAAGAACAACAGCAAAAGATTAGAGAAGCGATTCAGGAAGCTGAGTCGAATACTTCAGGAGAAATAAAAGTGCACATTGAAAATCACTGCAAAGAAGAGGTTTTAGATCGTGCTGCTTTTGTTTTCGAAAAGCTAGAAATGCACAAAACTAAGATGCGAAATGGGGTACTTTTTTATTTAGCAATGAAAGACCATCATTTTGCAATTTTGGGAGATGCGGGTATTAATGAAAAGGTGCCACAAGGTTTTTGGGATGAGATTTCATCAATGATGTTGAAGCATTTTAAAGCTGGAGATTATACTGAAGGAATGGTCGAAGGAGTAAAAGCTGCAGGTCTTCAGTTGAAAACACATTTTCCTTATGATCAAAAAGGAAGTTTAAATGAATTGAGTGATGATATTTCATTCGGAAAAGATAAATAAACTATGAAATACATCTCAAGAATTAGTTTTTTACTAGCATTCAGCTTCATTTCAATTTTAGCTTCAGCTAAAAGCGATTGTATACCTGCTAAACCAAAACAGCAAAGATTGGTCAATGATTTTGCAAAATTATTGTCTGCTGCTCAAGTACAGCAACTAGAACAAAAATTGGTTGTTTTTAATGATACTACATCTACTCAAGTTGCAGTGGTTACCGTCACTTCACTTTGCAATTATGAACCCCAACAATTTGCCTTTGAGGTAGGTGAAAGGTGGGGAGTTGGTGATAAAAAATTTAACAATGGCATTGTAATTCTCGTGAAACCAAAGTTGGGTAATGAAAGAGGACAAGCTTTTATTGCAACAGGCTACGGATTGGAGGGAGTTTTACCCGATGCAACAACAAAGCGAATTATTGAATCAGAAATGATTCCACAATTTAAGCAAAACAATTATTTCGGAGGAATTAGTGCTGCAGTAAATGCTGTGATTGACATTGCAGGTGGGGAGTATTCTGCTGAAAGCTATAATAAAAAAGGCAAGAAAAGTAAATCCTTTCCTTGGTTTCCACTAGCATTTATTTTCTTCATCATCATCGTAATGATTGCCGGTACTTTAGGAAGAGCTAAAAAATATGCGCGAACCAATAACTTAAACCTGCTGACAGCTCTTTTCTTGATGGGTTCTATGAGCGGAAGACACCGTGGACATTATAGTAACTTTTCTTCAGGAAGAGGTGGTTTTGGAGGCGGCTTCGGTGGAGGAGGCGGAGGTGGCTTCGGTGGCTTTGGAGGTGGTAGTTTCGGTGGTGGTGGAGCAGGAGGGAGTTGGTAGGAAATAATTAATAATTACCAATTAATAATTACTAATTACGCTTCTTTTTCGAAGTCCAAACTCAAAGAATTGATGCAGTATCTTAATCCAGTCGTATTGCTTGGTCCATCTTCAAAAACGTGACCCAAATGTCCTCCGCATTTGGCACAAACTACTTCTGTTCGAACCATACCTAAACTAGAATCGCGATTTAATTTGACATTTCCTTCATTTACAACATCATAAAAACTAGGCCATCCAGATCCAGAATCATATTTAGTGTTGGAATCGAATAGCTGATTTCCACAAGCTGCACAAGTATAAATTCCTTTAGCATTGTGTTTTAGGAATTTTCCAGTGAACGGACGCTCGGTCCCTTTGTCAATCAAGATTCTTTTTTGCTCCTCACTGAGGTTTGTCTTTTCGGTCATGTTGTTTCTTTCTATTTCCCTGAAATTTTCCATTCCCTCTTGGTTTTTTACCATAAGTGTTTTGCTTAGGTCGGAATTTAGTTGGATCGTAACTCGGTCCTTCACCAATATCAGGGGGATTAGGTAATTTTGAAACGCTTGATTCAATTAATTGTTCAATTTTTTGAAAGTCTCGTTGCCCTTTCTCATCAATAAAAGTCAAGGCAACTCCAGTTGATTTAGCTCGAGCAGTTCTACCAACTCGGTGAACATAGTCTTCAGGATCATTTGGAACATCGTAGTTGATGACCAAGTCAATTGAGTCGATGTCGATTCCTCGAGAAATGATGTCTGTTGCCACTAAGATTCTCAGTCGCTTGTTCTTAAATCTTCTCAATACTTCCTCTCGTTCATCTTGACTCAAATCAGAAGAAATTCCATCTGCATCCAAACCCATTTTTTTCAAATCTCGAACAATGTCCTTGACACTCATTTTTCTTGAAGTAAAAATGATAATACTATTCAAATCGTCTTTTCCTTTTAAAAGTGATTTTAATAAAGGAATTTTCTGTCCATCATAAGTATTGTAAGCAGCTTGTAATATTCCATCGGCTGTTTTTGAAATAGCAATACTCACTTCTCTGGGATCGTGCATAATTGCTTTTGCCAATGACCTAATCTTAGGTGGCATGGTAGCAGAAAATAAGATGTTTTGCCTTTTCTTGGGTAGAAATTCTGCAATTTTTTTGATGTCGTCAGAAAAACCCATGTCCAACATACGGTCCGCTTCATCTAAAATAAAATGCTCTAGTTGACTGATGGCAACGTAATTTAAATTTAAATGTGAAAGCAATCTTCCTGGTGTGGCAACAATTAAATCAGCGCCTTTAGTTAAGGCAGATTTTTCAGCATCAAAAGAGGAACCACTGCCACCACCATAAATTGCAATAGAAGAAGTTCCAGTAAAATAAGAAAATCCCTCCATCTGTTGGTCAATTTGCATGGCCAATTCTCTTGTTGGAGCTAAAATTAAAGTATTGAGTTTTCCGCCTCCTGAGCGCTGAATTTTATTTAAAACAGGCAATAAATAAGCAGCTGTTTTTCCAGTTCCTGTTTGAGCTACCGCAATAATGTCTCTATCTTCTTGTATAATTGGAATGGCTTCTGCCTGAACTGGTGTGGGTTCTTTAAACCCCATTGCATCAAGTCCTTCGATGATTTCAGGAGTAAAATTAAAATCGTTAAACGTCATGTATTGTTTGAAAAGTTATACATAGCAAGATTAACCATTTTAATGGATTAACTTATTCAATGTAAATTCTAAATTTAATTGAATATTGATACTTCAATTTAAAGCTGCCTAAGATTAGTAATCAAATACATAATATTCCTTTATTAAGGAGTCATATTATTAATAATTTACTTTATTTCGCAAGCATGAAAATTAAATTGATTGGTATTGGCAAGACAACAGATCCGAACATAATTGCTTTGTGTTCAGAATTTGAAAATAGGTTAAAGCACTATTGTCAATTTGAAGTGGAATACCATTCAAGTAAATTAAAAACGAATGAACGTGAATTGGTTAAAACGGAAGAGGGGAAGTTGTTACTAGCCAAAATTTTACCTTCTAATCAAGTAATTTTGCTAGATAATCGAGGAGATCAATACGGTTCAGAAGAATTTTCGCAATTTCTCCAAAAACGTCTAAACGCGGCAAGTCAAGACATCGTTTTTTTGATTGGAGGAGCCTTCGGTTTTAGTGAAGCCGTTTATGAACGAGCTAATTTTAAGCTTTCACTTTCAAAAATGACCTTTACACATCAATTAATTCGTGTGATTTTTACTGAGCAATTGTACCGTGCATTTACTATTTTGAAAGGGGAGAAGTACCATCATTAACTTGTGTTTTTTGCCAGTTCCAAGCAGTTTCTAACATTTCTTCTAGACTATATTTTGCTTCCCAATTCAAAACCTGCTTTGCAAAATTGTTATTGGCATAAATGCTTTCTACATCACCCGCTCTTCGTTGTCCAACTTGATAATTCACCTGCTTTTTATTCACCTTCTCAAAAGTGTTGATCATTTCCAAAACAGTTGTTCCTTTTCCACTCCCTAAATTGATTACCTTGTAGTTTTCTTGAGACTTTGAAAGATGATTCAGGGCTAAGACATGTGCATTGGCAATATCGCAAACATGAATGTAATCGCGAATACAACTACCGTCTCTGGTTGAATAATCATTTCCAAAAACCGTTAGCTGCTCTCTTAAGCCAATAGCCGTTTGTGTAATTATGGGGACTAAATTATTTGGGCGTTTTGTAAATCCTTCACCAAGCAAACCTGATGGATGAGCACCAACTGGGTTGAAATAGCGCAGCGAAATGGCCTTAAAGTTGGGGTTTACTTTAGAAAAATCTTTAATAATGTCTTCTCCCATTTGCTTGCTTCTTGCATAGGGCGACTCAGCATGCCCAAAAGGAGATTTTTCAGTTACAGGCAGTTCTTCAGGATTTCCATAGACAGAGCAAGAGCTGGAAAAAATAAAGTGATTTACTGAATATTTTTTCATGCACTCCAATACATTCAATAAACCCCCAATGTTGTTTTGATAATATAAATTTGGAAATTCAACCGAATCGGGAACAGATTTTAGAGCAGCAAAATGAATAACAGCACAAATATTTTCGGTTTTAAAAAAATGATCAAGTGCAGCTTGGTCTAGCAAATCAATGGCATCGTTTTTTACTTTTCTACCACTTATTTTTTCGATTCTATCATAGTTGCTTGCATCAGAATTAATGAAATTATCAATGGATATGATTTCTTCTACCCCTTGTTTATTCAACTCAATAATTGTGTGTGAACCTATGTATCCCGCTCCTCCTGTAACTAATACCCGCATGACTATTTAAATTGATGCTAATTAAACTCGTTTTTAGACTCCAAAGATACTTTTCTTTCAATTCTTGTTAATATTGCAATTCAAATTCAAGTTTTTAAAATGGCTGAAAAAATCAAGTTTGCAATTGTTGGAGCAGGTAGAATTGGAAGAAGGCATGCCAGTATGGTAAAGCTGAATGAAGCTGCTGAATTAGTTGCTTTAATCGATACTGATATTTCTTTGAAAGATGAATTAATCAATGAGTTTGATGTGCCTTTTTTCTCAAGTTTAGAAGCGTTTTTTGCTTCAAAGCGTTCTGTTGATGTTGTGAATATTTGTACTCCGAACTATTTACATGCCTCACAGTCATTATTTGCATTGGCTAATAATTGCCATGTTGTGGTTGAAAAGCCAATGGCACTTTCAAAAGTAGATGCAGAAAAAGTCATTCATCAATCTCTGCAAGTAAATAAACGCGTTTTTTGTGTAATGCAAAACCGCTACAGTCCACCATCTAAATGGTTGAAAGAGATCATTACCAACAACACTCTTGGAGAAGTCTACATGGTGAACATTAATTGTTTTTGGAACAGAGATTCAGATTACTACAAAGGCGGAGATAAAAATTATTGGAAAGGGAAAAAAGATAAAGACGGTGGAACACTCTTTACCCAATTTAGTCACTTTATAGATACTATGTTTTGGTTGTTTGGAGATATAACCAACATTCAAGCAAGTTTTTATGATTTCAATCACAGTGAAACAACAGAGTTTGAAGATTCGGGCATTGTTCAATTTAATTTCGTGAATGGGGGAGCGGGAAGTTTAAACTATTCCACTTCAGTTTATGGACAAAATATGGAAAGTAGTCTCTCAATTGTAGGTGAGAAGGGTAGTGTTAAAGTGGGTGGACAATACATGAACGAGATTGTTTATTGCCACATTGATGGCTATGAAAAACCAGAATTAGAAGAAACACTCCCACCAAATGATTATGGTAAGTATAAAGGAAGTGCTGCAAATCATCAATTTGTTATACAAAACGTTGTTGATACGCTTCTAAAAAACCAAACTGTTACAACAAATAGCTTGGAAGGCTTGAAAGTAGTAGAAATAATTGAAAATATTTATAAATTGAAATAAGCTATTAAAATTAATATTAGTATTATTGCAAAGTCTTTAATTCTTAAGGGCGTTTCTTCACTAGAGAACATTTTCTCAACATTTTTTATTTACAAAAAACGACTTATTTCATTTCACACTATCACCACAAATTTTCATGTACGATATTTTAGAACTTAACCGTAAAACGGTTGTAGAATTAAAGGAATTAGCTAAAGATTTAGACATTAAGAAATTCCAAAAATTAAAAAAAGAAGACTTAATTTACCAGATTCTAGATCAACAAGCCGTTAAGCCTGAAGCTGTAAAGTCTTCATCAGAAGCGAAAAAACAGAGTCAACAAAACTCAAAAAGACCGCCAGATATTAATAAAAATGCAAATCAGGATAAACCTGCGGCAAAAGCTACTGCTGAAAAAGAAAAACCAGCTGAAACTAAATCTGAAACTACATCTGAAACTACATCTGAAAAGAAAGTAGCTTACCCAAAGAAAGCACCATCTGAAAGAGTTGCAAGACCAAAAATTGAAAACTCTAATAAAGGAACTGAAACTAAAGAATCAACTACTAGACCTCAAGTAGAGACAAAAGAAAGGACGAAGCCGAATCCAAGAACTCAAAACTCTAATAGACCTGCTCCAAATCAAGCACAAGCTCAAGAGAAAAATAACAACCACCAACAAAACCAAAGTCAGAACCCAAACCAAAATCCAAATCAGAATCAACCTCAAAAAGGGAATTCTACGAATGTACCCGTAAGAAAAAATCCTCCAAAACCAGAGTATGATTTCGACGGAATTATAACTGGAGAAGGTGTATTGGAAATGATGCCTGATGGTTACGGATTTTTGAGATCATCAGATTATAATTACTTAAACTCTCCTGACGACGTTTATGTTTCTCAGTCTCAAATAAAATTATTTGGGTTAAAAACAGGTGATACAGTCAGAGGAACTGTTCGTCCACCAAAAGAAGGTGAGAAATACTTCCCATTAATTAAATTGGAAGAAATTAACGGAAGAGATCCTGAATACATTCGCGATCGTGTACCTTTCGATTATTTGACTCCACTTTTTCCTTACGAGAAATTTAATTTAACAGGTCATAGTGAAAATTCTGTTTCTACAAGAATTATTGATTTATTCACACCAATAGGAAAAGGACAAAGGGGATTAATCGTTGCACAACCAAAAACGGGTAAAACCACTTTATTAAAAGAAATAGCCAATTCAATTGCGGCGAATCACCCTGAGGTTTATTTGTTAATCTTATTGATTGATGAACGTCCTGAAGAGGTGACAGACATGGCACGTAGTGTAAATGCAGAAGTGATTGCATCAACATTCGATGAGCCTGCTGAAAGACATGTGAAAGTAGCCAACATCGTTCTAGAAAAAGCAAAAAGAATGACTGAATGTGGTCACGATGTAGTGATTTTATTAGATTCTATCACTCGATTGGCTAGAGCTTACAATACTGTTTCTCCAGCATCAGGAAAAGTACTTTCAGGAGGGGTAGATGCGAATGCATTGCACAAACCAAAACGCTTTTTTGGAGCTGCAAGAAAAATTGAAAATGGTGGTTCATTAACCATCCTTTCTACTGCCTTAACTGAAACTGGTTCAAAAATGGATGAAGTAATTTTCGAAGAGTTTAAAGGTACAGGTAACATGGAGTTACAATTAGACCGTAAAATATCTAATCGAAGAATTTATCCTGCAATTGATATTGTTTCTTCTTCTACAAGAAAAGAAGACTTACTATTAGGAAGTGATGTAACTCAACGCATGTGGATCTTGCGCAATCACATTGCTGATATGAACCCTGTTGAAGCCATGGACTTTATTAAAAATCGAATTGAGAAAACTAAGAACAACGAAGAGTTCTTGATTTCTATGAACGGCTAATAAACATGATTTCAAATTCAGCGATTGCTATTAGAATGACAGCCGCATCGGTTTTTATGAAAATGATTGTATATACCATGAATTGGCAGCAAAGCAATTATGAAAAGGTCTATTTTTTCATGAATGTTTTTATTCTAATGACCGGAATTTTCTTTGGAATTCGAAATTTTAAGAAAATGGAAACGGTAAAAACAAACTTCATGGAAGATTTGAAAGCAGGAATGAAAGTAGCAGCAATGTATGCCATTTTTCTATCCCTTTTTGTGTTCTTTTACTATAAAATAATTGATCCAACTTATTTTGCTGTACGATTGGAAGAACAGTTAAATGCCGCAAGAGAAAGTAATCTAAGCGCTGAAATTTCAGAACAAATAAACATTGAACAAGTCCGACAAACAGGAGAATTTGTGCTTTCTGCTTTCTTTCAAAGTACCATCACTCTGATTGGCTTTATTATTTTAGGCAGTTTCTATTCTTCACTCATTGCATTTTTCTTGCGAAAGATTAAAGGATTTGGAAATAATGTATAGCTTAATTTAAGCTGTCAATTGCTTTCCAAGTTGATTTAAATCTACTCCGTCGAAATTCCCTGAAGTCATTAAAAGCAATACCGAATTTTTTAAATTATTCTTTTCTAAGTAGGACTTAACTTTCTCAGAATCATTAAAAACTTTCACTTTTGAAGGTAAAAAGTGAGCTTCAATTTCTGTAACCGATATCGCTTCAAGTCCTTTGTGTTGAATGGTTTTAGGATTAAAATATACCACAGCCTCATCAGCTGCCGACATGCTTCCCGAATACTCTCCTAAAAACTCTTTGGTTAAACTACTGAAGGTGTGCAGTTCCATGCAAGCTATTAAATGCTTTTTGGGATATTGTTTTTTAACTGCTTCGGTGGTAGCTTTTAGTTTCGATGGGGAGTGAGCGTAATCTTTATAAACCAATGAATGCTCGTTCTTGCCAATTAATTCCAAACGTTTAGCTGCCCCTTGAAAGCTTGAAATAGCTTTGTAAAAGTCTTCTTTAGAAATGTCTAATTGCATGCAAATCTCTAATGCTGCCATTAAGTTTTGCAAATTGTGTTCACCAAAAACCTGGATAGCTAAGTTTCCAACACTTGTTTTCAATTGGGTTTGCCCATTTTCAATTCGATGAGGGTGACTTTCATAAGCAACAAATTCAATGGAGTTTTTCGATTGATTCACTATTTGATTTAACACAGTATCATTTTTGTAGTAGATCAAACTTCCATTTTCCTCAATGCTCTCAACAAAAAGCTGAAATTGTTCTAAGTAATTTTTAAAAGTTGGAAAAACATTGATGTGATCCCAAGCAATACCACTAATAACCGCTAAATTTGGCTTATACCAAAGAAATTTTGGTCTTCGGTCAATGGGTGAGGACAGGTATTCATCTCCTTCAATAATAATGAGTGGAGCATCACTCAATCGAACCATGGTTTCAAAACCTTCAAGTTGTGCACCTACTAGGTAATCAAAATCGCGTTGAAGGGTCTTTAGCACATGCATTACCATAGATGTGATAGAAGTTTTACCATGACTTCCACCAATTACAACTCGAAATTTATCTTTGGATTGCTCATAGATATATTCAGGATAAGAATATATTTCTAAGCCCAATTCTTGCGCTCTTAGAAGCTCGGGGTTGTCTTTTCTGGCATGCATGCCAAGTATGATAGCATCAATTGTATGGTCTAGTTTTTCAGGCTCCCAACCTATGTTTTTAGGAAGAAGGTTGTATTTCAATAACCTGCTTTTAGAAGGTTCGAAAATTTCATCATCTGAGCCACTAACCTGAACCCCTTTTTTGTGAAGTGCAATGGCCATGTTGTGCATGGCACTTCCTCCAATTGCTATAAAATGTATCCGCATTGTATCTATAAATAGTGAGACGAAGGTAATTGTTAATTTTAAATGTAGTGAAAATGCTTGTTCTATTTTATGACAAATCTCTTTTTACTTTCTTTTATTTAAGAATTTAAACAAAAAAAAGACCCACCTTGCGATGAGTCTTTTTACTATAAACTATTGTTTGTTTTATTTAATGCTGTTTAAAATAGCTTCAAATGCTTTTGGTTCGTTCATAGCTAAGTCAGCTAATACCTTACGGTTTAACTGAATATCTTTCTTAGCAACTAAGCCCATAAATTGAGAGTAAGACATGTCGTGCTCTCTACAAGCTGCGTTAATTCTTTGAATCCAAAGTGCTCTGTAGTTTCTTTTCTTTTCTTTTCGACCTCTATAAGCATATTGCAATCCTTTTTCAACTGCATTTTTTGCTACGGTGTGTACATTTTTTCTTCTTCCGAAGTATCCTTTAGCTTGCTTAAGGATTTTTTTTCTGCGCGCTTTTGCTGCGACTGAATTTACTGATCTTGGCATTTCTTTTCGTTTTTTGAATATTTGCGGTCATTTAAGACACTTTTTTGAGCAAGTATTCGGGTTGTTTTTACTAATTTTTGTGTTACGATAACCGTGGTAAAATTACTTCAT